>Ga0210391_10000387_pt1 | contig 48948 bp, 42 predicted proteins | sample IncBWC12OmetaG_FD_160573 | JGI IMG/M metagenome (GOLD analysis project Ga0210391, IMG submission 160573) | Forest soil microbial communities from Barre Woods Harvard Forest LTER site, Petersham, Massachusetts, United States - Inc-BW-C-12-O ...
ATGGCGCTCGCCGGCAGAATTGCAGCCAAATCTCCCGGCGCGGCAAGGTCGTTGCCGAATTTGATCCCACTCTTGAGTGCATCGGGCTGGAATGTCTTCACCAACCAAATGCCCGCCGCGGCGAAAAAGACGGCGAACGTGCCGAGCAGGAAAAATGAAGTCGGCATGCCGCTGAGGTCGGATGGTATTCTGAATATGAGCTCGCCGGTCGCGGCCAGCGTGAACAACAGCACGGCCAGCACCGGCAGCAACATTTCCGTCCACACGGCGAGCGCGATGGCGAGCAAATCAACCAGCAAAATGAACGGCCAGACGATGATCGAGACTTCCGCGAGCGTGAAAACCGGAACCAGCACGAGCGCGAGTGCCAGAACCGGAAAGATGTGATTCGCCCAGGTTTGGGTTGTCACACCGCGCCGTCGCTCGAGCAACGTGGGCAAAGCCGAGTGAACAACGGCGAAGAGGAAATAAAATGCCAGCGCCGCGTTGAGCGATTCGTCGGTCAGCGATCCTTCCGTCCAAAATCCGAGTAACGCAAAAACGGCGAGGCCCGTTATCGATTGAGCGATGGCTATCGTTTCATCGGTCATCACGAGCGCAGTGACGCCGAGGTCAACGAGAAAAACAAAACTGAACATCAACCATGGGCGTTGCGCGAGCGGATCGAAATCCAAAAACCAGGCGGTGAGCATGAACGTCACGGCGACCAAGCCAAGTGCCGAACCACAGAGCCATGACCTTGCGCGAACTCGGTCTAATCCAAGGATCAAAGGTTCTTCACTATTGGGGAGTTGCCGGTCTTTCGCCCACCAGTTCGCAGCGAGATAGAGTGCGTTGAAGCCGAGCGGCACGGCGAGCGCGATCAGAATCTTGTTTCCCTCGAAATATTTTTCGCTGACGAAAAATTCGCCGGCCCAACTGAGCTGCATGATTGCAGTCCCGAAGGCGGCGAGCGCGGTGAGAAAATACCAACGGCGATTGAACGCGACGACGATGAGTCCAACATCGAGGATCGCGATGTAACCGAAAAGTCCGAGCGGATTATCTTGACCGGTGGAGAGCAAAACGGGGGTGAGGAATCCGCCCAGCATTCCAAGAATGGCGACGACGAGGGCGTTGAGCCGGATGGCGAGAAGGAACGCCGTGGTCGTGATGAGCGCCATCAGCAGGAAAGTTGGAATCGGTCCGAAGAAATCAAAGTGATAGATCGAACGGCACGCGAAGGTGACGCTATAGAGGATGACAATTCCGGTCGCGCACAGAGTTTGCGAAAGCACGGGGAAGCGTCTGCGCGACATCACCACGCCGCCGACGAGCAGACCGAGACCGGCGAGGAAACCGATCGTCACGCGCAGGACCGGCGGGACGAGATTGTTGTCGAATGAGTATTTGACGAAAAATACAACGCCAAGAAACAGTGCGAGTCCGCCAATCCACGCAAACCCTTTTACCCCGACGAATTGTTCCCAATCGATTTTCGGAATCGGCAGCGGCGGCGGCTTAAAAGCGGGCGGCGAGGTGAATGCCGGCGGAGGTGGCGGCCAGGAGACGCTCGTCTGGGGAGCAGCAGAGATTGGTGTTGGCGGCGTGACCGGAGCGGGAGTGACAGGAGCCGGGGTGACAGTGGTCGGTTGTGAGGGCCGCGACGATTGTAACTCGACAGGCTGCGGCGATCCCTTCTCAAGTTTTAGTCGAGCAACTTCGGATTCGAGCGCGCTGAGTCGATTGAGAACTTCCGCGAGGCGATTCCTTGCGCTGACGCGCGCAATTAGCCAGATTGGAATTCCGAGAACTATCAAGATGACAAGCGTCATTTTGTTTCAACTCGCCATTCGACTCTGCTCCGCGCACTCTGCACCCCAGCACGCGCAAGTACAACGACGCGGACCGTCTTAGTGGGTGAATGCCTTTTCTATCTCCCCCGTTTCCACGAGATCGGTCCTTTGTTGCAGCGAGAGTGGCCTGATCTTCGCGGTTCAATCGCTACGGGCGAAGCGCTCCGCTGACTCCAGAAGATTGCGCAGAAAAACGGCGCTATCCGAATTGGGCAACTCTACAAGATCCAACCGTATGCGCATCGCTTCCGCAGCCTCCGCCGTTAGCGCACGGCGCCGGCTCTCGCTTCCGAGAGTGGACGAACGCCGCAGAACACCCCGAATCAGTTGCATCTCGCGCGGACCGATCTTGGCAAGTTGCGCGCGAGTCAGGATCAGTGCACTCGCCGTCTCAAGCCTCGGAATCTCAGCCGCACTTTCTGGACGATCCAGACGCAAGACGATTGTGCCGGCAACATGATCGCCGAGGCGCTCGCCGCTGGAGGACAACAGGATCGAGATCAGGCCGACCAGGTACTCTGCCGGGAGTATGTCCACCGCACGCATCAGGTTGCGCACGATGGAACTGCGAAGATCGATCGGCAGACCGTTTCTGCGCACGACGCGCAGACCGACCAGCATCTTGCCGGGCGAGCGACCGCCAGTCACCATTTCCCAGAAAATAAAGTAGCCCGTCGATATCACAAACTCGGTGAGTAAAAAGATCGCGATGGCAAATCCCTGGAAATGACCTCCCGAACCGGGATGCCTGGCTTCCTCGCGAGCGTGGTTTACCGCCTCTCTGAAGAGTCCTCCGATCCATTTGTCGATTGCTGCGCCGATTGGCAGAGTCATACTGATGATCATGAACAGCAAGGCGGAAAACGCGATCATCGTGAGCAGGTCAATGCCGTATGCCAGCATGCGCGGCGCCGGGCCCGAGATAGGCAAGTCGAGACGAACCGCTTCCGGGGAGAGAAAGCTATGAACGGGACCTTCGCGGTCATTCGAAGCTTCGTTCATCAATTGAGTCAAAGTGATAGCACGCTCGCGACAATCTGAGGAACAACTCGAAACGCTGCTCGATCGCGTTGAGGTCGGCGGCGGCAGGCTTTCGTTCGAGGACACGCGCGAAATGGCTCGGCTCTACCGCGTTTGTTCAGCGCGGTTGGCTGTCCAGCGTTCGCGCGCACGCGACCCCGAACAGGTGCGCTATCTCAACGCGCTGTGCGTCAGGGCATTTACGCGTTTGCAGGTTTCGCCGATCAATCGACAGCGGCTGCCGGATTTTTTCTTCGCGGACTTTCCGAAGGTCCTAGCGGCGACTGCGTCGATCCAGGCAGTGGTGGCAATCCTGATGCTGGTTGGCGCGCTGGCTGGCGCATCGATCGTAGCTGAGAATCCGGCCGCGGCTTACGATTGCATTCCCGCGGCAATGTACCCACCCGGCAAACTGGAGACATTGATAGAATCCCGTGAAGCGCGCGCGGATTTCCTCGAGCGCAAGCCGATTTCCTTCGGATTCAAGTCTATCTTCTCGGCGGCGCTGTTCACGCACAACTTGAGCGTGGGAGTGCTTTCATTTGCAGTGGGAATCCTGGCGGGAATACCCACTCTGCTCCTCGTTTTCTATAACGGACTAACACTCGGAGCGTTCGTGTGGATTTTTTCGCGCGACTCGATGTGGCCGATGTTCTGGGCGTGGATCCTGCCGCACGCCATCCCGGAATTGCTCGCTATCACAATGTGTTCGACAGCGGGATTGCTACTCGGAAAAGCCGTAGTCGCTCCGGGACGGCAAACAGTCCAGGCCGCGCTCAGAGCCGCTGGTCGACCCGCGCTGGAGTTGGTGGCGGCTGCGATACCACTGCTCGTCGTCGCCGCCTTTATTGAAAGTTTCATTCGGCAGTCGACTCTCTCGAGTCCCGCTCGATTTCTGGCGGCTGCGATCGCGCTCGGCTCCATCGTCGGCTACGTGTGGTACGTCTTCCGGCTCGCGCGGCAGCCGAAGCAGCCCGACCTTTCATGGCTACTCAAATGAGCGCGGCGTCGCGGACTGCGAGATATCGATTCAGCACCGGCGCTGTGATTTGCGACGGGTCGAGGTCCAGCACTTGGGCGCCGAAGCGTCCGATACGCACCAGCACTGCCTCGCGTTCCGCAACCAGGTCTTGAAGCGCAAGCCGCCTGTAAAGCCGTTCGCGTGAGATCTCGGGCTCGCGTTCATCCACTTCCCGGAGCATCCGATCCCGCAAGGCCACCAGCATCACGCAGTGACGCCGTGCGAGGACCGCGAGATAGTCTTCCAGCCCGCGTGACGTGCCGCCCTCGACGAAATCTGTGAGGACAACTACCAGCGCGCGCTTTTTTTGCTGCCGTGCCAGAGTCTCCACCAAAATCCGGTAGTCTGGCTCGAACGAGGAGGGTAAGAGCGAGGACGTTGCGTCGAGCATCGCGCCCACCCCGCCCAGTCCGGACCGGGGACGCGCGAACAGCCGGAGCGCGTTGTCGAATGCAACAAAACCAATCCGGTCGCCGTATCCTATTGACGCGCGCGCCAGCGCCGCGGCGCAATTGATCGCATGATCAAGTTTGGAAGTGCCGTCGACGTACGCTCCCATCAGACGCCCGGTGTCGAGCGCGACAAAGACCGTATGGCGGCGCTCGGTTTGATATTGCCGAACTTGCAAGTGAGAGTGCCGCGCGCTGGCTCGCCAATCGATGTGTCGCGGGTCGTCTCCAGACACATACTCGCGCAATGATTCGAATTCCCTGCCTTCTCCTCTTAGCGGTCGCGGTTTGATACCGAGTTCGTCGCGCAATGAGCGATGATTGAGACCGGCACGCCGTTGTGGCGTCGATGCGGGCGGAAGAATCGCAACTGCATCCCCGGTGGTGACTCCAGCGCGCAGGCCAAGCAGCCCGAAATACGATCGCCAGAGTATCAGCGTTGGTCCGAGCTCGAAGGTTCCTCGCCTGGCAGGGACAATCTCTCGTGAGATTTGGAGAAGTTGGCCGCGGCCGAGCCTGACGCCAGTGATTCGCAGGTCGCCGCCGAGCGCTTCCGGCAATTCGTCGAGAAGATTGATAGTGGTGGCTGCGCCCGCCGCGCGCCGAATCCGATAGACGACGGTCGCCGATCGATCCTTGATTAAGCGCGTCGGTAGAACGCGCTCAATCTGCGGCGCGGGATCGTTTCGGCTGATCGCCCAATCGCTCGCAGCGAGCAAAATCACAACGCCGGCAAAAGTTAGAGCCGGAGCAACAAGAGCCGGGAACGGAAGTGCGGCGGCTGTCGCCAACGCGGTCAACGCCAATAGGCGGACCAGCAGCGGAGACGGCCGAACAGCGCTCCATTTTCGATCCGTCAATGTGGCACTGGCACGCTGCGAACGATTTCCTCGACCACCTCGTCAGGCGTCATGCCTTCGACCTCGGCGCTCGGTTCCAACGTCACGCGATGACGCAGCGTGGGACGAATCACAGTCTGAATATCCTCGGGCAAAACGAAACTGCGAGCCTCCAGGCATGCGACGGCTTTTGCCGCGCGCACCATCCAGAGAGCGGCGCGTGGCGATGCGCCGACGGCAATCGCAGGATGCTCGCGGGTGCTGCGCACAAGAGAAACTGCATAGTGCAGGATTTCCTCTCTTGGCAGCGTGGCATTCACAATCGCACGCGCCTTGCCGAGGTCGTCCGCCGACAGCACGGGCGAGGAGCCTGCCGGCAACACATCGCCGGCGTGATGAGTTGCTACAACGCGAACCTCGTCCTGCTCGCCCGGATAGCCAATCTGAATCTTGAAGAGAAACCGATCGATTTCAGCTTCCGGGAGCGGGTAGGTTCCTTCCTGCTCGACCGGATTTTGCGTTGCCAGAACGGTGAACCACTCGCCCAGCGGATAGCTGACGCCGTCGACCGTCACCGATCGTTCCTGCATCGCTTCCAGCAAGGCCGCTTGAGTCTTGGCAGGTGCGCGGTTGATTTCATCTACCAACAACAAATCGGTGAAGACCGGGCCCGGCCGAAAGCGAAACTCGCCGGTGCTCGGATAAAAGATCGGCGTACCCAGGATATCGCTCGGCATCAAATCGGGAGTGCATTGAATTCGACCGAAGCGGATCCCGAGCGTCGAGGCCAGCGTGCGCACCAACAGGGTCTTCGCTACACCGGGAACACCTTCGTACAGGCTGTGGCCTGAGCAAAGCAGCGTAGTGAATGAGAGCCTGACGGCATCGTCCTGACCTATTACGACGGTTCCAATGGCGGCGCGAAGGCTGGAGAAAAGCCCGGCTACCCAGGCAGCGTCTTTATTGTCGTCGTGATTCATGAGTCGGGCTAGGACAGGATTCCAGAGCGCGCACTGCGCTCACAAGTTCGGTTTCCGTCGACGGAGAATTGCTTTCGTTGCCCATCAGCCACCGGCGGCTCTCATTGGAGAGCGATCGGTCGCGGCTGAAACGATCGATCACGGCTTGATCTGAAGTCTCGATGCGCGGCGATAGCTGACGTCGGGCCCGGCGCAGAAAGCTCGCACGATATGCGCGAAAAGCCGCACGCGGATCGTTTGCTTGCGAATATAAAACGCCAAGAGACTCAACGAACGAGTCTATCGACGGCGGCGCGCCTGCTTCCTGGCCCTCGAGCCTTCGCGGCGGCCAGGAATGTTGTTCCGCAATCCACAAAAGTGCAGTTATCAGCGTTATCAGAAGCACAGCCAGCAGGCGCGGATTGGCCAATAGGGCCAGCATCGATTCGGGCGTAGCTAGACCGTGAGAATGTTCGTCGAAATCGGGCGTGCCCAAGGCTCGCGCCAGATCCACGACGAGAACGCTATCGTCGCCCTGGTCGAGATTCGAATTGAGCACGAACTTGCCATCGGCAATCGCAATCAAGCGGCCGGAACCGATTTTCAAATCGAGCGCAAAGGGCTTGCCGTCAGAGGTAAGTCTAACGCGACTGTTAGGCGAGGCCTTGTCGAAGTGGACAAGGTCTGGAATTGGAATCTTCCGCGCGACGGGCGCGAAGTCGCCTTGAATTGTACTGGAATCACCGCCCTTGGAGACTGATTCCTCAAGGTCGAATCGGTCCCATTCGCTTTTCGGATCGCCCATGATCACTGCTACTCCGCCTGCGCGAATCCAATCCTTAAGATCGCTCGTGTCGACCTTAAAGGATTCCTCGACTGGACTTAGAAAGTCCGGAACGATGAACCACAAAACCCGATTGTGGGGCACGCGCCAGGATCGAGAATAAGAGCGGGTTACCGGAATGTGGAGCTCAGTCAGCAAGTCATAGGCGGCCTTGTAGCCGTCGGCAGCGACACCGAAGCTCGTACTTGAATAATCCAGAGACCTGTTCCGCGCCAGCCAGAGATTCAGACAGAAGAGGAGCAGCGCCAAGGCTGCGATGGAGAAGAGAGTTCGTTTCGGTAAGCGGGTCATCAGCCAGCGCCTGACAGTTGATCGAACGCCGATCTCCACTGCGAGTAGATGTCCGGGCTGTTCTCACGGTCGCCAAACCAGTGGCGTTCCGTTCGCGCGACCAAACCGTCAATTTCGGCGACCAGCTTCCCGTCCAATTGCGAGTTGCGCAAGGCACGTCGAATCCAGCGGTTGGATCTGTCTGGCCGCAGTTCGATCACCGACCGTTCCGCGAGCGTGCGAAAACTCGCGATCATGAGGTTGTGCGCGGCACCCAGGAAGTTTCCGGATGCTGCGAGCAATTCGGCCTCCGCGGCTGGATCGTGAAACTCCCCGTCTGAAGCAATGCGCTCCGGCGGCTCTGGAGCGCGCAGTGCCGTCGAAATCGACCACACTATATGCGCTACCAGCACGCCACAGACCAGGAACAGTCCCGCCAGTATCAACCAATACAGGCCTGGTGCGGTTACGCGAAGTGCCCCCAGGTTTCCCAGCCAGTCCATCAGACGATGCAAGATTGAATATAGCCAAGTCTCGACAGCCAGGGGCCTCGCCGCCGCGTACTCGGGCCGGGCGAGAATCTCGTGGGCACGGTCCCGGACGTTGCTATCAGACAGGTCAGTCAACGACAGGTGCTCCGGTCATGGCTGGGCTGCCTTGCGCTCCTTCCGCACGAATCTGTTCCGCAAGCAGGCGGAGATCGAAGTCCTCGGTACGGCACCGGCGGTCAAAGTAATAGACCGTCAGCACGACCCCGCTGTAGGCGAGTCCGACGGACGAAACCAAGCCGCTGAGGAGTACTCCGACTATTGGAATCGAAGACCAGAAAAAATTGAGGACACTGAGCGGGACTCGCACTATGACGGCAGCTATCAAGACAATCCCGAGTGTCCGCCACCATACGCCTTGAACCAGTTCACTGCTACGCCGGATCGCGGCTAACCCGAATCGCCGCTCGACGATCATGATAGGTCCGAGCAACGACCATCGAATCGTAAGATAAGCGAGTAGCGGTATCGCAACGATGATCGCCAGAGCGACCAGTAAGCCCACAGCTCTTGAATACTTGGCGAACAGCGCAAGTAACACCACTGCCCCTCCGCCCAATCCAAACATCGCGTAGATGAGCAAGTAAGTTCCAAGAATAGGAAATATTATCGACCATGCGGATTTGTATGCACTCGCGATAGTTACGGGTTTGCTCATGTAGGTGTCGGCAATCGCCGATGTAAGGGCGGCCTGGACTAAAGGCGCTCCAGCCAACATAAGAAGAAAAAACATGAGTTGATACCATCCTCCAGGACCTGTAACAGCAGTTTCTGGAATCCCGAGGATTACGGCGATGCCAATCAGCACAATCGCGTTGTCAGCGAGGACTCGAAAGGAACGATCAAAAGTTTCGGCGAATGAAAGCGGCCGAATGTTGTACTCCATAGCTTGCCCCCACTTCGTTAACTAGCCGTTAATACCTGCTACTATCAGCTAACCTGCCAATCATTGGAAGGCGAGTCAACGAACAACTGGTTCCGACTCGGATGGCGCGCTATGCGCTCTCGAGTGCATGCCGCTTACGAATCAAATCCCAACTGATCCCGAATCGAGAGAGGTATTTCCGAAGACGGTCGGCATCATTCGAGTGCCCTGATCTCGCTGACGCGGATCACCATGCTCAGCGGAACATTCTTGAGACCTGCGGCGAAGACCTTTTCCTGGCAACCGCCGCATCGCCACGGCGAGTTCAACGGATATCGAGAATACCGCGGACGTTCGCCGATTCACTGACTGCGCTGACCAGGCACATTGAACATCTCATCGATGAGCCTCGGCAGCCGCCCGCCAGGGTGTCGTCGGCTGTCGCTGTTCCGCGTCGGACCCAGGCTCCGGATCCGGCTGTTGTTCGCTATTCCCTGAAGGTTGGCCTATGCGTGGTGGCGGGGTTCATAGTCGGCATTACTACCCAGCGCGGCGACCTATCTACGATAATGATCACCGTATTGATAACCGCGCTTCCCACCGTTGGCGCGGCGCTCAACAAGATGATCCTGCGGATCGTCGGCGCGACAATCTCGAAGTGGTGATTGGCGAGTTGAATCAGTGGCTCACACAGATTCCCGGTCGTCCGACGAAAGCGGGTTCCCCCATTCCGATTCTTCAGCATTCGGAATCGGGTATTTGACGACCAGGGACATCACATCGCTTTTACATTCCATTGGTGCAGTATCCTGGATTCTCGGGCGTCTGCGGCTTCAGTGAACTACGGCCTGCTCTTCTGATCCGGCCAGCCCCCCGCTTTGAGGTGGGCCCGAACCCACGGCGAAATCATTATTCCGAAATCACTTGGTGCGCAGCCGGCAATGCGAATTGCAGAGCAGATTTTCGTGACCTAGATTTTTGGCCCGACTCTTGTATATGCAAGCACTGGCCGGCGGAAGATGAAAAACTCCATTCAAAACTATGGCGACCAATTCGCGAACGGCCAAAGAAGTCGCGATTTGCGCGAATTATGGACCAATCAGGTTCATCGACGGCCTAACGATCCTTTTGGAAATCCGCTTATTTACTATCTTTTTTCGCCAGGGCCAGTACGTGAGACGCGCGGCACGGTCGTTGTGCGGTCGTTTTTCACGCCTGCTAACGCGGAGGGTTGTAGAGCAGTAATCGCCGCCAAAAATCGCCCACACGGTCGGACGCGCCTCCTCCTTGTTACCTCCTGAGCAGAAACAGCAACCGCCGTGTGGGCTTTTCATTTTGACAAGCCACTCGAGCGTTAGTCGCGATGAGTGATCAGATTTCGTCGAGGGATGCTGCAATAAAACGAATCGTCAAGGCAGGGCAATCATGGACAATCCAGGTACGCAAATCGATTCGATGGTGGGTTCGGCAGGCGATGAGCTTCGCGCTGATGCCGTCATGCCCGCACAATTTTACCCGGCGCGTCGTGGTTCGGCTTCAGTGGAACCGATCATGCGCCTGATGGGGGGCGTCCTGGCCGACGGGGTGCGCAGTTATCAGCGCAATTTCGAAGCGCAAACCGGGAGCAGGCGACAGGAATTCAGCGAAGCTCGGCGTTGGATTTTCGATACCAAAGAAGATGGACCTTTTTCTTTCGAGGACGTCTGCGAAACGTTGAATATCGATCCAAGTCGCCTACGTGAATTGATTATTCGCTGGGAGAAAACCCAACGCCCCGGGGATAAGCCGCGCATGATTCGGCGGTCCGCGGTCAAAACCGGCGGCCGGCTTCGATCGAGGCGGACCAGGTGACTAGCCCGCAGCGAGCTGCTGAGGTCTTCCGCGACAAGCCAACTGAGAAAAAAATTGTCGCACTGCGCGTTGACGGTCTGACCAAGCGTTACGGCAAGACCATCGCCGTCAGCGGATTGAATTTCGAGATCGGCGAAGGTGAGATTTTCGGACTGCTTGGCCCCAACGGAGCGGGCAAGACCACTACGATTGCGATGCTTGCAACGCAGCGCCGGCCCTCGTCGGGAGATGCGACGCTGTTCGGTCATAGCGCGCGCAAGGAGCAGCATCACGTTCGCCAGATGATCGGTTTCGCGCCGCAGGAGGTGTCGCTTTACCCTGCGCTCACCGCGGCGGAGAACCTGCAATTTTTCGGCAGCATTTATGGAGTGAGGCAGTCCGAGCTGCGTGAGCGTGTCGACGAGCTGCTGGCGCTGGTGGGATTGGACGCTCATCGCGACCATCAGGTCGGCATTTTCTCCGGCGGTATGAAGCGCCGTCTGAATCTCGCCGTCTCACTGGTACATCGGCCGAAACTCATCCTGCTCGACGAGCCGACCGCCGGCGTCGATCCTCAATCGCGCGAACAGATCTTGAAAATCATTGGCGGCCTGCGCGATGACGGCAATGCGATTCTGTACACCACGCACTACATGGAAGAAGCGGAGAGACTGTGCGACCGACTGGGAATCCTGAGCGAAGGGAAGCTGGTCGCGGTCGGCACTCTCGACGAGCTGCTGAGCGGTACCGAGTTCGGCGAGATTATCGAAGTGAGAGGACTGCCGGCTGCGATCGATCTTGCCGGGATGCAGGCCCTGGGCGGAGTCAGCCGCATCGAGCGCGCCGACGGCGTCGTCCGACTGTACGTAAAGCGCGCTACCGAGTATCTCTGGCCGCTTCAGAAAATTATCAATCGCTCCGATAAAAATGTGCGCATCAAGATTGCGCCGCTCAGCCTGGAAGATCTCTTTCTCCGTCTGACCGGACGGGAGCTCCGCGATTGATGCGCATCCTTCCCCTCATGCTGGTGGCCGTGCTTCTAGCGGTCGCCCCGGCTCGAGCTGCGAGCCCGCTCGATTACACGCGCACCACTCTCGAGCAGGCGCGCGTGATCGTCGCAAGCAGTCAGACTCACAATGAAAAGCTGGCCGCGTTGTCCACCCTGTTCAGCAAGTTTCTCGACACCGACGAGATGGGTCAGGAGGCGCTCGGGCCGCACTGGTCAAGCTTCACGCCCGCGCAGCAGAAGGAGTTCCTTGGTTTGTTCCGCGAACTTCTCCAGCGGACCTACGTACAAAAACTTCTGCTCTTCGAGAATCCAAACTTCGTCTATGCGGGCGAGCAATCGACCGGCGCGGGCGCGGTCGTCGACACTAAAATCGTCACGCCACGCGATCAGTTCGACGTCACCTATCGGCTGAAGCCCGCGGGCGATACCTGGATGGCAACCGCGATCACAGTCGAAGATGTGAGCCTGACCGCGAATCTCGGCAGTCAGCTCAACGATCTGCTGTCCCGCATGAGCGTCGACGACCTGCTCACCCTGATGCGGCGGAAATACGGCAACGCCGGCGAGGCGGCACAGTCATGAAGACCCTCGCCATGATGCTGAAGGATCTCCGGCTCATCTGCCGCGACCGTTACGGCCTGGTTGCGCTGCTGGTCGTGCCGATCGTCGTGATCATGGTCGTCGCCGCTGCCACTCAAACCGACGAGGGCAGCAAGAGCATCCTGTTTCCTGTCGTTAACGAGGATCAGGGTCCCGTCGCGACTGCGCTGATCCGCGCCTTTCGCGAGCATCTTGATGTGCGCGTGGTTTCCCGCGCGACCGCGCAACATCTGGTCGCTGAGGCCAACGATGCTCCTGCCGCGCTGATCCTGCCGCCCGAGCTGAGCAAGCGTTACCTCGCGCAGAAGCCGTCGACCGTCGAGATGCTCACCGATCCCGCGCAGTGGCGAGAGCTCGAGGCGATCAAAGTGGTGATGCTGCTGGCCGATCGCGAGACCGCGTCGCTCGGCGATCCGTTCAGCCAGGAGCTGCTGAGCGTCAATGAGCACAACATCACTGGCGACAACGTCTCGTTCTCGTCGCTCGAACAGAACATCCCGGGCTTCAGCCTGATGTTCGTTCTGCTCACTTTGATTTTCAGCGTGTCGCTCGCACTGCGCGAGGAGGAAGTGTGGGGCACGAGCGCGCGGCTATCGGTCGCTCCCGTGCGTCCCGCGTCTCTGCTTGGCGGGAAACTGCTGGCGCGCCTGGTTGTAGGTACGGCGCAATTGCTGCTGCTCCTGCTGTTTGGTCACTTCGTTTATGGGCTAAGGCTTGGCCATTCACCGGTCGCTGTGGTCCTGGTCGCGACGGCGGTGGTTGCCTCGATGACCTGCTTCGCCGCCGTGGTCGCGGCCTTCGTGCGCACGCGCGAGCAGGCGATCCCGGTCGGCTTGGCGGTGGCATTCGTGCTCGCCTCACTCGGCGGATTGTTCTGGCCCCTGTACGACCTGCCGAGATTGATGCAGCAGATCGCCAGCGCGCTTATCACCACTTGGTCAATGTCGGCGCTGCAGGACGTGATGCTGCGTGACAAAAGCCTCGTCGCAGTTTCAACCGAGCTGCTGGTACTGGTGGTCTACGGCCTCGTGTCGTTCCTCATCGCGTTGCGGCTCTTTCGCTACGGAGGGGAGGCTATTTCGTGATGGAGCTTCAAACCTTGCATAACTCTTCCGCGGCGTCGTTAAGGCGCGGAAAGGCAAAAACATACGCAGCTTTGCCACATTGGCGCCTCGTCCGCATGACGGGGCTCGCGATTCTATCGATCGTTTGCTTCATTTTGATCGGATGTTCCGGGCAACGTGACGCTTCGCATATGGGCAATGAGCAAGAGCGGGAGGCGCTCGCTTCGGACCTACCTTCTCCAAGCGATGGGATGGATTACGATCCCTGGGAATCGATCAACGACAAGACGTTCTACTTCAACTTCAATCTCGCCGACCATTACGCGATAAAGCCGGCCGCAAAGGTCTGGTCGCACCTACCAGAACAGTTTCGACAAAGTCTGGCCAACGCCTTCTACAACCTGGATATGCCGAAGCGATTCGTGAACAAGGTCCTGCAAGGCAGGCTGCCCGCCGCTGGCCTGGAGCTCGCGCGCTTTGTAGTTAACACGACAGTAGGAGTCGCGGGACTATTCGACGTCGCCTCGCGGCTGCATATCGAAAAGACTGACGCGGACACCGGAGAGACCTTTGCCCTTTACGGCGTTGGGCCCGGGCCTTACCTGGTCGTGCCGTTGTTGCCGCCGCTGGACGTGCGCGACGCGTTCGGGTTTGCCGCTGACTCGTTTATGGATCCGCTCTCGTGGTTCGTTACTCCGATTGGTGCCGACTTCGGGCGCAGCGCCGCCAAGCAAATCAACGAACGCGCGAATAACATGCAACTGTATGACGACGTCGAAGATAGCTCGCTCGATCTGTACGCCGCAGTCCGAAACGGCTACCTGCAGCGGCGCCGCAAGTTTATCGAGGACGCCATTCGCGATCGCGATCGATCCTGGGAACGCATTTCCCATCCTTCGGAGCCCGAATATCAATCGCCGCTCGAAGGGGATCCGAAATCGACGGAACCACCACCAGAGAATGACGATGTTGAAAACTCTATCAAGTGACTCCCGGCCACAGCTTGATGCGTCGCTATCGGCAGCAGATCGCTTAGATCTCAGGCCGCGGGCCTTTGCACCCACTGTTCAAAACCGGAGAGCGAATGGAATTCCGACAGGCTGTGCACGTCGCTATCCGGCATGAAGTCGTGCATCATGCGCGCGAGCGCGTTGCCAGGCCCTAGTTCAACCACCTTGGTGACGCCGGCGGCGCGGCACGACTCCATACAAGCAGCCCAGTCAACAGTTTGTTGAATTTGGCGCGCCAACTTGTCCGCGCCAGCTTGCACGTCGAATAGCGTCGCACCGTCGATCCCGCTCAGCAGCCGAACACCGGACGGTATCTTGGCGGCCAAATGCGCTTTTGCCAGCGCTTGCCGGAACCGGCCGTTCGCATCGGCTAGCAGCGGTGTATGCGCAGGCACTACGACGGGCAGCATCGTCGTTCGCTCGGCGCCGTGGAATTGGGCGTCATGGATCAGGGCAGCGAGTGCCTCTTTCGTACCTCCGACCACCATCTGGTCTCGACCGTTTACAATCGCGATGTAAGCACCGTGCGCCCGACAGATCGCATCCAGGGTATCTCGCGTGAGACCGCGGATGGCCGCCAATCCAGACGGCTGAGTTGTGGCCGCATCCATTGCGGCCGCGCGCTGTGCAGCGAGATCCAGGACGTCCGCAAAGTCGAGTAGTCCTGCGACACCCCAAGCCGCGATCTCCCCGATGCTGTAGCCGGCCACTATCAGCGGGTGCGGCACCTTGCCGCCCACTACTACCCAAGCCGCCATCGCCTGGGTACAACACAAAATCTGTCCAACTTTGTCGGCATGCAGCGCTTCGCTGCTTGCTTCGCGCACCAGTTGCCGCGGATCCTTGCCGCCCAGAACTAATTTTGCGGCCTCGAAGACTGGGGCTGCCTCCGGCGCGTCGGCCAGAAGATCAAACATGCCCGCATTCTGGAAGCCCTGGCCGGAGCAGAGGACGGCCGTGGCACTCACGAAGGGGATTCCAAAGCGTCGAGGAAAAGGGTGATCGCCAACAAGTCGGCGCATCCACCAGGGCTGAGGTGGCGCTCGACGAAAGCTCGATGAATCGCAGCGGCTCGCACGCGCCAGTCTGTTTGCTCGACGCCACCCAGCCGGAGAAATTTTGCGGCTTCTTCCTGAGCATAACGCAAGCCTGCGGCCCCTCCGCGATGAAGCAAATTAGTGTCCTCCATCGACGCCAGGATTGCGAAGAAGCTCTGGAGGCGAGCGGCCTCCGGATCTCCAGGCGCCAGCCGGCGGCCGAGGCGCAGCGCGGGCAGACCGACGTCGAGTGCTATCGGAAATCCGGCTGCGGCCTGTGCTCGCGCGCCGCCCGCGCCAAATTGGCGCAGCGCACTCGTCCCATGGCTGTGCAGCGGGATGGGTCCGCGCAATATCGCATGCCCCCATCGCTGGGTTACGGTCGCGGCCAGAATTTTGGCGCGCCAATCCCAGCGAGCACGCGCCGACCCAGACCAAGCGGCGCCGGAGGCCGCACAGAGTATTCCAAGACCGAAGATCGCGCCGCGATGCGTATTGACGCCACCGGTAGCTGCCCGCATCGCGCGCTCCGCCTCCACGCCAATCTCGCGCAATCCGTCCATGTCGCAACCGGCCGCGCCGGCGACGGCAAGCTGACCGAAGAACGGCGCGATAGCGATCGCGCTGGCTCTGAAGGTGCTCACATCCATGTCGGTGTGGCTGCCGGAATCTACGTGGCTCACGAGACCCGGCTTGGGCCAAGTTTCGAGTTCCGCTAGCAATGCAGCGACCGCAGCCGCAGCCAGGTAATCCGCAACCCAGCGAGACATGAGGCAGGTTGCTTGCTGTGCTGCAGCCTTCACGACAATGACTCTGCAGAGCGGAACAGCGCGGCCCTGGTCCGGACCTCGACGCCGTCCATCGTCTTGACCAGCACCTCAGCAGTTCTGTTCGCAGCAGTCTGAGCAAGCTCGCGCCAATTCACCGCAGCGCCGTCGGCCAACTCCAATTCGCCGTCGAGACGCACCGGGCTGCTCGCGTCAAGTTTGAGCAGCCCCTCGACGAGCAATGCGGCACGCCGCTCATCGGAAATCGACCAGAGCAGATCCAGATCCGATCGATCGGTCAAATAAGGCAGACCGGTCGTGTGCTGCCAAAGCAGAGCGCCGAACAGGCGCGGGGTTATCGCTACAGTCTCGCCAAGGTCGAGCAGTCTGGCGATGACCGGCTGCCACTTCGCCGGCGCCGCGTGCGCTGCGTCGCGCAGAGGCACCGGCGGCAACGCGGTCACGGCTGCGTCCGGAGAGAAGCTGAATGCGAGCCGCAGCTTGCCATGACAAGGCGGTAACGGCAGCGCCGCGGGAACGCTATCTAATGAGTCGCCGGCGATGCGTCTGCGCACGATCACGGGCCGACGGAGTCGCGCCCAGTCTGCTACCAGCGGCAGATCGCCGAGGCCGAGATGGCATCGGAGCATCGCGTCCCATGCGGCCGGATCCGCCTGCAGCAGATCATGTCGCCGCAACCTCATCACCTCTGCCCGGTCGCCTCTGCAATGACTCGCTTCGCGACGACCGCCGTCATGAGTCGCCCCTTGCGCTGCGCCCCGAGCTCATCGCGAGTATCCGTCGACGAGGCGTTCCTCAGCGTCTGCTCGAGCTGTTCATCTAGCGGCTTCTTCAGGTCCCAGATTTCTGCGACGGCGCCCATCTGGAACATGTGGTCGAGGCCCGGCGCGAAGACGGGAGTGGTCTTCGCGAGCTCCTTCAGCTTTTCCTCAGGGAGCTTGGTGACGCGCGCCATCGAGGGCAGATCCATCACGCTGGGTTCGGCGCCCGGCAAGCCGACCAGGCAATCCGTCGCTAGCGCTGTCGCGAGAAACGCGCCCGCTGCTGCCTTGCCATATTCCAATCCTATTGTCCGATGTCCTAGCTGACTGGCGAACAGCAGGCACTTGGCCAGGTGTGCGAGGTATTCGTTCAGGCCGATCATTTCATCGCGCCGCGCCATGAGCTGACCTTGCGTATCCACGATTACCAAAATGGGAGTGTCACCACCCTTCGCGACGACTTTCAGCACTTCCTCCGCGAGCGGCAGCACGCCGGCCGTTCCCAGTGCTGCGCCGTTCGCGACGCCGATCACAGCGATGGGAACGCCCTGCTTGCGCTTGCCGGTACCGGTAATCAATCCTGCCGCACTGGTCTTCACATCGTGGCCGAGCGGAAACAAGCCTTTGAGAATTTCATCGAGCATCATGGTTGGCTTCCTTGATACCGTTCGCGAGCGCGGTCAAATCCTTGCCGTCCATATCCCGAACTGCCGCGGGATCTTTGATACCGAGGATCCGCCACATTGAAACGGCGTCATCGCATGCACCGAGCCGCTGCTGACGCGACGTCAACCGTTCCTGCTCCGCTTGCATCGTCTTGAGATCTAGGCTCGGAACCTTGGCGAGGACCGTTTCAGCCGCGGCGCGAAACCCGTCCATCGAGTCCTCGGCGAAGGCGTCAGCGCCACCGATCAGCCGCCGATTTTTGCCGCCGTCGGTACTCCATACCAGCGCTTTGTCCTGAGCATCGAACTCCTCGACGCCCTTGTTCGTCTCGATTACTTCCGGGCCAGAGACGCCGATTCGCCCCTGTTCGGAAATCACGATGCGGGAACAGGTCGCTGCGGTCAGACCGGCACCGCCGAACGCACCGGACTTGCCGCCAACCAACGCGATCACGGCGACACCCGCGCATCGCGCCTGGACGATTGCCCGCATCAACTCGGCCACCGCAAGCTCGCCCGCGTTCGCCTCCTGCAGACGTACTCCACCGCTATCCAGCAGCAGCAGGACGGTTTGGGGCAACTCCTTATGATCGCGAGCCGCGCGCACCAGGCCGAGCATTTTGGCTCCGCTGACCTCACCAAAGGTGCCGCCCATGAATTGGCCTTCCTGCGCCGCGATGAGGACATCCTTTCCCTTCAGCTTGCCGCGCCCGATAATGACCCCGTCGTCGAATGCCGAGGGCAGATCGAACATTTTGAGGTGCGGGCTCTGGACACGCTCGGATGGTCCGATGAACTCCGTGAAACTGCCGGGATCCAACAGGCCTGTCACACGTTGGCGTGCGGTCGCATCGAACCATCCGCTCTTGCCTCGGCTTGCGGTATCTTCCATCACTCGGCCTCCATGAGTGCGGAACCCTGCATCAGCCGGAGATAGACGGTATCCGGCCGAGCGCCGCCATCATTGATCGAGATACGCAACCCTCCAGGCGAGAACCGTTCGACGAAATCGGCGACCACCGCCTTCCAGGTCTCGTCGTAGCCGGTGAGCGGCGTGGCAATATCCACTTCACATTCCGCTCCTGGAATCACGCGCTCCAACAGCACTTCAAGGTTGCCTGATGCAACCACGCCGATGATCGCTTTGTCTTTCTTGCCCGGCAGTCGGTTCCTGGCGGTGTGCTTGAAACTCAGCGTCTGCATGGTTCGCGTCTCCTACCAGTTGCGAAACTTATTGGGCGGGTCGTAGAGATTCCCCGACCAATGCATCAGGTCCTTGATCGATCGGGCGGCCAGCATGCTGCGGTCCGCATCCAGCGGATTAATGCCGAGGTCCTCCGGGCGGCGGATTATCTTCCGCGCGCGCAGCTTCTCGACCATCTTTCGGTCGCGCCCGCGGCCTACGTCGGTGAAGCCTGCGATGCCGCGGATGGCCTGCTCGCGTTCCTCCGCCGTGCGGCATAGCAGCAGGTTAGCGATCCCTTCTTCGCTGACGATGTGGGTCACGTCTTCGCCGTAAATCATGACAGGCGCCAGGTCGAGCTTGAGCTTCTCGGCAAGCTCTACGCAATCGAGCTTCTCGACGAAGACCGGCACCATCTTTTCGCTGAAGGTCTCGACCAGTTGCACAACAAGCTTGCGGCCCCGCACGATCTGCGGATTGCCATCGGTGGCCTCACGTCCGGCCTTGAGCCACGGCTCGGTCGAGTGGCGGCGGCCGCGCGCGTCCGAACCCATGTTGGGTGCGCCGCCAAATCCCGCGATCCGATCTGTCGTCACCGTCGAGCTGTTGCCGTTGAGATCAATCTGCAGCGTCGCACCGATGAATAGGTCCACGGCGTAGAGCCCGGCAACCTGGCAGAACATCCGGTTCGAGCCCATCGAGCCATCGCGCCCAGTGAAATAAATGTCAGACCGCGCGCGCATGTAGGCATCCATGCCCACCTCGGAACCGAAGCTGTGGATCTGTTTGACCCAGCCCGACTCGATCGCGGGTATTAAGGTTGGATGCGGGTTAAGCGCGAAATGCGTGGCTATCTTGCCCTTGAGCCCCAGCTTGTCGGCATAGGTCGGGAGCAGCAGCTCGATCGCGGCAGTATTAAAGCCGATGCCATGGTTCAGCCGCTTGATCCCGTATTCCGCATAGATGCCCTTGATGGCCAGCATAGCTCCCAGGATTTGCGTTTCCGTGATGCTGGCTGGATCACGGGTAAACAGCGGCTCGATGTAGAAAGGCTTCGGTGTCTCGACTACGTAGTCGATGCGGTCGCCCGGAATATCCACCCGCGGCAGCTTGTCCACCACCTTATCGACCTGGGCGATGACGACACCTTGCTTGAAGGCGGTAGCCTCGATGACGACGGGAGAGTCCTCCGTGTTCGGACCCATATAAAGGTTGCCGTCGCGGTCGGCGCTCCGGGCCACGGTCAACGCGACGTGCGGTGTTAGGTCGATGAAGTAGCGACCGAATAATTCGATGTAGGTGTGGATTGCGCCGAGCTCGATCTTTCCGGAGGTCAATACACGCGCCAGGTTCTCGCTCTGGGGTCCGGAGAAAGAAAAATCGAGTTTTTTGGCGATCCCTTTCTCGAACAGGTCGAGATGTTCGGGCAGCACGATGCCGGACTGCACGACGTGGAGATCATGCAGTACCTTAGGATCGGCTTTGGCCAGGCTGGCCGCCAGGAAGTCCGCTTGCTTTTGATTGTCACCTTCGAGGCAGATGCGATCCCCCGGCCGCACTACCGCTTCGAGCAATGCGGTCACATCGTTGGGTGCAACGATCTTACCCTTGGCGAACTTCCTGCCGGCCTTGAGACGATCCTCGCGAACTCGCCGCTCGCTTTGCCAATCAGCCATATCGTTCAACTCCCATTCAAGGATTACGGCTAACGCTGCTACGCGAATGAGAGATCGACGAGCCAGTCGCGGAATTGATCGATCCAGCGGTCTGACGGCATTCCCTGTTTCGCCATGCCGAACCCGTGGTTGCCGCGCCGGTAGATGTGCAGTTCAGCCGAACGTCCGGCGTCGGTCCAGTCGGAATAAAGTCCCTCGACCACGCGATACAGCAGGACATCGTCTTGCGCGATGCAGGTGAACAGCGGCGGCGCATCCTCAGGTATGGGCCTTCCCAGCGTTTCGCCGCCATAGATCGCCGCGACAAAGGCGAGCGGTGCCGCGCGTGGATCAAGCGCGACATCGACGACGAGAAACGCTCCGGCCGAGAATCCAATCATGCCGATCTTGGCCGAATCCACGTCCCATTCCCTGGCCCGCTCGCGAACGATTGCGACGGCGCGGCGCCCGTCGTCAGCCGCGACTGCACGCGCATCGCTGAAGAATTTCGCTGGCACGACGTCGCTCATGGCGCGGAAGGCAGTCTTTGCCTTGCGGGTCATGTCGATCCGCCCCATCATCTGCATCATCTCGGCGTCGTAGTCCGCCTGCGCCGCAGGCGTGCCACGCACCCGGTACTTCAGCAGAAAAGCCGTATAGCCATTCGCCGCGAGCCATTGCGCGACATCTAGCCCTTCATGCTCCCACGCCAGGATGCGCCAACCGCCGCCCGGGCACACGATCACGCCGGTGCCGTTCGGCTTGCCGTTCGTTGGCCTATACAGGGTGAGTGTCGGATCGGACACGTTGCGAAGTATCGCGGCGTCGCCCACGGTGCCCACCGGTGCGCGGAACTCCCCCTCAGGCCCAACACCCTCCAGCTTCGTCGGCGGTCCGTCCGGCCAGAGGCGGATAATGTCTCTGGGCGATATCACGGCCTTCGCGCCAATTTGGAAGTTCCTCTCGTAGCTCATTTTCTGTCACAACCTCTTGACGGTCTTGCCCTCTCGACGGTGGGACTTCTAGCTGACTGCGACTGTACAACCATCTGCAACAGCGCGGCAAAAGAAAAAGCAGGGGGCGATCTCTGCGCATTACGTGGCGCGCGCGGATTCTCAGATAGCGCTCGGAGAGAAAACGTCTACGGACCGATTGGTCCGATCGCGAGGCCGAGCGGGTGCGTTAGGCCCGTGCTGTTTCCTGTGATTGTGTAGATCGGGCGTACGTTACCGTGGCTGCCGGGTGCATAGGCGGTGATAGTTGTAGGCCCAGTCGGCGACGCAACATTTGCCACATATATTTTTCTGGTCGAATCGACCGCGATACCGAAAAACGGTTCATTTAGCTCCGTCCGCGAACCGGTGATAGTTGCGCTCGGCGCGACGTCGCCATTACTGCCTGGAGCGTAGATCGTTATGCTGCCAGCGCCTAAGGGACCACCTTCGAAATTCGTGACGTACATGTACCCTTTGGAATCAACTGCGATGCCCGCCGGGAAATTTAACCCTGTGCTATCACCGGCGATCGTAGCGGCAGGCGTCACGTTTCCGTTACTGCCCGCAGGGTAGACGGTGATTGTGGCTTCCGGCTGTGCGTTTTGGTTCACGACGTAGATGTTTCCTTCGGAATCGAGCGCGATGCCGGCGGGCCCGTCAAGCCCCGTGTTGTCGCCGCCGATGGCAGCGATCGGCGGGTCGTCGCCACTGCTGCCGGGGGAGTAAATAGCAACCGTGTTGAACTCGTGGCTGGTCACGTAGAGATTCCTGCTTGAATCCACGGCGACGCCGGTTGGGAAGGCACCCACGTCGATCGTCGCGCTGGGAGAAGCGTTCATGTTGCTCTTCGGTGGATATACGACGACGGTCCCGCCGGGGCCTACGTTGTTTGCCACATACAGATATCCGCTCGAATCCACTGCGATGCCCCAAGCTTCGAGGAGTCCGGTATCGTCGCCAGCAATTGTTGCAATTGGTGTGACATCGCCTTTGCTGGCAAGCGGATAGGCAGTTACTGACGACTCATCGGTGGCGAAAATTGCGGAGACGTTCACGGCGACTCCTGTCAGTTGAATCTTTATGGGCCGCTTGTGCGGAAAGTATTCAACTGGACCTCTGATGACGAGCGTTCCCTTTTCCTTCTTTCCTTTTGCGTCGCCGACGCCCGTAGGCGTGAAACTCACCGAGATTTGACAGGCTGAGTTGGGAGGCAGCGAAGAACAATCGTTGGTCTGCGAGAATGGTCCCGTCACTTCAATCTCGAGGGCGAGCTCAACATTGGCCGGATTCGAAAACGTGGTGGTCTGCGGTGCCGAGACCCACCCGACCTGAACCTTGCGGAAAGAGATGTGCTTCGAAGCGATCACGGCGGCCTGAGCGGGCACTCCAGAAATGAGGACTAACATTAAGCCGGCAATGGCGCGCTGGACTATGTTCACTGTTACCTGACCTCGCGAGTCTCCTACGACCACCTAAAAAACTTTTCCCATCATTAGATCCGGCTTCAAGTCTGGGACGGAATCTAACGTTTGGCAGCCGGCCGAAACTAGCAGCAAGCACAAGCTGTTAACAACCGCGAGGCTTTCTGAAGGGACGACTCAGTACGCGATTCGCGATCACCCAGGACCCGGAAAACGCCTCCGGTCATCCAGATTCGCGAAAGAATTCGGGTCGGTCCGGGTTTTGAGAAACGACGCCCAGAGATAACTTGACTTTTTACCTTGCGACGAGAACAACAAGGGTCGTGAAAGCAACTTCGTTTTGTCGAACGGCCGCGGTCTCAGCAAACGCACATCGAGTGCGTGGCCAACGGTCCACGACCCCGGGGGAATCCGAACTATGAGCGAAGCGGACAGAACGCCCGAGGCAGGTCGCACTGACGAAACGATTTCTCCAAGTGGTGCGGCGCCGGTCGGCTCCGGCGGGCGCTCCAGAACGACTTTGTACATTACATTGATAGCAGCCGTCGCGGCGCTGGGCGGCCTTTTGTTCGGCTTCGATACCGGAGTGATCGCGGGCGCGATGTTGTTCATCGTTCCCGACTTCCATCTTGGTCCCGCCCAGCAGGGACTCGTGGTCAGCGCCGTGACCTTCGGCGCGTTGTTCGGAGCGCTGGTCGGTGGAACTTCCTCTGACGCAATCGGCAGACGCTGGACCAACATCGCCGCCGGGTTGAGCTTTATCGCAGGTTCGATCTTCTCGGCGATCGCGCCCAACGTCGACGTTCTGATCGCGAGTCGCGTCCTCATAGGACTGGCCATAGGGCTGACGTCGGTAGCGGCACCGATGTATATCGCGGAGCTGTCGCCGGCACGCAATCGCGGCAAGCTGGTATCGCTTTTTCAACTGGCGATCACCATCGGCATCCTGGTCTCCTACATTGTCGATCGTGCTTTGGCGCCTGAGCATGCCTGGCGCTGGATGCTGGGTCTCGCATTTATCCCCGGCGCGCTGCTGGTGCTCGGAATGATCGCGATGCCTGAGTCGCCGCGATGGCTCCTGAAAACGGGAGCAGAGGAAGCTGCGCGACGAGCGCTCGCGCTGGTGCGATCTCCGGACGAAATCGACACGGAGGTGCATGAGATCCACGAGGACCTCGAGCACAATCGGCCGGCGGCGTGGAGCGAACTGCTGATGCCCGGACTTCGTCCCGCGCTTCTGGTCGGCGTCGGGCTCGCCGTTTTCCAGCAGGTGACTGGAATCAACACCATTATTTACTACGCTCCTCAGATCTTTCAGCGGGCCGGTCTGGATAGCGCTACCACCGCATTGGCAGCAACGGCGGGAATCGGCGTGGTCAACGTGCTGTCCACGCTGATCGCGATCTGGCTGGTCGATCGAGTTGGCAGAAAGCCGTTGCTGTTGGCCGGTCTAACTGGAATGACCTTGAGTTTGGCCGCACTCGGCTTTGCACAACGCTTCGCTTCAACGATCGGAATTGATCCGCTCACACTCGCGCCGATCACCGTAGGATGCATTGGACTGTATATCGTCTGCTTCGCCTTCTCGCTGGGGCCTGTCGTATGGCTGATGATCTCGGAAATCTTTCCGAACCGAGCGCGCGCGCGAGCTGCTGGAATCTCGACGGCAGCCAACTGGACGGCAAACTTTCTGGTCAGCCTTTCGTTCCCGGTTCTACAGGCAATGATGGGCCCATCGCTCTGGTTCCTCTATGCTGCGATGGGTGTAGTAGCCTTCATCTTCATAGTTGGTTACGTTCCCGAAACCAAAGGAAAGTCGCTCGAGGATATCTCGCGTCAGTGGAGGACTGGAAACCCATAGGCACCGCGGTTTCTTAACACCATGCCCTGGAGGAACCCGGTGTGAGTCACTCAATCTTCAGATCACTAAGTGTCACTTTCGTACTCGCCGGCGTCCTTACTGCGGCGCCCGCGCGGGCGCAGACCTTTTCAACGCCTTGGATGCACGCGACGAACCAGGATTGGGCCTCCGAATGGGGCGTACTCGATCCTATGATTTTGTTCACTCCTGAATCCTGGGCTCAGCTGAAAGGGGCGACGGGAGGTTGGGGTGGAGTGCGGAGTGACCTTTCCAACGCGGGAGTTTCTCTTTTCGGCTCCTACGAAAGCGAGTCCGCCGGTAACCCCGTCGGCGGAGAAGTGCACAAGTTCCGGTATACCCACAACATCGCGCTCGGAATCGCGTTGGATCTGCACAGACTGATCGGCCTCGAGGATACCTACTTCCTTGCGTCGGCATCGGAACGCACCGGCAACAGTCTATCGAACGACATCCCTAACACTCTCCAGGTACAGCAGATTTTTGGACATCAAACGATACGACTGGTGGACCTGGCTCTCGAACATCTATTTTTTAATCAGAAGCTCGATGTTGTAGGTGGCCGCATCAACGCACTCGATGACTTCGCGACATCGCCATACTACTGCTTTGCGCAGAACCTCGGCTTCTGCGGCAACCCGCTGAGTATCCCGACTAACGCCAATGTACCTAGCTATCCGGGCGCGGCCTGGGGAATTCGAGCACGCTACCAGCCTACACCCGAGTTCTACACGATGACGGGAGCCTACAATACGTATCACGACTTCCGCAGCGATAAATTCCACGGCGTAGATTTCAGCCTCCGCCACAATTCCGGCGTCGCGATCATGGAGGAACTCGGCTATTCGCCCAAGCGTCTGCGAGACGACGGCTATCCGGGAACCTACAAGCTCGGCGGGCTGTATGACTCCGAACCGCGGCTGCAATTCAAAACTGGTCAGATGCGTGGCGGAACCTGGCAAATGTATGTCACGGGACAGCAGCGACTTCTTCGGCGGCCGGAGGGCGCAACCAATCCTCATCAAGGTCTGTGGAGTTTCCTCGCATTCTCGTATGCGCCGCCAAAGATGAACACTGATGAGTATTTTTGGGATGCGGGACTATTGTACTTCGGTCTGATTCCGAACCGTGCCTACGACGAGTTAGGCCTGTTCGGAATCTGGGGGCAGTTTTCAAGCGATCTCCGCGATGCTCAGCGCGCAGCTCATGAGCCGACACAGACGCATGAAGCGATCATCGAAGCCAACTATATGTACAACGTGACCCCGTCGCTGACCGTGCAGCCAGATATACAAGGCGTATTCCGGCCCAATGGCACCGGCCTCATCAGCGACACCCTAGTCCTCGCCGTGCAGGTGACAATTGCGCTCTAGGACCCGGAATCCGATCCTGTGGCGTCCCGCAAAGAACTATCACGCGATTGATCGCAGAGGCAATCGGTCTTTTTTTGCGGCGATGTGAACGTCGAGCACTCCTCTATACCAGTTAATACGAACTAGGAAGCACGTTCTGGCTTTCAGCCGGCGGGCGGCTTTCTTCAAAGAGTATGCACCAGCGCCGCGCAAACTAATGCGCGCAATCCAATCGCGTGCGGCATACGTACTTCTGCGTAAAGACACCGCAGGAGGATTTCATGCAACCCAAGGTCTCACTCAGAGGCATCATCAAGGCACTATGCTTTGTCGTCGCCGTCTTCATATCGGTGGCGTCAATGCCGTTGGCTGGTCATGCATCCAGCCATCGCGAAGCGCCGCTAATCACAACCATGCCGAAGACGGATGGCACCGACTTCTACATGTTCAACAGTTATGAGCCGGGCCGCGCAGGGTTTGTAACAATTGTGGCAGATTACCAGCCCTTGGAAGATCCGTTCGCAGGACCGAACTACTACACGATGGATCCTGAAGCGGAGTACACGATCAATCTTGATACCGACGGTGACGCATTACCTGAGATCTCTTTCGTATTCAGGTTTACGAACACTCTTCAGAATCTGACTCTTCCGGTGAATGGGCAGAATATCGCGATACCGCTCGTTAACGACGGCCCGATTTCTGTGGGTAGCACGGCCAGCTCGAACGTCCTCGAGACCTATACGGTGGAGATGCAAAGCGGAAAGAACCTCAAGAATCACGCATTCGTCAGCAATGCCAGCGGTGGGGCAACGACATTCACCAAGCCCACTGACAACATTGGCAATAAGACATTCGGCAGCGCCGCCGAGTACGAGGCTTACGCCGACCAGTTCATCTACAACGTGAAAATCCCGGGCTGCAGCACTGAAGGCAAGGTATTTGTGGGCCAGCGTAAGGACCCGTTCGTGGTGAATCTGGGCGAGACGTTTGATCTCATCAACTATGCGAACCCGGTAGGCGCTCCCGACGAGGCCACCGATGCTCTCGCCGCTAAAAACGTAACTTCGATCGAACTAGAAATTCCCGCAAGCTGCATAACGCAGAGTCCCAGCCAACCAATTGTGGGTGGATGGACGACCGCGAGCGTACCGCGGACGCGCACGCTGATTGTCGATCCGAAGCACGGCAAGTCCAGCACACCTATGGCAGAAGGCAGCAAAGGTTTCGTCCAAGTCTCGCGCCTTGGCATGCCGCTGGTCAATGAGCTGGTCATAGGACTCAAAGACAAGGACAAGTTTAATTCAAGCCAACCTGTCGACGATGCGCAGTTCGCTCAATACGTCGAGACACCCAGCTTTCCTGCAATTGTTCAAGTGGTATTTCCGAGCGTCACGGCGCCAACTCTGTTTCCAAGGAAAGACCTTATCGCTACGTTCCTGACAGGTATCAACGGAGTGAATCAGCCGCCTGCCGTCGTGCCGGCTGAGATGCTTCGGCTGAACACCAGTACTCCCATTACGGCGATGGGTTCCCAGAACCGACTCGGCGCGCTGGGCGGAGACCTGGCCGGATATCCAAACGGACGCCGCCCGGGCGATGATGTCGTAGATATCACCCTTCAGGTTTCGATGGGAGCTTTGATTCACGCGGGTAGCTTTGGGTTTGGAACTCCCAGTCAGGCACCGTCCGGTGGCCTGCCGTTTACCGACGGCGCGCTCATTAACGACAGCTTCTTTACCGACGCCTTTCCCTATTTGAAGACCCCGATACCTGGATCGCCCAACGGAGCGATTCCCGAAAACAATGGTCTGCCGGTGAACGGCGCAGCCAACGGCGGGACCTGATTCGAGCCGTTCGGACGGAGATGGGGCTATCGTTATTCGGACCTTGCATCAGCGAATATCGAATGTCCCGCTCCGTCCTGTCCTTCTCAAACAACCAGGGGTTATAGAGATGAAGCCAGGAAAAGAAAACCACCGACCAATCACGGGAATAGTGGGCCTTGCCGCTCTTCTGCTGATTGGCCTTCTCGGTGTTCGACAAGCTAATGCGCAGAGTCCAACCATCGATCGCGACATCCTGCTTCTTCAGAAAATTTTGAAACAGCGGCCAGACCCCGATCTCTATTATCGCCTGGGCGATCTCTACGTCCAGAAAGGCCGGCAAACTGGCGATATCACTTATTTCAACCTGGGTGGAAATTCGCTTCGAGAAGCGCTGAAACTCCAGCCGGACCTTGCCCCCGCCCATCGCCACCTCGCATTCGTGCTGTACTCGTTGCACGAATTCGCCGGAGCCACGGCCGAGGCTCGCCAAGCTATCAAGCTCGACCCCAACGATTCTTATGCCTATGGGGTGCTAGGTGATGCTCAGCTCGAAACCGGCGAGTATCCAGAAGCGGCAGACACCTACAGCCGAATGGTTGCGATAAACGGCGATCTTTATTCCTACAGCCGGCGCTCGGGTCTCGAAACGATTCGCGGCGAAAGCGATCTGGCGATTGCAGACCTCAACCGCGCCATCGACGCAGGTATTCGAGCCGGCGAGCCGCCAGAAGCGGTTGCATGGGCACAGTACACACTCGCGCAGGATTTTTTTCTTTTGGGTAGGCTCGATGACGCGAATAGGTTAGGCGAGGCTTCGCTTAAGACATTTCCCAATTATCATCGCGCATTCGCAATTCTCGGCCAAGTGTCAGCCGCCGAACTGAAACTTGACTCCGCGGCGGACTTCTATCGCCGCGCGATCGCTGTAATTCCCCTTCCCGAATATGCGGTGGCGCTGGCCGACGTCTATACGAAAATGGGCCGCCAACGCGATGCCGAACTGCAGCGCCACTTGGTCGAATTCATCGCCCGACTCAACGTGCTCAATCAAGTCCTCTACAATCGCGTGCTGGTCGACTACTACGCTGATCACGACATCAACCACAAGCAAGCTGTAGAACTCGCAGCGGGGGAATATGCGATTCGCAAGGACATTTACGGCGAGGATGCGCTTGCCTGGGCCCTCTACCGTGACGGCCAAGCCGAAAAGGCGCTGCCTCATATTGTCGCGGCGCTCAGGTTTCGGACCGCGGACGCTCGCCTCTATTTTCACGCGGGGATGATCCTTCGAGCGGTCGGCCAGACCGACAAAGCCCGCTCGAATCTAGGACAGGCACTCGCAATCAATCCGCATTTCCAACCGCTTCTCGATGAAGCAGCAGCGAACGAATACGCGGCGCTCAACAAAGCGCATGCGAAACAGTACGCGGAGGTCAACGCTGATGCGCGCCATTAAACCTCCTTTGGCCGCTACCGCGATTGGCCTGCTGGTTTTCTTGTCGATGGCACCGGCTGCCTTCGCCCATCCGATGGGAAATTTCAGCATCAATCACTACTCGAAGATTATTCCCGGAGCGCATGCGATCGACGTCGACTACATCATCGACATGGCAGAAATTCCGACTTTTCAGCAAATGCAGGAGAGCGCGATCGTCCCGAAGGTGAGCGATCCCAGTCTGGTGCCGTACCTTCAGCGTGAATCTGAAGTTCTAAGCAAAGGACTTACTCTGCAGGTCGACGGACGGCCTCTGATTCTTCGAACTGTCTCACGACAGGCTATCTTCCCGCCCGGCGCGGGCGGTCTGCCGACGATGAAGATGGGCTTCGTTTTTGTAGCCACTCTTCCAAGCCATCTGAAAAACTCGCTCGCCTCAGTTCAATATCGCGACGATAACTATGCGGGCCGCGCGGGTTGGAAAGAGATAGTTGCCGTGAATGGATCCGGAGCGGCATTGGTAAGCAGTTCGGTTCCGGCCAGCGATAGGAGCCTCGAATTAACTAACTATCCCACTGATATGCTACATAGTCCGCCTCAGACGCTCGAAGCTTCGCTCTCGATCAAGTCGGCGCCGTTCGGCAATAGCTCGGAAGTCCAGACAGGCTCGGGATGGCTGGCGACGAGTACCGCGGTCACGTCTGGTAACGTAATTCTCAAGGCAAACAGCCAAGGCACTCCGCGCAGCGCCTTTACCGAGCTTATTAGTTCAAAGCGCACTGATTTTCTCTTCATGGCTATGGCTGCTCTGATAGCAGCCGTGCTGGGTGGATTTCATGCGCTTGAACCTGGTCATGGTAAGACTCTCGTCGCCGCATATCTGGTTGGATCGCATGGCAAGGCCCGTCATGCGGTGCTGCTCGGCGCAATCGTGACGGCGTCACATACAATCTCGGTATACGCGCTCGGCCTCATCACGCTTTACGCATCGCAATGGATCTTACCGGAACGACTCTACCCATGGCTGGGCATAGGATCGGGATTAATGGTTGCGGGACTTGGATTCACACTTTTTATTCGCCGCTACCTCGCAACAGAGTCCCACGCAGAGGATGGGCACGTGCACGACCACGCTCATGGCCATCGTCATAACTGGTGGGGCGGGCACGTTCGCGAGGTCGATACTCATTCACACAGTGATGTGATTTTGCACGAGCATGATCACAGCGAAGGGCATGACCATTCTCACGGCGCCGAACATGAGATGCCCCGCGTCACCCGTGAGCTCTCACTTAGCGGCCTGTTCGCACTGGGGATAACCGGCGGCATTGTCCCCTGCCCGGCTGCACTCGTAGTACTGCTTGGCGCACTCGCATTCCATCGCGTCGCATTCGGACTCTTTCTTATCGTCGCCTTCAGCGCCGGTCTGGCGGCCGTATTGATCAGTCTTGGCTTGGCGATGGTCTATGCCGGCCGCTTCATGAGCCGGTTCGGCGCGCAAGGTCCCTTGACCCAGCGCTGGTTGCCGCTGGCTTCTTCAGCCGTAATTACCGTGATCGGCGTAACCCTAACGTTGCAATCGCTGGTCACTGTCGGCGTCCTTCGCATCGGAACTTAACCTCGACTACTGACTGACATTTGAGGGGAATACTTAGATGAATTTTGAAACAACTGCACCGCTGGGAATCGCATTGCTAGGACTGTTAATGGGAATGCGGCACGCGACTGATCCGGACCATGTAATTGCCGTCACGACCATAGTGAGTCGCGAACGCCGCCTTACCGCAGCGGGCCGCGTTGGGATTGTATGGGGATTGGGCCATACGCTTACAGTGCTGGCCGTGGGTGCCGCGATCATAGTTTTCAAAATCGCGATCCCCATCCGGCTCGGCCTTGCAATGGAGTTTGCCGTTGCCATCGTGCTGATCCTGCTTGGCCTCGGCGCTTTTGCCAGTTTTATCCAATTAGTCGCGAGGCGGATCGTGGGGACGCCGCTTGCCGTCGATCGACCGCTAGTAGTTCATTCTCACGCACACGGTCACGGCTTCGGACCGCATCGACATCCACACGTTCATCTCGACTCGGGTGAGCAACATTCGGAGCAAATAGCCCTGAATCATGATCACGGCCTGCCGGCCGGCCCTATGTCTTCGTTTGCCGTTCGTCGGCCGCTATTACGTTCCTTTGGCATTGGCCTGGTGCATGGACTCGCGGGCAGCGCCGCGATCGCGCTGTTGGTCCTGGGCGCGATTCCGCAGCCGCTGTGGGCGACGCTTTACCTCGCGATTTTCTGCCTGGGCACGATTGTCGGAATGGGATTGATCACCACTGCTATAGCGACGCCCTTTGCGGTTGCAGCGCAGCGGATGTCGTGGATGCATCGAAGCCTCGTCACGGGCTCAGGGCTTCTGAGCTTCGGGTTCGGGCTATTCCTTGCCTATCAACTGGGAATCGTCGATCACCTGTTCGGCGCAGCTCCAAGCTGGACACCGCGTTGACCCAGCGGCGGAAAGGTGATTTCTCCTTGCGTGTATGTAGCGACCATTTTCGATTCGCGCGCGTACGGTTGATGTAGTGAGCACCCTCTATCATCGCCATAGTGGAGGAAACCATCCGCACGTTCATCACCACGACGCCGCGGGTAAATCCCAACGCCACGACCACGAGAACGTCAGTCACTGTTCGCGCGGTCACGGCAATCATGCTTATGACGTACACGGCAATGAAGCGGCGATCGTCGCCAGCGATCCTCATCGGCTTGAGCATTGGCACTTCGATCGTCCGTTCGAGGGCGTCGCAATCGCGCCAGTCCGTCATGTTGGGAACGATTCACCGGTAACAGTCTTTGCAGTTGTCAATCATGATCTGAACTGGTTGCCGCTAGCAGCTCGTCCGCCGCCCGTCCTCGCCTGGATCTAATTCGTTCCGTTCGAGATTTTCTCTGGCCTTTGAGTACGGAGGATCACCGTCGTCGTGCGCGACGGACGTGGCTATCCGTGCGTGAAGAGGCTGGGGCCGCGCGGGCATTCGCGATCGAATGCCTGTTGGAGACGACCTTTGTCCATGGCGATTTCACCTTCGCGTATGTCGAAGGCGACGCGATGCTGCGCACAGATCTGTGCTGCACTAGCGCTAGCGCCTCTGATTATATTGTTGACCGTCAGCGGCTCAGCCGCCGCCAGGATGCAACCTATATACGAGTCTGCGACAGGTACCGCTCAGGATGCCTTGGGCAGACCGGTGACGAATGCGCTGGTGATATTGCGGGCGGCAGACGGTCGCACCGTCCTTCGCACTGCCAGCGGTGACCACGGGCAATTCAAGGTGCGGGCGCAACTGCCGGGGACTTACGACCTGATTGTTCAAAAATCCGGCTTCAGGCCTGCCAGTCAAATCCTCGTCTTCCCCGTCTCGGCCAAGACTTCCATTCACCTGGTGATGGAGTCCGTGCAGGCGTTGACCTTGCCTGTGACCGCGAGCCGCGTTCACCCGCAGAATGGACTGACCGCCACGGGAGTCAGCAAATACACCTTCACTGCCCGCGACATCACGGGTCTCCCGCAGGCCGAAGCCACTCCGCTCAACCAGGTGTTGTTGCAGATGCCGGGCGTCGCGCTCGACCAGAATCAGGAGATTCACATTCGCGGCGAGCATGCGGGCATCCAGTATCAGATGAATGGAATCCTGCTGCCGCTCGACATCAACAACGATCCGACTTTCACGCAGCTGCTCAACTCGTATTTCGTAAAGAGCGTGAGTCTCATCGATGGCATATTGCCGGCCGAATACAGTTACCGGACCTCAGGCGTGGTGGAAATCAGCACCAAGAACGGATGCGATGACCCGCACAACGAGTTCACAATATACGGCGGCCAGCGCGATACGGCGCAGCCGAGTTTCCAGCTAGGTGGATGCAGCGGGAAGTTCAGTTACTTCCTGACCAGCGTCTACACGCACTCGAACCTGGGTCTCAGCTCTGCTACTCGCGGCCCGGATCCGATTCACGACGGCACCGACCAGGGGCAGGGATTCGCCTATCTCACCTACTCGATAAGTCCGACTACGCAACTGAGCCTGATCACCGGGATGACCGTCGCGCACAATCAGTTCCCCAACGTGCCCGGCGAAACGCCGGAGTTCACGCTGAACCGTATTAATCCTGCCGAGTTTCCATCCGAAGATATCGATTCAACCCTCGATCAGCAGGACTACTACGAAGTGCTCGCTTTGAACGGCGCGCTCGGCTCGAATGCTGACTACCAGCTTGCCTACACGATGCATTACAACCGCGAAAACTTTAATCCCGACGACATAAGCGACCTCATCTACCAGGGCATCGCTCCGAAAGTATTCGACAGCGATTTTTCAAACTCATCGCAAGGCGATCTTACTTATCGATGGAACGATCACACGTTGCGCGGTGGATTCTATTTCGGCGAGTACGGAGTCGAGGCGGACAATACTTCGCAGGTCTTTCCGATGAAGAGTGGCGTGCCGCTGACCGTCCCGGTTTCAATCACGACTGACCTCAACAAGATCAATTTGGTCTATGGTGTTTATCTGCAGGACACCTGGCAGCTCAACGAAAAGCTGAGCGTTAATTTCGGCTCACGATGGGATCGGGCAAGCGGCCTCGTCAACGACAGCCAGTTCAGTCCGACGATAAACTTCGCGTACAAGCCGCGCCGCGACACTACTATCCATGCCGGCTTCGCGCGCAATTTCCAGATCCCGAACTTCCAGGGCATCTCGCCCGGTATCGCCGCGCTCAATCACACCACCGGCGGTGTCGGCCCGGGCATACCTCTGAACACTAGCCTTGACGCCGAGACCGACTACACCTGGGACGTCGGCTACACGCATCAGATTACGCCGCAGCTGGTGCTCTCGCAGGACGGCTACTTCCGGATGGATCGCCACTATATAGATGAAGGCCAGTTCGGTTTCGTGCCCATCGACGCGCCGTTCAACTACGTCAGGGGCTACGGCGCCGGCCTCGAGAATTCGGTCACTTACAATCTTCCCAATCTAACTCTGCGAATGTCTTCGTATGTAGCCCGCGAGGAGGTCCGAGGCGTCGCCACCGGCCAGTACAACTTTCCTCCGGTGGCACAGCTTAACTACATCGATCAGCATTTCATTGTACTCGATCACACGCCGCTGGTAGGTGGCTCCGGCGGCGCCGCTTACCAATGGAAGACGTGGCAGTTTACCCTCGACGGGCTGTTCAGCAGCGGTTTGCGCGGCGGCTTCGCGAACCGCACTCAACTGCCGAAGGTATGGCAGTTCAACCTGAGCGCCGCTAAATCCCTCGACGTGCCGCTCCTCGGTCACATCGAGAACCGGGTGGTCCTGCTCAACGTCTTCGATCGCATCAATCTGATTCGTCCTTCGACCGGCATAGGAGTTTTCCAGTCCGCCTATGGACCGAGGATCACGGTCTACGATGCGCTGACGATTCCTCTGCCCGCGATCTAGAGGAAGCGGTAGAGATCTACTTCTTGGTTGCGGGCAGCGTCAGGATCTCAGGCCAGCCTGGATTTTTGCTGGATCGATGATGAAACGGCGATGTTCGCGCTTCACTACGCCTTCAGCAACCAGCTTCTTCAGGGACTCGCTCACTTTCGGGCGCGAAGACTCGACCAGGTCCGCGATGTCCTGACCGCTCAGACTGAGATCTATGATCATCCCGAGCTCGTCTCGCTGACCGAACTTGCGGCCGAGATCGAGCAAGGCGAGCATGATTTTCTCGCGAACGGTTTGACGGAGAAAGTTTGAATGGCGCTCCAGAAGCGTCCACCATCGACCCATCGTCAAATTGAGGGCTTCATTGAACTCACGAAATGGAATGCCGACGATGCCCTCCACCAGCGCGGTTGGGCCTATCAACCCGATTTGACAATCCGTGAATGTCTCGCAGGTGAGGTTATGATGAATATCTGGCAACAATGAAGGAATCTCGATCACGTCACCGGGTCCCAGTACTTCGAGCAGATTGCGTTCGCGTTTTCGATTGAGGCAGACAAGCCGCGCGATGCCCGAGAGCACGATGTATACGGCGTCATCAGATTCCCCCTCCTGATATACGACTGAGCGTTTGGAAAACTGCCGAATTTTCATCCTCGCGCGCAAGGCTTCCAGCTTGCGTGAAGACAGGCCCGAGAGCCCTTGCAATTTCCCTAAATCTTGAACGCTGACTGCGCGAGGTTGAGGGGGCCTCGCCCCACTGTGCCTGATGGATTTGCCGCGCGACGATCGTGGTGCCATGGCTGACGAAGATTGAACGATCTCGGTTTCCCTTAAGCCTGAATTTGTCCGCTGAATCGCCAACGTCGAGCGCAATCGCCGGATGTAACGACAATCGGTGCGACAAGACAACTGACTATCTGTTCCCTTTGTTACAAAATCGGCCTTGAACCCAACTTTATTTCACTTAGAAGATGCTCCTCATTCAGGCTTATCGGTTTGGGCGCCGACAGTGGATATTGCCCGACCCTTGCCCGGTGCGATTTTGAATGAGAAGAAAAGCGCACGAAACTGATCTCGACAGACTGAGCCGACTCAAGGCTTTGTCGTGGCTCTCTCCGTCTGAGCTGAAACTCCTGGCGAGCGCGCTCTCGCTTTCCAATTACAAACGACACGCGTTGATTCTGCGCGACGTAGCGGTGGCTCAGGGGGCTCATATTCTGTTGGCAGGAATCGCGCGGATCACCTGCCGCACCTCGAGTAACGAGCGTGTCACGGTAGCGCTGCTGGCGCCCGGACCGATTCCCAATTTCCCGGCGCTGCCGCTCAGTCAATCCGGTTTTCAATGCGAGGCTTACAACGATTGCCGCGTTGGAACTGTGAGCTGGGCTGATTTTGGCGGTATTACTCCCAATGCTCCCGAGTCCGCCTTCAAACAATTTCACAGTAACGATTTGAAGCACTGGTACCGCCTCCTGCTGCGCAGTTCGAGTTTTCTTAACCTTGGCCTGCACGAACGAATAGTCACTGCGCTGCTGGAACTGTGCGCGGACTTCGGAGTCGAGGAGTCGCGCGGCACGCTGCTGCGCGTGCCCTTCAGCCACAAGGACATCGCCAACCTGATCGGAGCCTCGCGGCCAAGAGTTACCGAGCATCTGGCGCGGTTAGAGCGCGAACAGTTCGTGATACGCCAGGAACGACAGATGGTGGTGCAAGTCGCCAAGCTTCTCGATTCGATGAAATCTCAGGCCGCCGCGAATGTTTCGCGGATCGATCCGCAACGCCCCAGGAGGACGAAATAACCGGCGGACTCTACTTATGACTGGGGAAATCGGGGCGCTGGCCGGCCCGCACAAGCTCGGGACTCCCTCGCATCTATACCAGTCTCACGCTCCCGGCTGCGTCTCCTTGCCTTCTTAGAAGAAGACAAAGGATCGGACTACGACGTTTCTGCGACAAGGCGCGTCTTCGGGCGCGGTCGGGTCGATGCAGGCGCTGTGGAATGACCAGCGCGAGACCGAGCCGTCGGTGACCGAGTCATAGCACTTGAGCATCGAGACCTCGGTCGGCTTCTGTTGGGGAAACCAATACCACTCGTGATTGGGGCGGTAGGTGTAGCGAGTGGTCTCGCCGACGCGGTCGTCGTAGATGCGATAGTTGGTGATGTACGGCTGGTCGGCGAAAGAGGGCCACGCGCAGAGCACGAAAGGATTCTGGCGCACGGTCTCCATCGGCTTGGCGAGGTTGATCGACAGGAATCGCCGCGACATCTTCGCGTCGGCCTGCGCCGGCGTGTAGTGCTGCTCGCGCCCGAAGTTGCGCAGGTTCTTCGTGAGCAGCTCGCGGCATCGCACGCGGCCGCTGTTGTCGTTCAGGTCGTTGTGCACGATGTAGGCGTAGTTGGCGTTCACTCCAGGGTTCTTGTTGTCCTGATCCTCTCTGCGGTCGCCCTTGTAGTCCTTGTCAAACACGTCGTGGTTGTACACGAGCGCATCCGTAGCGTTCGGGTAAAACTCCAGCAGGAGTTTCTCCATCTCCGGGTAGAATACGCGCTCGACCTCCGCCGCGTCGTAAAAATTTCCGCACTTGGACTCGCAATGCGCCAGCGCAACGCCAAGCTTGTCCATGCATTCGGGGCTGTTGGGCGAGAGACCGGGGTAGTACTTCTCGATTCGTCGCGCATCGCGCAACACCTGCGGAAAGTAGAGACATCGGCGGGCGACGTCCTCCTCTTCCTTGCGCAACTCCTTTGCCAGATCCGCGCGCGCCGGGTCCCGCCAGAGCGCGTTGGACGAGACGATCGAGTAGGACGGCTGCTCGAAGATGCTGTAGCGCAGCGGAGTTGCTATGCCGCCTTCAGGGGCTTCGATGTTTTTCGCCCGAATATATTCCAGGCACTCTGAGTAGCTGCGAAACCCGACGCCCCACTTGGTCTCGACCGGACCGGGAGGAGCCTGGTCGAGCCTTTCCGTAAGCTCTTGCCCTTTGCCCTCGGCCAGCAACTGGAGAGCAGCCGCCGTCGCTGCGGCAGTTCCCGCATCGCCGTTTCGATCGAAAGACATGTAGGATAAACCGCCGTTCGCGGCGATGGGTGCTGGCTGTCCTTTCGTGCGTTGGAGAGGAGGCACGTAGACCGACGAAGTGCTCGAGGTAACTCCGGCAACGCGATTGTCCTTCTCGATGGAATTGATCTGGCCCATAGCATGCTCCCTGGTTGAAAATATTTGATCGTGGCTGACAGGCCTCGTGTTTCTTAGCGTCTATCACACACCAAACGACGTGGCGAGTATTGCTCCGCTATCAATCTCGACGCCTCAATCAGAACTTCTCCTTGAACGGTCGAACCTCCAGCTCTAAAGTCCACGCGCTGCGATCCTGATGGGCAAGGTGCCAATAAGTCTCGGCGATGGCGTCGGGCTTCAGCAAGTCCTCGTCCTTCTGTTGAGGACGGCGCTCGCGGCCCGGGATGTCGATCGATCCGTCGACATTGATCGATGCGACGTGGACTCCCTTGGGACCCAGATCGCGCGCCAGCGATTGAGCGAGCCCGCGGAGCGCGAACTTCGACGAACCAAACGCTGCCGACCGTGCTCCCGCCTTGACCCCTGCCGTCGCGCCGGTGAAGAGCAGCACACCGTGCCCACGCGTTAACATTTCGGGAACCACTTCTTTCGCACTCAGGAAGGCGCCGAAAGCGCTGACCCGCCATGAGTTCTCATATTCTTCCGCCGAGATCTCGCTAAGGCTGCCGAAAGGGCCGGCGCTGGCGTTGTAAATCAGCACCTCTGGCGAACCAAGGTGCTCGCGAATCGATTTGAAGGCGCCAGCCAACTGGCCACGATCACCGACGTCAGCCGCCACCTCGAGCGAACGTCCGCCCGAGGCTCTGATGCCGTCGCCCACCGATTTCAAGTAGTCGGCGCGACGCGCGACCACCGCAACTGCGTAGCCCTTAGCGAAGCGTCGAGCGAGGGCGGCGCCCAATCCTGGACCGACTCCGAGAATTGCAGCCACGGGTGTCTTTTTTGATTGTTCAGCCATAGGAACGCTCCGCGTAGTGCAACGCACGAATTTAATCTAGTAATTCGATAGAAATATTTATTATCACGACATCGATTTCCATTCCATCGAATTTTAGTGCTTGCGTCAGATCAATTTCTCGAATACGTTGCCGTCAGTCAAGTAAATACATCGACTAAATAGATAATAGAGGTGCCTGAATGAACTTGTCAGTCGCTGCCGTATTTATCTCGGCATTTGTCGCCCTGCAAACCATGCTGCATGCGAGCCCCGCGTGCGCGCAGGTCAAACCCGGCGACGTAATCACGATCAGCAACGCCGCAAAAGTGCGCGATCTCGTATCACCGGGAGTCTACTACAAAGTCGTCCACGGGATGGGGCTGAAGATCGTGCCAACTTCGCAGTTGGACTGGCCCCCGCCGTACACGGAAGCGACCGAAAAGTACTCGTCGCAGGTAGTCCTGTCGCGCGACCATCGGTCGCTGCTTGGCTATGTCGCAGGTCTGCCGTTTCCATTCCTCGACCAGAACGATCCGGATATCGCAACCAAGATTGAATGGAATCTCACCTTTCATCCCACGCTCTCCGACGACTACGACCTGCGGTACTACGAATGCCATATCGAAAACACGACGCCAAATGAGGCGCCCGATCCGTATGCCTACACTTCGTTCGGCCACTACGCCGGCTACAGTCTGATAGGGCGCACCGAAGTCGAGCCGCTGCCGGTCGATCCGGATTTCAAAACTTCGGGCCGCGTATGGCTGTCGGCAATCTATCCGGAGCTCTCGCCGGCCGCGCTGCGGGGAACCGGAATCATCCGGTACCGCTATGCCGACGAACAGCGCGGCGACGACCAGTGGTCCTACAATCCCAAGGATCGCCGCGTGCGGAGGCTGAACGAATCGCTGAACACGACTGCGACCGGATACGGCGCCTGGAATCCCGATCACTATGCGGGCTTCAACGCCAAGCCGGAAACTTACGACTATAAATTTCTCGGCGAGAAGCAGGTGCTTGCGAGCGTTCATGCCGAGCACGTTCCCGCCATCACGTGCCAGACCGACGGCGGCGCCAGCTCGTGCCCCGAGGCGTGGGAGCTGCGCCACGTTTATATCGTCGAGGCCACGCCACGCCGCGAGATCGTCGATGCGCTGCAGTCGAAGAATGTTCTGTACGTCGATACTGAGGCGTGGTTCACTCCGTACGTCGATACGTACGATCGCCGCGGTGAGCTTTTCCAGAACTATCTCTTCTGGTCGACGTTTCGCGATCGCCCGGTGCCCGACGCTCGTATCGCAATCTATCCGTTCAAGCGCCAGTTCATAGTTGCCGCCGGTTCGACCGACGTTCAGAGCGGTGCCGCAAGCGTCTGCTACCTGCCCGGCCAGGAAACGCCCGAGCGCGAGACGTGGTACATCAACATGGGTTCGGTCGACAAGAATTTCTTCACTACTCAAGCGCTGCGTAATGCCGCCGAAGCGGGAGGATTCTGACGGCTGGCAAAGTTTGGATCGTTCAACCAGAACCGACCGGACGATCGGAGGTTCCAGAAACCAAAAGGAGCTTCCGCGATGGCAAACAAACTTTCTCCAACAACCGATAAGTGGATAGTGGTCGACAAATCCAGGGAAGCCTGGCGCCGCATCACGATGCTCTCGGCCGCGGTTGCGGTCAGCGCCGTGCTGTGGATCTTCCTGGGCAGCCTGCTGCTGGCTGTCGGCACCAGAGACGCGGCCGCCGGGCGAGACCTCGCGCATGAATTCCACAAGTCCCCCCTCGCTTCACGGCTCCCGGGAGGTAGCACCTCCCGAGGATCGGCCGGGAGCCTTCCTCCTCGGGCGCGTACAGCGGTCGTACAATGACGAAACGTTGGACTCGGCCCTGCGTTTGCGACAACTAATCAATCTGAGACTGTTTGACGACGACGAGGAGAATGAAGCATGAGCAGCTCGCGTCAATTGCGTTTGGGCGCTTTCATGCGCCCCGTCAGCATCCACACGGCGGCGTGGCGTTATCCGGGCGCGTATCCCGATGCGAACTTCAACTTCAAGCATCTGACGCGTTTCGCGCAAACGCTCGAGCGCGGCAAGTTCGACGCCTTCTTCATGGCGGACCATCTCGCCGTGCTCAACATGCCCGTACAGGCGCTGAAGCGTAGCGCCACCGTGACCTCATTCGATCCGCTGACGCTGCTGCCCGCGCTCGCCGTGCTGACGGAGCATCTCGGACTTATTGCGACCGCGTCGACCACTTACAACGAGCCGTATCACGTCGCGCGGAAATTCGCGTCGCTCGATCACATCAGCGGCGGCCGCGCCGGATGGAATGTAGTGACGTCGGGCAATCCGGACGAGGCGTTGAATTTCGGCCTCGAGGAGCACGTCGAGCATGCGACGCGCTACCGCCGCGCGCGCGAGTTCTTCGACGTCGTGACGGGCCTGTGGGATAGCTGGGCCGACGACGCGTTCATTCGAAACGTGGAGTCTGGAGAGTACTTCGATCCGGAGAAGCTCCACGTGCTCGATCATCATGGCGAGTTCCTGAAAGTTCGCGGGCCGCTGAATATCGCGCGTCCAATTCAGGGTTGGCCCGTCATCGTGCAGGCGGGAGCGTCCGACGCGGGCCGCCAGCTCGCCGCCGAGACCGCCGAAGTTATTTTCGCTGCGGGCGGCACGATCGCGACGGCGCGCGCCTTCTATGCCGACGTGAAGGGACGCATGGAATCGCTCGGGCGCGCGCGCGAGCATCTGAAAGTTCTGCCGGGCGCGTTTGTCGTGGTCGGTGACACCGTCGAAGAAGCACGAGCGAAGCGGATGCGGCTCGACAGCCTCGTCCATTATGACAGCGCGATCGCGTCGCTGTCGGTCATGCTCGGGCACGACGTGTCGAAGTTCGATCCGGATGGGCCGCTGCCGCCGATTCCCGAGAGCAACGCGAGCAAGAGCGGACGCGATCGCCTGGTCGAGTTGGCTGCGCGCGAGAACCTGACGGTGCGCCAGCTTGCGCAACGCGTCGGCGGCTTCGGCGGCCTCGCGTTCGTCGGCACGCCGGCGACGATTGCCGATCAGATGGAAGAATGGTTGCTCACCGACGCATGCGACGGCTTCAATATTCTGTTCCCTTACCTGCCTGCTGGTCTCGATGATTTCATCGACCGCGTCGTGCCTGAGCTGCAGCGCCGCGGGATCTATCGCCGCGAATACGAGGGGAAGACTCTCAGAGAGAATCTCGGCCTGCCACGCCCGGAGAATCGCTTCTTTCCAAAACGCACGAAGCGTCTCGATACATCGGCGAGACTCGAGTCATTGCCGCACTGAAAAGTAGGTTCGGCTAGCGGCGACAACTGCAGCAGACTAAACGTTAGCCGACCGCACCAATCTCGTGAGTGATCGCCGTCCCGATTCGGCGGGCCAGGTCAAACAGTTTCAGCATCGGATCGAATACGGTGTTGTGCTCGACCTCGTACGATTGTGCAGACTCGGGCCGGTATTGGGATTTTTCTCCGAAATCATCGGGCGTGATCGCCTGACTCTCGTCATGAGGAAAAATCCGGCGCAGCCGCTCGACCGCGCTCGGCAGGTCGAGCTCGAGGATTCGCGCCAGGATGTCGTCGCGGGTCACGCCGAGCTGCGGACTGAAATTCGGAATTTCGGTCGCTAGCAGGCAGATACGCTGGATCACCGCGATGCGGATTCCGTGCAGCAGTATCAGGCGCTGCCGTTGCACCGTCTCTGCCGGCTCGATCGCATCGAGCAGCCAGAGTTGATCTGCCTGCAATCGCCGCACGAGCCGCGCGAGGCGGTCATGCTTATCGAGCTGTCCTGTCACGCGCGCCAGCTCGCGCAACGCTTTGGTCCGCGCCGGACGCCGCGCGCGCCCCGCCCCATTCAACCACATCGCGGGATTGAGCGTATTCACGTACGCGCGCAACACGTCGAGGTCGGTGCGATCGAGCGCCGCCGCCACCATCCGCACGGCGCGGCCAAAGCGGGCCGACCGTTGGCGCATGGCCTGGAAAAGTTCCGGGTCTTTCGAAATGGCACGTCCAATCCCGTAAATCGTGATCGCCATGAAGCCGAGCTGCTGGAGAATCGCGTTGTTCGGTATCGCCCGCAATTGGGACGGATGCTCGATCCTCGACGACCGTCCCCATTCTTCGACCTCGCGCGCGACCGGCCGCGAGCCGCTCCGATAAAGCAGATTCGTGCCGAACATGCCGAGCAACGCCGCGTAGTCCGGGTCCTCAACCAGGTTGCTGAACTCCTGCTGCACCGTCGCGAAGAATTCCGCGCTGTAATCCGGCGCTGCATAAATTGGATCGTTGCCGGTCTCGGCGCTCACGTCGAAAGCGAAATCCAGAACCTGCCGAATGCTCGCATGCGCCGCGGCCGGAGTCAGAAAAAGCAGGTAGCCGTCGCCGCCCTGAAAACTTATCTCCTCCTTCACGCGTACTCCCCGCCGTTCGAACTCCGCCCGGCTGTTCGGCGGTGCTGCGTAACGTAGGCGATCGGCTAACGTCGACGGATGCCCGCCGCGGCCGATCGATTCGCCATGCGTGTTGAAGAGAATCACCTCGAGCTTGCTCAGTCCGTATTGTTCCAACAGCCGCGCGATCCGCAAACGCAGCCGCTCGATTCGAAAGGTGGCTGCCATCTGCCCGATGAATCGCCCCGAATCCGAGAATCCGAACTGCACTGCCAGCCGCCCCTGCCGGCCCAGGTACGCGCGATAGTGCGGGCTCTTGAGCGCCTCTTCTATCACGCGTTCGCCACGCTCGAAGGCGTCTTCGGTCTCGAACAGCGGCGAAATCTCGATTCGATCTTCCACCCCGAACATGCGCGCGTAGTAGAGCGCCGTCAGCAAGGTGAACCCCGTCGTGGTTTCCGCGATCAGAAAACGGATGGGCGTCTCGGCGTCGATAAACTTGACGATCTGCGCCACCGTCATCATCAGCCGCTTGGCTGACGCCCGCTCGGTCATCATCGATTCGAAGCTGATCGCTACCGGGCGCACGCGCCCGAGCAGGTCGTTGATGGTCGTGAAGTATGACCGCGGATTCGCCGGATCGTTCGGCTCCGTCTCGAGTCCTACCAGCCGCCGCGCCGCGTTATGCAATTGCGACGCGTTGAGACGCACATGAATATGTGCGAGCGCGAGGCCATGAGTCCGCAGACTGGCCTGCATAACCGCGATCGCCTCGCGCCGTTCGTCATCCGGCGCCGCCCGCATCGCGGCGTCGAGCAAAGCTGCTATCGGCGCAGTCTCGACCAGTGCATCCGAACGTCCCGCCACCATCGCACGGCCAAATGCCGCCGTCGCCGTCTGATCGCGCTCCGCCGCCGCAACCAATTCGATCTGATTGGCGACAGTTGCACTGCCCAGCGCGAGCATCGAATGAAGCGGCTGCAATGTCGCGAGGAAATCGCCGTCGGCCGAATGCTCGAGCGCTTCAACTTTTTTCAGGTAGCGCTCGATCATCGCGAGTTTGTCGGACAGGCGCGCCGCAATAGTGCGCGTCCACGTAATATCGGTGCGCCCATCCTGGTCGTATCCCACCCACGATGCCAAAGTGACGAGCCGCGGCTCCAGCTTCGTCCATTGTTCGGGCCAGTGCTCGCGCGCTACCCGCAACGCCGTTCGATGCGCCCCTTCGACCGCGTCATGCGCATGGTTGAGCGCCTCAGTCACCCACGCATGCTCGACCTCGAGCGACAACTCATCTGGCGGCCGATGCTCGACGCGCGCCGCCGTTTCCATCCGCTCGTCACGTCCCGCCTGGTCGATCGCCACGCCGTCGACCGTACTATTGGTCGCCAGTTCGGCCAGGATGCGGGCTAAATCGAGCGAAATCGAAAACGTCGGGTGGGCCGTGAAGACGACGCCGAAGACGCTGCGCGCGACGGCCGTGCGAAATTCCTCGAACCCACCCTCGCGTGCTTTTTTCTCGATTAGATCTCGCAGCGCTCGATCGTTCGCCGCGATTGCCGTCTCGCCCAGGTAGTTCTTCAGCCGGTCGGCGCGATCGGCAAAGGCCTCGGCCGTCAGTTGCTGCACGATGCGCTCGAGACCGTCAATATCCATCTCACCGCGGTCCATCCGCAGCGTCAGATCCAACGCAAACAGTAGGATCGGATTGCTGAGCGGGTCGGCCGCCGCCTGCGCCCGCACCCGATTCAGAATCGAGCCGAGCATTGGAGTGTCGATCGCGCCGCTAGCAAGTACCGCCATTTAATGGCGATGCTAGCCGACGAGAAAAGTTATGGCACCCGCATTCCGGAATCGGTGATGAGAATTAATGGTCGAAAAACTATGCGACGCGATTTGTGAGCGTCCCGATCTTTTCGATCGTTATCGAGACCACGTCGGCGGGCTTGAGAAAACGCGGCGGCTTGAACCCTGCGCCTACGCCGGCCGGGGTTCCGGTGGCAATGATGTCCCCAGCCTTGAGCGTGATACCTTTTGAAATCACCTCGATGAGCGTCGCCACGTCGAAGATCATGTCGCCGGTGCTGGCGTGCTGGCGGACTTCGTCATTCACCTTGCAAGAGATGTCGAGCCGCTGGGGTTCGATTTCATCCGCGGTGACGATCCACGGCCCCATGGGACAGAAGGTGTCGAGCGACTTCCCGATAAACCATTGCTGATGGCGTCGCTGAAGATCGCGCGCGGTTACATCGTTGATGACGGTATAACCCCAGACGCGGCTCAGCGCGGCTTCACGGCTGATAGCGCGGCCGCCACGTCCTATGACGACGCCAAGCTCGGCTTCGTAGTCGAGACTCTGCGTCAACTCGGAATGACTGGAGATCTCGGCGCCAGGCCCTATCACGCTGCCGGAAGATTTTGTGAAAATGATCGGCACCTCGGGTATTTCCGTGGCGCTCGCGTCAAAGCCGCTCTGGTTGAACTCCTTGGCGTGTTCCTTGTAGTTCTTGCCGACGCAGAAGACATTGCGCCGCGGCGTCAGGATAGGAGCGAGCAGCCGAACGTCGGAAAGTTTCTGCGCGGGACCGCGCGAGATGAGATCGACGGAGAAGTCGTCATAGCTCTCGGCCAGGCTCGACATGTCGCCACTGAAGGCGAGTGGTCCGTCGCGAAGCGGCCGTATGAGTCCTTCTGAGGGCCAGACCGCGCCGACTTCCGGCGTTCCTCCGCCACGGCTGAACGTAGCAAAACGCATCGCTACACCTTAACCAACTGGGTTCCAACTCCGCTGGACCGCCGGCCGATCCGGATTGATCAGATCGCTCGCGGTCCAGCCGTTGAGGTCATACTCAGAGAGACACTTATCGACGAAGGCCTTCAGTTCCTCGATACGACCCGACGCGGTGGACATCGGAATATTCTCGACGCGGACTGCTTCGTAGCTGCCCGCATAGTTACGCTCATAAAGCTCGTGACGGGCGCCAAATTCGGTACCGATCGAATCCCACATCAATTTGAGCAGCTTAACTCTTTGTTCGGCGCTAGTTCCGTGCGAACCGCGAATATACTTGTCGATCAGGGGCCGCATTTCGGGATTGAAGAAGTCCGCCGAGCTGGAATTCAAATAGATGAGTCCGCTGCCCATCGCTTGCTGCAAAATTTCCCTGATGCGCGGGTAGGCGGTCGGCGCCAGCACACGATAAGCCGATCCGGCTTCTAGATTCGGCAACATGGCGCCGTTGACCCATGGTTCCGGCTTTCGGACCATAGCCTCGGTCAACGACCAGAACAGATGTCGCCACGCGAGCATCTCGCCGATCAGCACTTGCACGTGCTTGAGATCTTTCGAGCCGGTCATCTCGACGCCATGCAGCAGCAGCCCGGTCAGAAAGTCGAGCTTGACGGCGAGGCGCGTGCATCCGTGCAGCATGAAGCGATGCGAAAATCCGGATCCCGCGTAGAAACCGTTCGCCGCATCGACGTTGCGGTAGACGAACAAGTCCTCCCACGGGACCAGCACCTTGTCGAAGATCAGGATCGCGTCGTTCTCGTCCATCCTGCTCGACAATGGATAGTCGAACGGCGAGCCGATCATGCTGGCGGTGAGTTCGTACGAAGTGCGGCAGATCAGTTTCATGCCCGGACTGCCCATCGGAATCATCGCGAAGATAGCCATGTCCGGCGAGTTCAGCGGAGTCGGCCCATAGAAGCCGATGAAGTTCGCATGGGTGAGTGCCGAATTCGTCGCGACGACTTTCGCGCCGCTGATGATTACGCCCTTGTCCGTCTCTTTTTCCGCGTGGACATAAACATCGCGCACCGACTCGGCCGGCGAACCCTTATCGACCGGCGGGTTCACGATCGCATGGTTAAGGAAGAGGACCTGCTCCTGCGTGCGCTTGTACCACTTCTCCGCGTTCTGGTTGTAAGGCTTGTAGAACTCGGAATTCGCGCCGAGGGTTCCGGTGAAGCTGGCCTTGTAATCCGGTGAACGTCCCATCCATCCGTATGAAATCTTTGCCCACGCCGCGATCGCATCTCGATCGCCGATCACTTCCTCCACCGATCGAGGCACTCGATAAAACCGGTGCGTAAAGCCGCCATTGCCGGTGTCTGTCGGACAGGTGATCACATCCTTGGTAGCAGGGTCATGCAGCGCGTCGTACATCCTTGCGACCATTCGTGCCGTGTTGCGGAAGGCGGGATGCACGGTGACGTCTTTGACACGCTCGCCGTAGATATATACCTCGCGATCGTCGCGCAGGCTTTCCAGATATTGCTTGCCGGTCATAGGCCGCACATCAGACTTGACCGCTGCCGCTTGTGATGCACTCACCGTGGATCCTCCAATGACTCGAACGCCGCCAGTTCCGATCGTCTAGACTTACTCGTCAAATCGCTGCGATAGCTTCGACCTCGACGAGAAATTCCTTCTCGACGAGGCGGTCCACGACTACGAGCGTATTAGGCGGGCATTTTCCGTTTGGATAAAGTTCCTCGAACAGCTCGCGGCGCGCGTTCATAAACTTCGGAATATTGGCCGCGCCCACCAGGTAGGTATTGAACTTGACCACGTTGCTGAAGGTGAGAGATTCCGATTTGAGAGCTTCCGACAGATTCGCAAAGACCTGTCGCGCCTGCCCGACCAGATCGTCGCCGCCCACCAGTTTGCCATGCCGATCCACCGCGACCTGCCCCGCGATAAACACAAGTTCGGTGCAGCGGACTCTGCTGATGTGGCTGTAGAGTCCAAGCGGACTAGCCAGGGTTTCGGGGTTCGAGATTTTCACGGTGCCTTCCGATTGATTCGCCACACCGACCTCACACTGCGAGCCGACGTTTGCGCGGCATCAACTCGTTGATTCTTTCCTGGGTGTAAACTTCGCTCCACATCTGGTACGAAAATTCGGAGCGCAGGCGCTTCGCATTCGGGTTGAGCGCCAACTCGACTTTCTCGCCGCCCAGGTAGATCGCTTTCAATCGCGACTTGTCCTGCAGAATCTCAATGTCCTGCAGAGGATCGCCGTCGATCACGATGAAGTCGGCGTGGCGGCCCGGCTGCAAAGTTCCGGTCTTCGCGCCGGCGCGCAGAAGGCCCGCCTCGGCATTACCTTTGGTCGTGCAGCGAAGCGCTTCTTCAGGGGAGAAGCCGAGATACCTGACCAGATGTTCGAGCTCGCGAGCGTGCCACTCGCCATATGGAGTCACAGCAAAGCCAGCATCGCTACCGACCATGAACGGAACGCCGGCGGCCTTGGCCTTGGGAAGAACTTTGCAAGCCGATTCCAATTCCCGTTTGTGCGCGTCGGGGAAATCCGGATAACAGCCGTCGGTCGCTCGAGTGAAATCGATATCGTTCACAATCAGGCTCAGCGTCGGACACAAATGGCAGCCGTTCTTGACTACCCACTCGAGTCCTTCGTCATCCATCCACGAAGCGTGGAAGATGATATCCACGCCGGCTTTGGCCGCGTAACGAATTGCCTCCGCACCGCGCGCGTGGGTGATGACCTTGCGCCCGAGGCGATGTGCCTCGGTGACCATCGCGGTGGTCTCCTCCTGTGTGAATCCAGAGCTCAGGCCGGTGGCAGGATTCATCGCATCGCCGTCCATCGCGATCTTGATGAAATCTACGCCGTCCTTGATCTGGCATCGAATCTCCTCGATGCCTTCGGCGGCGTTGCGCACCAGCACGCCGATCGACGTACTCGGCACTCCGACCCATCGCGGATACCAATCCGACAAGCCTTGGCGCCCGGTGATCTGGCGGCCCGACGTGGTTATTCTCGGGCCCACGAACAGACCGGCGTCGATCGCGTCGCGAATCGCCGGAGTTACCAGGCTGGTGGTCGCAGGATCTGCGATCGACGT
>Ga0210391_10000388_pt1 | contig 48622 bp, 39 predicted proteins | sample IncBWC12OmetaG_FD_160573 | JGI IMG/M metagenome (GOLD analysis project Ga0210391, IMG submission 160573) | Forest soil microbial communities from Barre Woods Harvard Forest LTER site, Petersham, Massachusetts, United States - Inc-BW-C-12-O ...
CCGCCGCCGCGCTCGACGTTTTCGTGGAAGAGCCTTTGAAGAATTCTCCACTGGTCTCGATGGAGAATGTGATTCTGACGCCACACATTGGCGGCTCGACGTTTGAGGCGCAGGAAGCTGTGGGCGTACAGATTGCGCAACAGGTGCGGGAATACCTGAAGCACGGCGTCATCCAGAATGCAGTGAACGTACCTTCGGTTTCCGCCGAAGAGTACGCCGAGATGCATCCTTATATTATTTTGGCGGAGCGTATGGGGGCATTTCTGGCGCAGATTTCCGAAGGATCGATCGAAGAAATTTCGCTGCGTTATAGCGGCCACATTGCGGAGTGGAAGACCGATCTCATTCGCAACGGGGCGATCAAAGGCATCCTCAACCAGGCGCTGGAGGAGAAAGCCAACCTGGTGAATGCGGCGGCTCTGGCGGAAAGTCGAGGACTGCACGTGCACGAGGCTCATAAAGCAAAGGCCTCGACCGGCGGCGCGGGGAGCGTGCTCTCGATTTTTCTCAAGAGCTCGAAAGAAGAACATATGGTGAAAGGCGCCGTACTGCGCGGGACCGCGCCCCGGCTGTTACATATCGACGACATTGACGTAGAGGCTCCGCTGGAACGAGACCTCATTTATTTGCGAAACCGCGATGTTCCCGGCGTGATCGGCAAGGTGGGCACGATTCTCGGCGAAGGTGAAATCAATATCGCTGACTTTTCTTTGGGAAGGCGCAGTGTGGAAGCGTCCTCAGAGCCAAGAGAGGCAATTGCCGTAGTCCACGTCGATGGACGCGTGCCCGAAGAAGTGCTGAAGAAACTGGAGGAGATCCCTGCTGTGGAGAAAGCGAAAGCGGTGCGGCTGTTTTGAGGTTTGTTCCTCACCCGGGCGATGAGACCAGGAAGAACCAAATTTACGATTCCGCGTTATCCCGCCGCAGCTTGCGGCTCTCGGCCAGCAGGGCCATCGAGTGCATTAGATTCTGCAGTGTGATGATTCCCACCAGGCGCTGATCTTCGACCACTGGGATGATGCTGAGATTGCGCGCAGTGAGTTTGCGAAATGCGGAAGCGAGGGATTCCTGCCGCGCGGAGACCTCGAAAAGCTTGTTCATCACGGCCTGGACGTAGCCGTTGCCTTCCACGCGCAGAGCCTCGAGAATGCGCTGCCGCGAAATCACGCCAACCATATCGCTACCTCGAACTACGGGAAAATCATCCTGCAGCGAATGGACTGCCTTTTCGAGCGCGTCTTCGAGCGTATCCGCCGGTGATAAAGTCGCGAAGTCGGTGAGCATCACTTCTTCGAGACGCACATTATCCAAGACCGACTGGAAGATGACAGCGCGTTCCTCGAGTTGTGCCGCGGAAAAGATGATGACACCTACCATGGTGAGCCAGGTGTCGCTGAACAAACCGGCGACCATTAGCATCATCGCCATGGCATGGCTTATGGAGACAGCGCGTCGCGTGGCTGCAGAGGGATCGATGGTGCGCGCGAAAAATGCCCGCAGGACTCGGCCTCCATCGAGAGGATAGGCGGGCAGAAGATTCAAACCGGCCAGATAGAGATTTGCCCAAACCAGGCTGCGCGGCAGGTTGCTGGGCTGCAAGAAAGGCCACTTCCACAGATTTGCTTCCGGAACGACGGCGAAGACAATGCCTGCCGCGATCGTGGCTAAAACAATATTTACCAGAGGTCCGGTAAGGGCGAGGAGAACTTCCCGCTTCCAGACGGCTGCGCCGGAGGCCGGCTTCTCGGCATGGGTTTCATCGAAAACCGTGACGCCGCTGAGCGGCAGAAGAATTACAGCTTTAGGAACCAGTCCATAGCGCCTCGCCACCAGCATGTGCCCGATTTCGTGAGCCGCGACGCAGGCGAGGACAATACCCACCAGCGCCAAGTCGCGCGGCCCGTTCGCAGAGCCATGGGAGTTATACTCAGTCCAGAAAACGAATAAAGGTAAAATCAGGAACGTCAGGTGAAGGCGAACTTCGACCCCAAACAGCCTCCCGACGTGAATCGACCAGCTTCTCATGGGCCCCCAACTACTACAGTTATTTTACATGGTCGGATATAGTGGCTTCGATACTCGAAAGTACAAAACGATGCGCGTGATTGCCGGCAAGTACCGCGGACGCACGTTGCGCTCCCTGCGGGGAGTGGATGTCCGGCCAACCTCTGACCGCCTGCGGGAGACTTTATTCAATGTGCTTACAGCCGGCAATCCGACCGCGCTCGAGGGTAGCGTGTGGCTGGATCTGTTCGCTGGAACCGGCGCGGTGGGCATTGAGGCGCTCAGCCGTGGAGCCAGGCAGGTCTACTTCGTGGAGACCTCGGCTCCGGCGACGAAGCTGATTGAGCAGAACCTGCAAAGTCTTGGGATTGTCGAGGGATACAAGATTCTGCGGGACGAGCTTTCGGCTGCAATCTGGCGTTTGCAGCGGGAACATGTGGCCGCCGATGTAGCGTTTCTCGATCCGCCCTATCGAATGCAGAATGCTTATGGAGAAACGCTCCTGGCGCTGGCTAATTCATCGCTGGTTTGGGCGATGTCGCTGGTGATCGCGGAGCATGAAAAGAAGTTCGATCCGGACCAGGAATTCGGATCGTTGGGCAAAGTCCGGAAGCTGACTCAGGGAAATACGGCGCTCAGCTTTTATCGGATCGGGGGACGTCCCGACCTAAACAAATGACGCCGGTTTAGGGGAGCAATTCGTTATCGCGGCGAACGATGGGGTGTTGCATCTCCTGCAGGTCGTTCTTCACCATGTTGAGGCCGTAAACGCAGCCCTCAAACTCGCGAGAGAGCCGAGCAAACAACGGTGCGACCTTGGCATACTCGAAGTGCTCAAACTTCGAGACGATGTAGTAGCTTTCTTTTCCGGCTTTCATCCATTCGACGAAATTTTCTACGCGATGGCGGCGTAGGCGGAAGTGGTTGATGCTCTCGGGAAACATGCCGGTGAAAAACAGCGCGTAATCGCCAATGTGTTTGCGGACTTGGCGCTCGCGATCAAATGACGCAGCCGGGCCATATACGGGGTCGGATTCGACCAGCATCTCGCCCAAATCGGTGATCGGGCGGTCCGTTACGTCGTGAATTTTGAACAGCTGATCGGTCTCGCAGAATTCGGCCAACAGGTGAGAAACGTAAGCAACGACCTCGGGATCGCGGATGCCGATCTCCTCGGCGTAATGGCGTCCAACTAATTCCTGGAACAGCTGCCGCAGCGGGTGAGACTCCGGAATCATATTCGTTGACCCCCTGAAACCCGTATTGCAGAGCGGGTTTCCGATACCGTTAGTAACTAGTTATCCCAGTTCGCATGCGAAAGCAAGTGACTTTTGTTTCTCCAACGCATCACTTTAACCAATCATTGGTGGTGCGCAAGCTTTTTCGAGTTGCTTGGGATTTTTGCTGGCAGACCCGTGTGTTGGCTGCTAAAAGATGGCCTTTTCGCAGGCGGATTAAGGCCGAAAAGGTAAGGTCTTCATTAGAGGCAAACTCCGGACACTGCAAAGTAACATCCGTGGGTTACCGCCGCGGGGCGGGTCGGCTGCTTTCGTTTCCTACCACACATAAGGCCTTTCCTCGCCTTCCACTACAAGTGCCTGTCGCCAAATCGGCGCGTTCTGGGCCAGCCGTGCGAGCGAAGTCCCGGTCCGGGTGGATAAGAAAGAGAAATTCTCACTATCGTTTCAATTTGCTTGACATCAGCTTTGGCGTGAGCATAATGCATCCATCCGGAATTCTGGTTCAAACTGCACCGGCTCAGAGGATCCGAGCCTGAGGAGGCATTCATGAGCGTGCTGGAACTTTGTGACCGGGAAATCGCTGCGGTTCCGCTTGATGCCAGCGTAGCCGACGCCATCAACAAAATGCTCGACCATCACGTTGGGGCAGTGGCGGTCGTCGATTCCGAATACCGCGTTGCCGGAGTTTTTACCGAGCGCGACGTCCTGCGGAAGATGTCCCTCAGCCGCACCGACCCGCAGACGACGCCGGTGCGTGAATTGATGACCACGCCGGTGGAGATGGCTACCCGGCGCACGGGACCTGGCGAAGCGCTGACGACCATGCTGGAGCGCCACTTCCGCCATCTGCCGGTGGCCGACGACAATGGCAAGCTGCTGGGGATTCTCTCCATTCGCAATCTGCTGGAGTGGCGCGTCGACGATTTGAGCCGTGAACTGGAATCGTTGGAACAGTACGTCTCGAATGACGGCCCCGGAGGCTAGGGAGAAGTCGGGGTGCGGCTAGTTTCTGAATGCGTGGGTTGTTCCGCGGAGCTATTTACGCTCGGGGTTGGGCCCGAGCCTGCAGATTGTCTTTCTGCAGTCTTCAGAATTGGTAAACTCAATCGCTACAATTAATCGCTTTCGCTTGAACGACGAGGAGATGCTCGTGAGGAAACGTCAACGTCCACTACTGCTGCTGATCGCTCTTTTTGTGCTAGCCGTGCAGCTGGTTGCCCAACAAGCCCCGAAACACGTTGTGGTACACGCCGGACATCTGCTCGATGTGAAGACCGGTAAGCTACTTTCAGATCAGACGGTCGTTATCGAAGATGGAAAAATTGCGCGGGTCGGTTCATCCGCAGAAATAAAGGCGTCCGCGGACGCAATGCTCATTGATCTTTCGAACGCGACGGTTTTGCCTGGATTGATCGATGCGCACACCCACCTCACCAGCGATCCTAGCTTCGGCTACGAGGAACTCGGGATTTCCATCCCACGCGAAACGCTCATTGGCGCCAAGAACGCGCGCGTAACTCTTCAGGCGGGATTCACCACGGTGCGCAATGTCGGCGCCTCCGGCTACACCGATGTTGCGTTGCGGGATGCGATCAATGCCGGGGACGTACCTGGACCAAGAATGTTGGTAAGCGGGCCGCCGTTGAGTATTACTGGCGGACACTGCGACAACAATCTGCTCCCGTTTGAGTATCACGCTACCAGCGATGGAGTGGCCGACGGCATCGCGGCCGTGCAACAGAAGGTGCGCCAGAACATTAAGTATGGTTCCGATCTGATCAAGGTTTGTGCGACCGGCGGAGTGCTTTCCAAGGGCGATGACCCGCAGGCCTCGCAGTTCACCCTGGAAGAGATGAAAGCCATCGTGGCCGATGCCCACCGGCTGGGCCGAAAAGTTGCCGCGCACGCGCATGGAGCGCAGGGCATCTTGTGGGCGTCTCAAGCCGGCGTCGATTCCATCGAGCATGGCTCTTATATTGACGACGCGGGCATCGCGGAGATGAAGAAGAACGGCACTTATCTTGTGCCCACGCTTTATTTGGGAGATTGGTTTCTGGCGAATGCGGAGAAAAATCACGTTCCCGATTTTTATCTCGTGAAAGCCAAAGCGGTGATGCCCGTTGCCCGCCAGAATATCGCACACGCGTTCGCCAGCGGAGTGAAGGTGGCGTTCGGCACCGATGCTGCGGTTTATCCGCATGGCCTCAACGCGCATGAATTCGCGGTGATGGTGAAGCTTGGGCTAACTCCATTACAGGCGATACAAGCGGCCACGGTGAATGCCGCGGACTTGCTGGGGTGGTCCGGGAAAGTGGGCAGCCTAGAACCCGGCACGTGGGCGGATATTGTCGCGGTGGAAGGTGACCCGCTTAAAGATGTAACGACGCTGGAGCGGGTGAAGTTTGTGATGAAGGGCGGCGAAGTGGTAAGGAACGAATACGGGAAGTGAGCAGCGCACACTGATCCTAGGCCGCGGTTTTTTGTCGCAGGGCGCAGTCAATGATCCAATCGGTCCAGAAGGAATCTTCTCCGCTCGCCAGCAATGAGCTCTTGCCTTCCACCGCGTCGACAAAGTTCTCGATCATGGGAAGGTGTACGTTTTGGTGCACAGGGAGATGCTCGCGGCCGCCGGGGTAAATCAGGTCAAGGCCGTTGAGCGGGGTTAATTCCATTTCACCGTCGGTGCCGCGGATGCGGCACTCGTCGCGCTTGATGCGGGAGTTCCAGCGCACGTCCACAATTCCTCGCACGCCGCCGGAGTATTCGATCATCACGGTGGCATTGTCCTCAACCGCATAGTGATGGATAGCGTTCGAGAGTTGCGCGCTTACGCGCAGCGGCTGACCAAACAAGAAATTCAGCACATCAATGCGGTGAGAGGCTATGTCGAACAGCGGGCCGCCTCCAGCTTTTGCGGGGTCGATGAGCCAATAGCGCTCGCGGTCGCTGCCATCATATTCTTTTCCGTCAAACCAAGCGTGACACGTGAGTTCGGCGAGCACCGGTTGGCCGATGGCGCCAGCAGCAAGCAGTTGTTTGGCGCGCTGCACTTTCGGGTAAGCTCTGCGATAATAGGCGGCACCGAATTTTGTTCCGCTCGCTTCCGCGGCTTGTACCATTGAACGGGCTTCCGCCTCGCTCATCGCCATCGGCTTCTCGCACAGCACATGCTTGCCGGCACGTAGAGATTGAATTGTTTGCGGCGCATGAAGGAACACGGGAGTGGAAATATACACCGCCTGGACTGCAGAGTCAGCAAGAGCCTGGTCGAGGGTGTTCCAAACCTTCGCTTCGTAATGCGCGGCCTTTGCCGGATTGCGCGTAACTAAACCGTACAGGCGGCTTCGCGGTTCAGCTTGAATCGCAGGAATGACGCGGCGCGTGGCAATGTCGCCGATTCCAATGACGATCCAGTTCAGCATAGTCAGTTCAGCGTAACAGGCTCCGCATAAGCGGGGGCAAAAGCTGACGCAAAATCGAAGGCCGGCCTGAGCCGGCCTTCGATATTAATCTTGAATTCAAAAACTACTTCTTGGGAGCGATTGCGTCTTTCGCGGCCTTGGCGACGCGGAACTTCACCACGGTCTTTGCCTTGATCTGAATCGGCTCGCCAGTCTGCGGGTTGCGGCCCACGCGGGCTTTGCGGTGCGCTTTCACCAGACGGCCGAGGCCGGGAACAACGAATACGCCATTCTTCTTGGTTTCTTTCACGGCAACATCGGCGAGCTGCTCGAGGAACCCCGCGACAGTCTTGTTCGGGAGTTCAGTCTTTTCCGCCAGATGACGGACCAGTTGAGTCTTGGTCAAACCTGAAGCCATATTTCCTCCTTGAAAAACAATTCAATTTTTAATTCCAGCGCGCTTGATCTTACATGAGGCGCCCTGTGGAAAACACCCTTATTTTACGCGGGTTCCATAGGTATCGTACGCCAAAAGGTCCATTTTCACACGCTTATCTGCATAGGAGCGTCCCAAAATGGCCCAAACATGGGTACCACAGCAGTTACTGTGGCAAGTCCTGAGCCGAACTTTTCTTTAGGGAGCAGCGTTCCATGCATCCATCGGCGGCGCATTGTCAGCCTCCGGTGCAATAATGCTAGTGCCGATTCGAACAGGAGAGCTGACAATTTGAGTTGCGCGATCTGCGAGACTCGCAAGGAAAAACGCTTCTGCCCCGCAGTACACGGGCGCATTTGTCCGCAGTGCTGTGGCGAGCAGCGCGAGGTGACGCTCGATTGTCCGAGCGACTGTCCGTATTTGCAGCAGGCGCGCGAACATGAGAAGCCGCGCTCCGCGAATGAATTTGACGCCGCATCGTTGTTTCTGCAGATTGAAATTTCCGAGCAATTTACCTATGAGCGCGAGCATTTGCTGATGGGTCTCACCTATGCTCTGGCGAAAGCGGCGCGCACCGATCACAGCCTGAATGATAGAGATCTCATCACCGCGCTCTCGGCGATGTGCACCAGCTATGAGCGGCTGGTGAACTCGGGATTGCACTACGAGCAACCGCTGACTGGCAGCGGGCAACATGCGGTCGCGGCCCAGGTGGAAGAGATGGTAAAGCAGTATCGCGAGGCGGAGCGGAAGGAATTGGGTTACTCGAACCTGCGCGACTCAGATGTTCTCAAGGCGCTCGTGTTCTTGCTTCGGCTTGCACATGGACGCACTTCTGGCCGGCCAAAGTCGAGGGCGTTCATCGATTTTCTTTACGCGCAGTTTCCGGAGAAGCAGTCGGCAGTGCTTACGCCACAGGAGGCGGGGAGCAGGATCATCGTGCCGTAGGGCAGTCGCTTGCCGACCAGAACGGGCACTTCGACTTCAATGAGCGTTATCGCGATGTTACAACAGCTACCCAGCGGCTCTCCGCGTTCGTCCTCGTTTGGAGGAGTTGGAACAATCGTGCAGAATATTTTTATTGGGATTGCAACTTCCACAGGTCGTTTAGGCCACCTTGGGTTGGGCCTGTGTCTACCCCGTATCCGCCGAAGAGCCAGAAGGTTCCGGAGGCGTCGGTCCAGCCCACGGCGCTGTCTCGGGCACCGGGGACGTTGTTTGGGGAAGCGGTCCCTTCGGTTCCGTACATCCCGGGTTGGTTGGCCGTGTCTGCGCCGCTCACCCAGGTCCATTCACCCGCAGCGTACTTCCAAAGATCATTGAGGTCAACGTAAGCTGATTGAGGCGGCTGGGGGACGAAACTCTCCCCTCCGAAAAGCCAGAGGGTTCCAGAGGCGTCGGTCCAGCTAACAGCACTGTCACGCGCCCCGGGAAAGTTATTGGGAGAAGCGGTGCCCTGCTTTCCGTACGCTCCCTGCTGGTTGACTAAATTGGATCCGCTGACCCAAGTCCATTGTCCGGCGCTGTACTTCCAAAGATCGTTTAGGTCGCCGAATGCGCCGGTAGAGTCGAGGCCCCGGCCGCCGAAGAGCCAGAAATTTCCTGACGCATCAGTCCAACTTACGGCACTGTTACGGGATCCCGGAATGTTGCCGGAGGCAGCTACGCCCTGAGTACCGTAGGTTCCAGGCTGACTACTGGCGTTTGACCCGCCGACCCATGTCCATTCACCTCCGCTGTACTTCCAGAGATCGTTAAAATTATTTCCTCCAAAAAGCCACAGGCTTCCAGTTGAATCGACCCAACTCACGGCGCTCTCTCGCGCTCCGGGAACGTTGCCTGGAGCGGCTACGCCCTGGGTACCGTATGTCCCGGGCCCATTGACTGCATTCGAGCCACTCATCCACGTCCATTGCCCGGAGCTGTACTTCCACAAATCATTGAGCCCGGCCATGAATTGTCCGCTCGAGTCTTCGCCGTATCCACCAAACAGCCAGAAATTTCCGCTTGCATCCTTCCAGGAAACCGCACCAGATCGTGCGCCGGGAATGTTGCCTGGGGCCGCGACTCCTAGAGTGCCGTAAGAGCCCGGTTGCTGTGGGAGATTCGACCCGCCTATCCACGTCCATTGTCCGGCGCTGAACTCCCAGAGGTCGTTCAAAGCCCCGGGTGTATCGGTAGTAGCGGAGAGACCGACACCACCGAAGAGCCAGAAATTTCCGGCCGCGTCAGTCCAGCCGACGGCAGAGTTCCGCCCTCCGGGGACATTGCTGGCGGAAGGCGTCCCCTGCGTTCCATACACACCAGGCTGACTAACAACGTTTGCACCGCTCACCCATGTCCATTCATTAGCGGCGGGGGTGGTTTGAGACAGGGTCGTCGTGCTGCCACCACCGCAGGAGGAAAGAAAAAAGGACGAAAGAACAATGATGATGATCAACTTCATACTTCATTACCTCTTAAATTAGCGACACTCCTAGGGGGAAGAAACGCAGATAAACGTTCGATGGGGGAGATACAAAACTTGGACCCGAATTATGACGCGGGATGCGCCGAAAGTCAACCTGATTTTCTTTAGGCGCTGGTCTGCGAATGGGGAGACGGCAAAGTGCTCGTTGACCCCATGCTAGCGTTATCGCGATTTTTCGTCAACTATTCACTGCAACCCCATCTTCGGCTTGATCTGTCGGGGCATTCCTTGGTGGGATCTCCCGAAAGATCAAAACGATTCTGGCCTTTCAAAATTCGTAGGATCGCGGTTTCCACGCCGCATCGGCAGAAACCCTCCGGCCGGGTGGCGATTATCGGGAGATCCGCCTAACCGCTTGCCCGGCCCGGAGCGCATCGCGCAGTTCATGAATTGTCTTCCGGAAGACCGGATGCAGAACCTCCGGTGCAATTTCCGCCAGAGGCTCAAGGACGAAGCGGCGCTGGTGCAGTGCGGAATGCGGGATCGTAAGATCGGGAGAATCGAGGATCGTGTCTCCGAAGAGCAAGATGTCAATATCGATGGTGCGCGGGCCTTTGTTCTGAATACGCCGCCTGCCCATTTCCTTTTCGATGGAAAGAATCGCTTTTATCAGTTCATGCGGCGTTCTGTTGGTTTCAAGCGCGACAGCACAATTCAGAAACCACGGTTGCTCGGTGAACTCGACAGGCTCGGTTTCGTAGAAAGATGATGCTGCTACTACGCGCCCCTCGGTACCAAGGCGAGCTTGGGCGTCTCGCAACTGCGCCTCACGGTCGCCGACGTTTGATCCGAGAGAGAGATAAACAACGCTTGGCATGATCGTTCCTGATTCCGGTTGTATCGAGCTCGGCCCTCTTAATTTTTCGCTTCAGACTTTCCCACCGCTTCAGGCCACTTCAAGGTGGAACAAAACGGCACTTCTGCCGTCAAGGCTCACAGGTCCGTGTTCCTATCGGCGGCGGACGCGCGTCATCCGATACCTTCGATTAAGCCAGCCTTGTCGTTTTCCACTTAGAATTACACGCATGACGTTGGAGTCCCTCCTCTTAAGCCAGGATGAGAATGTCGTTGGGGTTCTGCGGCCGACTCTGGAAAAGCTCTCGATTGCCGTCGAAATCTGCGGCGAAGCAAAAAAGGCCAGCGAAATCCTGCTCGCCGAGAAATTCGATGCGGTGATTGTGGATTGCGATGACCTGCAAGGCGGCCTAGAAGTGCTGCAGGGCCTGCGTGTCACTCCAAGCAACAAGAATTGTGTGGCCTTTGCCCTTCTCAATGGCAAAAAGACTACCATGCAGGAAGCTTTTGGGCTGGGGGTAAATTTTGTTCTGCAGAAACCCGTCAGCACGGTAAATGCCTCGCGCTGCTTTCATGCCGCCCTGGGTTTCATGGTTCGAGAACGGCGACGCTATTTCCGCCAGCCGCTAAAGATGCCGGTCCGGGTGGTCGTGGGCGAAAAAGAAATAACAGCGACCAGCACGAATGTCAGTGAAGGCGGAATCGCCCTTCTGCTGCGCGAGACGCTTCCCAAGAATGCCCTTCTCGGCTTGCATTTTACTCTGCCCGGGACCACCCTGGGGCTGGACGTGGAAGCGGAAGTAGCGTGGTCGGATGCGAGTGGGCATGTCGGATTGCGGTTCCGCAATCTACCTCAAAGTTCTTACGAAGTGCTTGAAATTTGGCTCAATGTGCAGGAGAATCTGGCGGGCTTGGGGCCTGCGGTGCCGGGTTCCGCAGCTTCGGGTTCCAAAGGCAAGCAATAGACCACTTTTCCCTCTGTCGTCTGGCAGGTATCCACCTGGGAACTTTGTGCGGTACATTTGCGCATGGCAAACTTGGTCGATACTGGAGAACTACAGCCATGCTTCCCACTGCGTACCGCATCAGTCGCGTACAGAAAACCCTCCGCTGGTTTGAGCAGGATATTCCGTTATTGAATATGCGAGTGAAAGACCTGTCTGCGGAGCGGCAGCAATCGGCGCGGCAGTTTGCTGCGGCGCTGATCGATCAGACTCGGGCTGAGTTGCAGCGGCTGCTGAAGGAGCAGCCAGAGGTGGAACTCAACGGCGAGGATTTGCCTTACGTGCCGGCCGACTAGGCGAGTTCGAGATTGCCCTCTGAGGTCTGGGGCGATGCGGGAGAAGAAACAGCAGGTTCCTCCGCTCCGCCATCGCGTTCGCTCCGGCTCCGGTCGGAATGACAAATGCTCAATACAACCCTCCCAGAGTGGTTCCAAACATTTTGTCTCTATTCTCGGCTTGGATCAGAGCGACGATCCGGCGCTTGCATGGGTTGTGATGTGAGTGGTGGCGTTCTTCTCTTCTTCCGGCAGCGTTACTTCCTCCCACAGTGTTTTGTCGCGAAGAATGCGCGAGACCAGCGCGGTGTGCATGGCGTGGCCGGCGCGGTCGGCGACGATCTTTCCAAGGATCGGCTTGCCCAGCAACGCGAGGTCGCCGACTAAATCCAAAACTTTGTGTCTCACGAATTCGTCAGGAAAGCGCAGGGGGCCGTTTTCGATCCCATCGCGGGTCAGGACGATGCAGTTCTCGCGCGAGGCGCCGCGGATCAGTCCCATGTTGCGCATGGCTTTTTCGTCCTCGCGCGAACCGAAGGTGCGAGCTCCGGCGATCTTGCGAAGATAGCTTCCGTTTGAAAGCTCAACCTGAAAAGTTTCCTTGCCGATCAGCGGGTGGGGAAAGTTGATGGAGTAAGAAACCGAATAGCTGCCGGCGGGATAGACGGAAATAAACTTATTGCCTTCGCGCATCTCGACTTCGCGAATCATTCTCAGATACTTGCGCGGGCGGCGTTGCCTGCGGATGCCGGCCTTCTGGATCAATTCGACGAAGGGGAGGGCGCTGCCGTCGAGGATTGGAAGTTCGAGGTTGTCGAGTTCGACGATGGCATTATCGATCCCGAGGCCGATGAAGGCGGAGAGCAGGTGCTCGGTTGTTGAGATGAGCACCCCCTTTTTCATCAGGCTGGTGGCATAGCTGACGCGGGCGACGTTGCGGCTGATGGCTTCGACCTGAAAGCCGTCGAGATCGGTGCGGGAAAAGACGATGCCGGTTCCGGGCGAAGCCGGCCGAATTCGCATGAAGACGGGAGCACCGCTATGCAGTCCCACCCCACTGCATTCAACGGCCGAGCGAATTGTCTGCTCCTGTATCAAACAGTGCGGTTGTATGTCTCGGTGACTGAATAGATTACAGGGAGCGGGCGAACTCCGACTGTGGTAAAAAAGCCACAGTACGTGGTGCGGTGGGAGATGAACCCGGTTGGTCACGGGGTATCCGTCATTACCAAACTCTTTCAAATAAAGACATTTCCATGAGTTCATGTCTCGTTAAGGGCCGGTTACCTGAGGGAAATCGCCGTTAGTGCTTGCCCGGAGGTTTGTTTGGGTTGTAGTTCGAATTGGGGTCGAACATGGCGGGATTCAGATCCTGGTTGTAGCTGACCGAGTTGACGAAGCGTTCGTTCTGCATGTCTCCATTGTAGTAGCGAGTGAATCCGTAGGGGGTCATGACGCCCTGGATGGGGCGGTAGTTGTCGTAGATTTCTTCCTCGGTGTTGCGTTCTTTATCTACTGGGTCGCGCCAGACGTAGCGCTTCTTGAGAGGCAGATGGGTATCCACGTCAAAGTAAAGACTCACGGCTTCATCTTTCGAGTTGATGAGCGTAACCTGCTGCGCGGGAAGGTTGCCGGCGAGAGCCTGGCCATCGTAGAAGAGCGCGACGGCGGGATCGTTGATCCAGACGCGCAGCATAGTCTCAAGCGAAAATTTTCGGCGTCGCAAATAGTCATCAAGATCCTTCTTCTCGATCGCGTGGGGGCCTTTGTAGGTGATTTCGTAGGCCTTGTCGCCGTTAAAGACAGTGGCCACGTCGCGCTCTTTCGTGACTTCGATGCGCTCCTTGTCGGGATATTCCGTAAAACGCCAGAACAGGACGCCGTTGCTGGTGGGGCGTCCGTGATGGAAGCTGTAAGTCCGGCCCTGCTGCTGCATGTTGCGGACATTCAGGTAGGCCTGACCACCCAGGGCCGCGATAGCCTGATCGATGAAAGCCCGCGCCTTGCGGGAATTTTCCTGATCGTTTTGCGGAGCGGAGGATTGCAAAGACGACGCCTGCAGAGATGAAGATTGCGGGGCGGAAGACGCGGGTGGGGTTTTTACCGGTGATCCTGAGGCTGGCGGCGTGCCGGTCTGGGCTCTGGCTGAAGCCTTGGCCAGGACGGAGATCGCCATTAGAACGATGAGGTACCGAAATTTCATTCAACCCGTCGGCTTCAGCAAATCAGTGAGATGCGCGAATAGAAGATTGTAGCTGCTTGGGAGAGGTTGTGTGGAGCGGGCGCCCTCGCCCGCTTATTGCCTGCAGGAAGTGGGAATCCATATTGGGTAGCTATCTGAGACGAATTCCTCTGGCTAGTCTCCGCCTAAGGGAGAACTGCTTTTCTCTTGGGTAGAGTTCGCGGGCGAGGCGCCCGCGCCACACAACTAGCCCACTAACACGGCACCACCGTTTACGTTGAAGATTTCGCCGGTGATGAAACCGGCGTGTTCGGTACACAGAAAGAGGATGGGAGCGGCGATCTCGTCCGGAGTGCCAACGCGGCCCAGTGGGATGGTGCGGCGAATCACGTCTCCGGTTTTCGGGTCGTCGAGCGCCAGCCGCGACATATCGGTATCGACCCATCCTGGCGCGACGCAGTTCACATAGATAGCGTCGCGTGCGAGTTCTGCGGCGAGGCTCTTGGTCAGGCTGATGATGGCGCCTTTGCTGGCGGAGTAGTCGCAGTGAAAGGCTTCGCCGCGCTGGCCGCTGGTGGAGCTGATGAGCACGATGTGCCCGGCGACGGAACCGGTACGAGTCTGCACCTTCATCTGGGCGATCGAGTGCTTAACTAAACCAAAGACGGCGTCGAGATTGATGGAAAGAGTCGAGCGCCACTGCTCGTCGGTCATCTTGTCGATGGCGACGTCTTCGGCGGGCCAGACGCCGTGATTGGCGACGAGGATATCGACGCGTCCGAAGAGTCTGACGGTCTCGGCAACCAAGGTGTGGGCGGACTCCGGGCTGTCCAGGTTGCTGGAGACGGCGCGGCACTTAAGTTCGCCATATTCTTTGGCGAGATTTTCTGCTGGGGTTCGAGCCTTTTGATAGCTGAAGACGACTTTCGCGCCAGCCGCGGCAAACATGCGAACCGTGGCCGCTCCGATTCCACGCGAACCTCCTGTGATCAAAGCGACTTTGCCGGAAAGAGATAGAGGGATGGACATGGAAGACTAGTGTGGGGTTTTCGAGAGTAAGTTGCAAGTCGCGGCGATAGTCGGTGTGGCTCAGTTTGAATTGAACATCGCTGAGGCGCACATACGAAACCGAGGAAACGCGGCCCCTTACAAAATACGGCGGCAAATTCAAACCAAGCACGACCCGCGGCCGGCTTCGCAGCAAGAATCATGAAGCCATCATGTAAGATGGGGCAACCTAGAGTGCAGAGCCCGCCTTGGGTGTGCTTACCGCAGAAGGGGAGGTGAGGATGAGAAGTCTCACACGAGTCGCGAGCGTGCTGGTGTGTTCAGTGATGGTGATGTCCACATTGGCGAGTGCGCAGGCTGGTAAGATCACCGGCCTCGGCGGTGTGTTCATAAAGAGCGACAACCCGAAAGCGCTTCGCGCCTGGTATCAGGACGTTCTCGGAATCAAGCTTGAACCGTGGGGTGGTGCACTCTTGCGCTACGATATGGCCAACCACCCGCCCCATACGGTCTGGAACGCTTTCTCCGCGAAAACCGACTATTTCGCGCCCTCGACCAAAGACTTCATGTTGAATTTCGCAGTGGATGACATGGACGCGTTCATAGCTCGGCTTCGAGCGAAGAATGTCGATATTCTCAAACGCGATGACAAGGACCCAAACGGCCGGTTCGCGTGGATCATGGATCCGGACGGCACAAAGATCGAGCTCTGGGAGCCAAAGGCGCATTAGCGGTCGAAAACTGCGCCACTACCGGAACGTTAAAAAGGCCATCAAGCTCCACCTGTGAGACGGAGCTTGATGGCCTTTCGATTCGACATACCAGACGAGCAGTCTGTGATTTGTGGTTATGGGTAGCTCACAACCGTTACTGGCGTATCTGGATTAGCGATGGTTGACGATCCGCCTGTGCCGTTGATCACGTTCAGGATTCCGCCTGAACCCGACGTGGAGAGGAAGATCGTAAGCAGATCGTTGAGGCTCCCAGCCGGTAACGTGCTGGGGACCTCAAAGGCGTTTGCGGCGTAGATGTTCACGCCCTGATTGAAGAAGCTGTAGCTGCCCAGGCCGTAGCCCTTGAAGCTGGTCACGTTGTTGCCAACCTTGAAAGCGGCCCACCCGTCGACGCCGGGAGACTCCATCCATGCGGCTTGGCTGGGTGGGTCGTAGGGCATCTCGTTTTGCAGGAAGATGTCGGTGCCGCCATTGCCGTTCCAGATCACCTCGTATTGTTGGTAGTGTTCGACGAAGAGTCCATAGGCAGTGACGTTGTTGCCGTTGACGATCAGGCCGTTGTTAGCGGTGTTCGAGGTCCATCCAACGCCTGCTCCATGGTCGGCGCGCCATGCCCAGATGTCATCGAGGATGGCGTTGTTGCTGTTTACCACAAGACTCACGGTTGCGCTTCCGGCCTCGGCGCCGCCGATACGGAAGAAGATATCGTAGAGACCCGACGGGTCAGAGCTATTGCCGAGGTGGCAGATGCCGCACAATCCCACCTGCAATAACACCGGCGAGTTTTTCGGGCCGGCATCGAAAATGATGTCCGAGAGTTGCACTCCGTTGTCACTGGCGACGATCATCGATGGGGTTCCGTTCTTCGGAATCAACGTCGGGAAACCCAGACCGAGCACCACTGCATCAGGACGCAAGACGAGCAAGCTGAAATCCAGGTTGTATACGCCCGGGGTGAGGATGAGATCAAAGCCGAAAAGTAACGCCGCATCGATCAGCGCGGCTGAGTCCGTGGGTTGGGCGATGAAGAATTTTTGGATTGGAATGGATGAGCCGGGTGTTTCTCCGCTGCCCCACGTTGTGCCTGACGAGTTGTGCTGCACTGCGGGGACGAAGACGTTGTAGTTGCCGTGGGAGTCCATGTAAAGGTAGGGCGCTTCACGCGTTACCGGGCTGGTGGGGAGCGTAGTGTATGGCCCTCCGCATGACGATTGCACAGGGAAACACTGCGCCGGCGCGCCGATGACGCCGGAGAAGACCTGATTCCAAACGCCGTTGCTCCAGCCATCGAGATTGCTGTTTCTGGTGAACCACTGCTGCTGCGAGCCGCTGACGATACTAGCGCCGGCGAAGGTGGAATCGGCGACGAAGCCGCCGCTGGCAAACGATGGGCCGGTGCAATAGTCCATGAAAGTGGCGGCGCCATTGACCAGAACGCGACGCAGCGGCGCAGCCTGCGACACGGCCCAGAATTCTCCGGTGTAGCAGCCGAAGCCCGGAGTGTTCACGTTGATTGTGAGGTTGGACAGCGACCGCCAGAAGTTGATGAGCGCAATGCAACTGCCGTCGCTGCACTGGTTGTAGACGTCGATGGAACCGTTGATGACGACGTCATTGGGAGATTGTCCGAGGCCCGCGACGGCGGTGTAGTAACCCACCTGGAAGTTGAGAGGATTTGTGCTCGATCCGTAGGTGCCGGGCTGGAATAGCAAGGCGTAGCGCTGGGGCCCGAACTGGTTGGAGATTTGCTGGGTGGCGATCGAATCAACCGTCGCCTGGATCTGGCTGAGCGACATGGTGGGATTGAAGATGTAGACGTTGGAACCAAAGTTGGGCTGCGAAGGCGATGCGGATCGAGCGGCGAGGGCGGCGACGCTGGCAGGATGGGATGTGGACGGCGCGGCGGCCCTGGCTGTTGGAATCAGCGCAAGCGAGGCCACCAGAAGAGCAGCGATCATCGGTATTCGACGGCAAAGGCCAACGGAACTGCTCACAATATTCATGGGTGATCGACGTGGATAGCACCTGAATATTTGCATAATCACACTCCTCGAAAAGATTGGTTTTAGGAGTCGCTTTCGACTTCAAAAACGGGCACATTTTACGCCGATCGTGGCGGCTTGGGACGCCGTGGAGAGATTTATCCGGATTGCGTAACGGAGCGATGTGCGCCGGAGGCCGTCGGTTTAGCGAGGGACATTCGATAAGCTGTTTGCGCCTCGCAGCGCCTAAAGGCGCGATTTAGTTTGGAGGAGATGCCGGCGCGGCTGAAGCCGCGCACCTTCAAAGCTAGACACGGCGTGCGATATGCCTGAAGTCGTATCAGATTTTTGCCTCCCGAATTTCTCCCGGGAACGCCGTGGGCGGAGAAACTCCTAGAAATTATCCTTCGCTGATGAGGTGCGTTCCGATTTCAACTCGCGGAGCAGCAGGCGCACCAGCATTCCGTCGAAGCCGGTGCCGGTCATTTTGGATAATTCGTCGAGCGCTTGCTCAGGGGTGCGGGCAGCGGCGATGGATTGTTCGGTTAGCATGTTGGCGTAGGCGTCGGCAAGGGCGATGATGCGGGCCCACTGGGGAATCTGTTCGCCCTTTGCGCCGTCGGGATAGCCGGTGCCGTCGAAACGCTGGTGATGATGCTCGATGGCTTGGCGCATCATCGTGCTGTGCGGGAGGATGCCGATGATCTCGGCGCCGACTCGAGCATGCATTCTTACCAAAAAGAATTCATCGTCGGTGAGCGGGCCAGGTTTATTCAGAATGCGTTCGGGGACGAAAATTTTGCCGACATCGTGAACCCGCGCCGCATAAACGAGATCGGCAGTTTCTTCGGGAGGCATTCGGAGAGTGCGGGCAATGATCTCGGCATAGCGGGCGACGAGGTCACCGTGTCCGGCGGTGCGCATTTCGCGGGATTCGGCGGCGCGGCTGAGAACTTCGATGGACTCCTTCAGCAGCGGAACGTTGCAATCGTCTTTATCTTTTTCTGTATCTTTACCTGAGCCGCCACAAAACTTCAGCAGCATCGAAGTGAGTTCTTCGAGATGCTCCGGACCGTTGTGCTCACGCTGCAGAAATCCCTCGATGTAGGCGGAAATCTGCTGGCGTTGCGCGGCGAACTCTTCGCCTTCGGCGAAAGCCTCGGCCGCCGAGACGCGATTTCCGCCGGAGCGCTTCGAGACATACATCCCGGCGTCGGCGACGCGAATAATGTCCTCTACGGAAAAGCCGTGGGTGGGAAAGCTGGCCACGCCGAAACTTCCGGTGATGTGGTGCTCCTCGAGCATGGGATCGGTGCTCATCCAATGGCGCAGGCGTTCGGCCAGCACCTGGGCCTGCTCCGGTCCGGTCTCAGGCATGAGGATGATGAACTCGTCTCCGCCGTAGCGCGCGACCACGTTCGATTGCCGGGACTTCTGTTCTAGCAAGCGGCCGACGCGGGCGAGCACGAGATCGCCTTCGAAGTGGCCCATGGTGTCGTTTACTTCTTTGAATTTGTCGAGATCGATCAGCACCACTGAAAATGGGCGTCCAGAGCGCGAAGCGCGCTTCCACTCGGCGGTGAGCGCTTCCCAGAAGAAGCGGCGCGTCTTGATTCCGGTGAGGCCGTCGGTGATCGATTGCTGTTGCAGCTTCTGGAAGACGAAAGCATTGTGCAGAGCGGTCGCGAGCAGATCGGCGAGGGTGTTGAGGATGAGAACATCCTGCGGTGAAAACGGGCTCTCATTGCGGCTCTCAATGTTGAGAGCGCCGAGAAGAGTTTCGCCGTAGGTGATCGGAATGCACAGCACCGAGCGAGATTCGGGAAGGACGGCGCCGATCTGGCCTTCTACACCATTTTGGACAAGCGCCCGTTCACCGGTGCGCGCCACCCGGCCGAGGATTCCGATGCCGAGCGGAACTCGCTTGCCCATGGCATGAGCGGTCGCTCCGGCTTCGGCCTTGATTTCGATCTCTTTGGTTCCGTAATCGAGGAGGCCGATACCGATGTGATCGAAGCTGAAATTCTTTTGGATCTCTCCAACAATTTGTCCGAGGAGATGCACAGGATCGTCGCTTGAGATAGCCGTGCGCGAGATGTTGTTGAGGAACGCAAGTTGGCGGGAGCGGCGTTGCTCTTCGCCAAAGAGGCGAGCATTTTCCACTGCGACGGAAACCTGGCCGGCGGCGGTCACGAGCACATCGAGGTCGCGCTGCTCGAAAATGAACTCGTATTCCGTGCTCATCGCTACCATGGCTCCCGCCGGTCTGTTGCCGAGCAGAATGGGTACGGCACACATGCATTTGGCAGGCTGCGGCGGACGGTAGGTGATGCCTAATCGCGTGCGGGCTTTTTCCAGATCAGAGCGGATCAACAGCGGTTGGCCCGTGCGAATCACATATTCGGTAAAAGCGTTTTCAAATTTTCTCGAGCGCTTAGGGAGAATGCGATTGTCCTCCACTTCCAACTCGAAGCGGATCTCGTCGCCCTCCTGAAACGCGATGTAGAAATTGCTGGTGTTGAAGATCTGTCCCAGCTCGCTGTGGATGGTGCGAAGAATCTCGTCCTGATCGAGCCGCGAGCTGATGGCCTGGCCAATTTCAGTGAGCAACTCGTATTCCTGCGTGCGGCGGTGAGCATCGTGCGCGACCACATAATTCTCGATGGTGAGGCCAAGTTGCAGCGCGAGGCCCACCATAAGACGAGGGCCAGACATACCGAACGCCTTGCGATCCGCATGAGGAAACAGAATGACTCCGAAAACGTGCTCGCGCGTCTGGAGGCTCACGGCTGTGAGGTTGCGGATTTCGGCATCTTTGAGAACGTTTTTGAAATCAGCGAACGTTCCGGTCGAACCCACGGGTAGCGGTTCGGTCATCTGCGTAAGATCGCGCACGGTGAAGAGTCCGCCGTGGCGGTAGGTCAGTTCGCTGATGTATTCGCCCGCTCCGCTGGCGGTTAATCCTTCGAGAAATTCTGAGGAGAAGCCCCGTTCCACGGACGGTAAAAGACCCCGCCAGCGCTCGGCAATGTAGATAGCGGCGCGGCGCGCGGATAAGGCGTTTGCCAACCGCTCCAGCGCCCACTGCATGTTGGGCAGTAGATCGTCAGCAGAAAGCAATTGCCGGGGATCAACGCCCAAGGTCGAAAGGGCCAGAGTATTTTCCTGCACGGCGTTGCGCTCGTTTTCAAACAGCACCATCACCATTGCAATGCCGAGCAGCATTTGCGGAACCGGCCCAAGGACATGACCGACGCTGCCAAACATTTCCGCCCACGGATTGTTGGACTGGACTGAAGCCATCAGCACGGCCCACAGCGCAAGAGAAAAGCCCAGCAATTGGAATCCCACCGATCCTCTGCGGTGCGCGTGCAGGTAGAAGGCCGCCGAGCAATAAAGCAGCACTGCGGTCATGAAAATTACAACCAGACTTACCGGGCGCGACCCCGTGCCGGTTGCGCTTGCCAAAAGATAGTTGCGCAAATCGACCGAGGCTGCTGCGGCTCCGGTAACGGTTAGCGCCCAGTCATACCAGCGGAAGCGGAACGAAGCGCGCGTGAGGCGAGTCGAGACGAAGATGCTGACTGCCATTGCCACGGAGAATAAAGAGCTGGCAAAGAATGCGGGCGTCGCCGGCGGGCGGAAATAGCGAAGAGCATCGAGCGCATAGTGGATGGAATAGCAGGCCCATGCAATCTGCCAGGCGCGGAAGTAAGCCTGTCGACTCTGCTGGTGGAGGTAGGTGAAGAGCAGGCACAGTAATAAGGCGACCACGCCTGGAATGATCACGATGCTGGTGGCGATACTATTCATGAGGCCCGGCGAAGAATCCCGCGCAGATCTGGCTCAGAAACGTGGGAGAAATCTAACAATTCATGCTTTCATAGGCAGGGGGCGGAGCACAACAGGATTTAAGTACAATGCCCTGACTGTAGAATATTTAGAATCAGTAACTTAAGAGGAGGTTGTTTCCTCTCTTCGCTTGACGATAGTTTTCTGCGCCCCATACCATCAAAGTTTAGTCACTTATGCCTGAATCCAGTCCTTCTATGTCATCGAAACCGCGAGTGCGCTTTGCGCCTTCGCCTACGGGTTTTCTGCATGTAGGCAGCGCGCGCACTTTCATTTTTAACTGGCTGTACGCTCGCCACAACGGTGGCACCATGATTCTGAGGCTCGACGATACTGACGTGGAACGCAACACGCAGGCCTCCGTCGACTCCATTTTTGATGGACTGAAGTGGCTGAACCTTGGTTGGGATAAGGAGTACAAACAGTCGGAACGGGTTGACCTGCACCGCAGGACTGCCTGGGCGATCTTCGAGAAGGGGCTGGCCTATCGCGACTTCACACCCGCGCACACGGGCGACAGCGAGAAATCTGGCGCGCAGGGGACGTGGCTGTTTAATCCTGCGGCGCGGGAACTTTCACGCGAGGAGAGTGATCGCCGGGCCGCCGCGGGAGAGCCATTCGCGCTGCGTTTTCGTGTACCGCGCGACGGCCAAGTGGTGCAATTTACGGATGCGGTTTACGGTGAGCAGGTAAAATCCGCCGCTGACATCGAAGACTTTGCTCTTCTTCGTTCCGACGGCATGCCGACTTATCACCTTGCGTCGTGCGCCGATGACGCCGATCTCGGCATCTCGCACATTATCCGCGGGCAGGACCATCTTACGAACACTTTCAAGCACGTGCTTATCTTCGAAGCAGCCGGTTGCATGCCGCCGCAGTTTGCGCATCTGCCGCTGCTGGTCGCGCCCGACGGGACGAAGCTTTCGAAGCGTCGCCACGGGCCGGTGGTGAGCGTTACGACTTACCGTGACGCGGGATTTCTCTCCGAAGCCTTCATCAATTTTCTTTGCCTGCTGGGGTGGTCGCCAAAGAACGACCGCGAGAATATGTCTCTGCAGGAGCTTGCTGACATCTTCTCGCTCGAAGGCATCAATCGTTCAAATGCGGTGGTGAACTTCAAGGAGCCAGCTGCTACTCCCGAGGAGACGTTCGATCCGAAAGCGGTGTGGCTGAATGCGGAGCACATTCGCGGATTGCCGGTGGAAGAGTTGAGTACGCGGCTGTTGCCGATTGTGCAGGGGGCGGGATTTAACGTGACTCCGGGAAAGATGCTGCGGATTACGCCGCTGATTCGCGAGCGCATCAAGTTGCTGCGTGACGTGCTTACTGCAGCCGACTTTTTTTTGGTCGATCAGCTACCATCTTATGATCCAGCCGAACTCATCCCACAAAAGGGAGACGCGGCCATGGCGCTGAAGGTTCTCACGCGGGCGCGCGAGGTGCTGGCGAATGTCGAATTCAAGCATGATCCGCTGGATCAGGCTCTACGTGCCGCGGCGCAAGAACTGGGCGTCAAGGCCGGTCAGATGTTTCAGCCGATCCGCGTCGCAGTCTGCGGGCGGAAGAATGCGCCGCCGCTGTTTGAGACTCTGGAGGTGCTGGGCAAGGAGACGACACTGGCGCGCATCGAGCAAGCGATTCGGAATGCCTAAAACTTCAAGCGGTGAACTCCTGCTTGTGAAGTGCTCCGTGCGATAAGATCAACGGTGATGAACCCATCGTCCCCGAGCGAAGCTGGAGAAAAAGCTGTGGATGTCACGCCGTCTGCGCCGTCGAATTTTATCCGCGACATCATCATCGAAGACCTCAAGACCAACAAATACAACGGCCGCGTGCAGACGCGCTTCCCTCCGGAGCCCAACGGCTATCTGCACATCGGCCATGCTAAGGCAATCTGCCTTGACTTCGGTCTGGCCGACGAATTTGGCGGGCATACGAACCTGCGTTTTGATGACACCAATCCCGAGAAAGAAGACACGGAATACGTGGAGTCGATCCAGGAAGACGTGAAGTGGCTTGGTTTTCATTGGGACGGGCTACACTACGCCTCCGATTATTTCGATCAGCTCCATGAGTGGGCGGTAAAGCTGATTAAAGATGACAAGGCTTATGTCGACGATTTGTCGGCCGACGAGATTCGCAAGCATCGCGGTACGTTGACCGAGCCGGGAACAAACAGCCCATATCGCGATCGCCCGGTCAAAGAGAATCTGGATTTATTTGAGCGCATGAGGGCCGGCGAATTTCCCGACGGGTCGCGGGTTTTGCGGGCCAAGATCGACATGGCTTCTCCTAACTTCAACATGCGCGATCCGGTGATGTACCGCATCCTGCACGCCGAGCATCACCGCACGGGAAACAAGTGGTGCATCTATCCGATGTACGACTTTGCGCATGGGCAGAGCGATTCGCTCGAAAAAGTTACGCACTCCATGTGCACGCTGGAATTCGCGGACCATCAGCCGCTCTACAACTGGTTTATCGAGCAGCTTGGCATTTTCCCATCGAAGCAAATTGAGTTCGACCGCCTCAGCCTGACCTACACCATGATGAGCAAGCGCAAGCTGCGGCAACTCGTCGAGGAGAAACGAGTCAACGGGTGGGACGATCCGCGCATGCCGACGCTTTCCGGGTTGCGTCGTCGCGGTTACACGCCAGAGGCGATACGCAATTTTGTAACTGCCGCCGGGGTTTCGCGCACCAACGGTACGGTCGAGTTGGCCATGCTCGAACACTTTGTTCGTGAAGATCTGAACAAGCGTGCACCGCGCGTGATGGCGGTGTTGCGTCCGCTGAAAGTTGTGATCGACAATTATCCGGAGAATCAGACCGAAGAGATGGACGCGGTGAACAATCCGGAAGACGCGAGCGTCGGCACGCGGAAGGTGCCATTCTCGCGTGAGCTCTACATCGAGCAGGATGACTTCCGCGAAGTTCCGCCGAAAGGATATTTCCGTCTCTCGCCCGGACGTGAGGTGCGGCTGCGTTACGGATACCTGGTCACATGCACCAGCGTCGTGAAGAACGACCAGGGCGAGGTGGCCGAAGTGCACTGCTCGTATGATCCTGCAACGCGCGGCGGCAACACTCCCGATGGACGAAAAGTGAAATCGACAATTCACTGGGTTTCGGCGCCGACAGCCGTCGATGCCGAGGTGCGGATTTACGAGACGCTGTTCGGCAAGGAAAATCCTGACGAGGTGGAAGAGGGCCAGGATTTTACCGCGAATCTGAATCCTAATTCACTGGAAGTGATTGCGAACGCGAAGCTGGAGCCTTCGCTGGCGAATCCTTCGGTGGGCTCGCGGTATCAGTTTGAGCGGTTGGGATATTTTTGTGTCGATCCGGATTCCAAGCCGGGCAAGCCGGTGTTCAACCGGACCGTGGCACTGAAGGACACGTGGGCGAAGTTCGAGAGGAAGCAGGGCGGAAAAAGTTGATGAGGGGTGCTGGCAACGTGATCGCCAGATATCTTAATATAGTGCTCCTAAAGCAAAACCCCGAGCGGACTTCACTCGGGGTCAGCATATCTGCCTGTCAAGCTTCAAGACCGATTATCGAAAGGCGTCAGTTGAAAGTCAAGGTTACTTGAGGAGCCAGCCTGTCAATGACTCCTCATGAGATTCCCTACCGAACCAGGGAATGCTGTGGACCCGACGGGATTCGAACCCGCACCTTCAAGCTTGACAGGCAGATATGCTGCCAGTTACACCACGGGGCCCACGTACAGGCTAACCGTCGGCACGAGGCCTTCCCGGCCTTATTTTTTGGGCGCACCGTTCAATTCGGGAATAGCGTTGGCTCTTCAGCGTACAATTTGAAACGCTGAGTTGATCTTGGGAAGCGCGCAGGATAAGCACGCGAACTTACGCTTGGATCAATATGCACCTAACCATCCTCACCGCATTTCTGGAGATCGCCCGCACGCCGGTCTCGATGTGCAGCGCCGGCATTCTGCTTTTTCTGATTGGCATATTGGCCGCGAGGACTGACTTCGCGCAGGCGCGAGGGCTCGACAAGGTCGTTGCTTTGAGCAATCTGTGTTTCGCGCTTCCTCTCGCGGTTTTCGGCGCGCTGCATCTTTCCGCTGCTCGGGGGCTCATGAACATGGTGCCGGTGTATATGCCCTGGCGTTTGTTCTGGGCATATTTTGTTGGCGTCGCGCTGATCGCCGCATCCCTGAGCATTGCTACGAAGATTCAGGTGCAATGGTCCGGGCTGCTGTTCGGCATCCTGATGCTTGTATTTGAGGCGCTGCTGATTATTCCGGGTGTTCGCGCTAATCCTCACGACAGATTTTCATGGACAATTTTGTTCCGCGAGTTTTCTTTCGCATCCGGAGGCTGGATTCTTGCCGGAGATGCGATGGCCCGCCACGACGGACAAGGAAGAAGCAAGCTGGTCACAATTGGCCGAGTTGTAATCGGCATGGCGGCCGTGTTTTATGGCGTTGAGCACTTTCTTCATCCCATCAACGTCCCGGGCGTTCCTCTGGAAAAACTGATACCCACCTGGATTCCGGGGCGCATGCTCATCAGCTATCTGACCGGCGCATTTCTGGTGGTCTGCGGGACAGCTATCCTGCTGGCAAAGAAAACTCGGACAGCGGCAACTTATCTCGGCACTTGGATTCTGCTGCTTGTCGTGTTTATCTATGGGCCGATCCTGATCACGTCACTTTTGGATCCGAGTACTGATGTTAAGGTCGAGGGGATTAATTATTTTGCGGACACGCTGCTCTTCGCCGGAGCGATTCTCGCCCTCGCCAGCGCTTCGCCGCGCACCGACTAGAACCCGGGGGACAAGCTCTCAGTTAGTTATGCACGTGCGGGCTTTGTGCTGGGTTCGCCTTGTGCGTGCCCGGTCCTTTTACCACTTTCACTTCAAGGCTCACGGGCAAAGTTCTTGGCGGATAGCAGGCGGCGTTGTCGCAGGCTTGGTAGCGCAGGACGCCGCGCATCAGGTATTTTCCGGGCACGACGGATTCGAGCGGGTGCACCGACAGGGCGACGGTGAAGTCTCCGGCGTAAACGCTTAGTTTTTCGTCCGGAGAAAAGGGGAAGGTTAGCTCTTCGCCGGCGGGATAGTCAATCTTTCCGAGAACGATGTCGGTGGGCAGATCCATCTTCAAGGCAGTGGGGATGAGGAACTCCGACTTCGGAGTGTTCGAGTTGATGTGGTAGCCGGGCGGGACGCGAAAGTTGAGGTTGACGATGGTCTGGGTGCCGCGCTGGGCCGTGGTTAGCGGTAGTGCAGCCACAGTGACTGGCGGAGGTGGAGGCGGTACTTGCGCGAGTGCTGAAATCGCGCTGACCAGTAAGGCGAGCGCCAGCAGGCCAAGCGACGTGCGTTCAATTTGTTTAAGTACCGAAAAAGTGCGGCGCATTAGTCCCCTTGCAGTCTTCGGAACGAATCTACTCACGACAATGGTAGATCGTATGGCTTCTCTTCGCACGTTACCTCCGAGCAGGAACGATTTCCTGCCGATACGTGGAGGCCTGACTGGATGCGGGGCGGGTGTTGAGCGCTTTCTTGACTGCGTCCTCGATTTCAGCTTTGCCGCGAAGGCCCACTATCTTGTCGACCAGTTTGCCGTCGCGTCCAATCAGGAAACTTTCCGGCAACGCTGGAACTCCTCCATACGCGTCGCCGATCGATTCTTTTCCAATCAGGATCGGGTAGTTCACGCCCATATCCTTGGCGAACTTGCTAATGTCTTCTTTGCTGGCATCGTCCATGGCAACACCGACGATCTGCAGGCCTTGCGGGCCGTATTGATTTTGCAATTCAACAAACCAAGGCATCTCGATTTTGCACGGGCCGCACCAGGTCGCCCAGAAGTTAAGTAAGACAGCCTTGCCGCGCAGGTCGGAGAGGTGCATGGTTTTGCCGTCGAGCGATTCAAGAGCAAAATCCGGCGCGGGGCCTGATTGCGTGAGATGAGATGTGAGCGACATGCTGGGGCGGCGCGCCTTGTGGTAGCCGACGTAGATTCCCAGCGCAATCACGAAGGCGACGACTACGAGGGCGAGAGGATTACGGTTCACGGAAAGACTCCATTAATAATTCTGATCCAATAATGCTGATCGCGATTGCACAAATCAGCACAAATCAAACGTCGCATTCCTGCGAAAACCTGCTACTACAGGGCAAAACGGTTCAAGAACGAAAGCCAATTCGAAATCAGCGTAAAGCGGCCGAGCACCAGCAAAATGCCAAGAGCGATCAACAGCCCGCCGCTAGCCACTTCAAGCGCGTGCATGTGCGAGCGGAAGCGGCTATAGAACTTCAGAAAGCGTTCCACGCCAAGCGATGTCAGCAAGAAGGGAACGGCGAGCCCGAGCGAATAAACCGCGAGCAAAAGAACGCCCTTGGCTAACGTATTTTGTTCCTCAGCCAGCGCGAGGATCGCCGACAGAATCGGTCCCAGGCACGGCGTCCATCCAAAGGCGAAGGCGAAGCCGATCACGAAAGCGCCCAAAGGAGTGCTGCTGCCCTTCACGCTGTGCAGGCGGGCGTCGGTATAGAGCGCTTTGATCTTGAAAATTCCGGTCAGGTGTAATCCGAAAAGAATAATGATGACGCCCGCCACCCGGGCAAGCGTATGTTTGTAAATTCCCAGTACCTGTCCAACTTCGGTTGCCGCTGCGCCGAGTGCGACGAAAACGACGCTGAAGCCCAAAATGAAAGCAATTGAGTTCAGCATCACGCGCCGCATCAGGTGAGCCTGCGGCGATTTCAGTTCTTCGAGACCCGCGCCGGAAATGAGCGAAAGATATCCAGGCACCAGAGGCAGCACGCAGGGAGACAGGAACGAAATCAAGCCGGCGAAAAACGCGGCGATCGGAAGTGGGAGGCTCGACATCTGCTGTATTGTACCTGCCGGAGTTATTCTCCGTAAGGATGAGACGATTGGGACCGTCTTTAGTTGCACTGCGCGAGCGGATTCCGGAGCGAAATAACAAGTTAGCGGGATTTCGCAGGCACCTGGGCGGGCGCAGCTGCCGGAGGTTCGTTCGATTCAGTCGATGAACCGGAGAGTATTTTCTGTAGAAATCCAAAGGGCATCGAGGCCGTGACAAGGGCGCGGCTACCTTCTTGTTTTACCTTCAGGCTGTCGAAGAGAGCCTTCACGTCAGGGTCGGTGCCATGTGTTCCCACGGAGGTTTCGGCGGAGCGAGTAAGGGCTGCAAACAGGTTCACTTTGTCGATGATGGCACGCGCATCATCGGCATTGTCGGTGAAGGCTTCGGCCCGCAGGTGAACGGCGTCGGGCCGCAGATGGAGCGGTCCAGAGCTTCCAGAAACAACGAGAGTTGCGGGCTTGGCGAACAGAGCGCTCCACATCCCCGCCGCCGAAGCCGACGGCTCGACGCGCGCTACCAGCCATGCCAAGCTGGCCAATTGAACGTGCTTGTAGTACTGGCGCAACAAAGCTGGGCCGCCGAAGGGCGATGCGAGCCGCCGGGAGCGATCAACGATTCCGCGAATGACCGCAGGGTCGCTTACATTCGAGGCAGCCACGGAATCGGCGCTAAGAACGGCCACGCGCAGCGATCTTCCTTCGATGAGAATCGTAAAGATTTCGACAGAGTTGTAATTCTCGACCGATTGGGCGATCTGGCGGAGGTACGCCGTGAGACGCTCGCCGTGAAATTTCCCAACGAGTACTTCGGAGAATCGCGCCTCCGGTGCGGAGCCGCCGGAGCCGCCGCCCGGCCAATTCGCAGGATAATGAACGGCGAAGGCGGCTTCGTCGAGATCGCGCTCGAATTGAAATCCGGTCTCGCGGATGAATCGCTCGTACTCGGGATCATGACTGACCGCGGGCAGATCCTTGCCCGAATTCGCCTTGCGGGCCTTGCCGAGATCGAGATAAAAGAAAGCGTCAGCTCCGGGCAAAAGGCGGGCCGGCTCGGGAGGAGCGTGCTTTCGTAGCTGCACCGCCAGGGTCACTGCGGCAGCGATCACCACAACCGCGAGGACGATGGGGAAAGTGCGCCTAATTCGCATGGAGTGCGGTCAGGGAAGAAATGATAGCACTGTCGACGCAGGAGCAAAGAAACCGCTTAGCCGCGCCCGGACACATTTACGTTCTTCTTCCTAGATAAGACCCGCGCTAGATAAGACCCGCGCCAAGGCCCGACCCCAGCAATGATTACGAGTGCGATCAGCGGTGCTCCCCGGAAGCCCCGCCATCCGAAGACGCTCAACATGCCAAAGATCGCTCCTCCATAGAGAAGGCCGATGCAATGGGCTAGGAACTGCCGATCTGGACGCAAATGAAACTTAAATACGCCGCCCCATCCATCAGTGAAAACCCACTTGCCTATTTCGAACAGCTCCATGAGTGCAATGAAGATCGCACCTTCGGAAACGACTCTGTGCCATTCGCTCACGGGAGAATTGTACGTCTGCTAGCAAGACGGGGCAATAGAATGTGCACACTTTGAGCCCGGCCGTCGAGCGCTAGGCTCCGGACGTCAGCACCCTCGATAGTTATGGCGTTACTTTGAAGACCGTGCCAGAGCCGAATCTGCCGCCTGCCTCGCTGGTGCCGTAGAGGTTATCAGCTGAGTCCAACACCACACCGCCGAGTTGTCCGGAGCCATGGAGGCCGTTGGGCGGAAACGCGAAGAGAACGGTGTCGCTCCAAATACCACCGGAACTGGGTGTGAGCTCGAAGACCGTACCGCAGCCGTAACTGATACAGTTCGTGCCGGGGATCCCGCCCGCATTGGTTGTGCCATAGAGATTTCCTAACGTGTCGAAGACAAGGGCGCTCGGACTTGGCAACGCGCCGTCGGCGCAGTTGGCGGAAGAGCAAAAGCTGTACAACACGGTTTCGGTCCAAGCGCCGCCAGCGGCGGGCGAGAGTTCGAATACGGTGCCGCATGGCAAGCCACCGCAGCCCGTTCCGACCAGCACTCCTCCAGTTTGAGTCGTGCTGTAGAGATTGCCGCTCCCGTCGAAAATAAGGGGGGCGGAGGGTATTTCGCCGTCGACGCAGTTCGGCTGCGAGCAAAAATTATGCAGAATATTTTCGGTCCAGGCTCCATTTACAAGGCTCAGTTCAAAGACAATGCCGTCGAGATGGGATCCGCCCAACTGAGTTGTGCCATAGAGATTTCCGGCTGAGTCAAGAGTGACGCCGCCGACGGGGTAGCCACCGTCCACGCGACCGTACTGGAAGTTGTGCAACACAGTCTCCGTCCACGTGCCATTCGCATTCGGGGTGAGCTGAAAAACGATGCCACACCCATGGTTATTGCAATTCTTACCCGTTCCGCCAAAAGCAGTGGTGCCATACACGTTGCCCGCCGCGTCCACAGTTAACGGGCCCTGGGGATAATTTCCGTCGGTGGTTCCGGTGAAACTATGCAACACCTTCTCCGTCCAAACTCCGTTGGCGCCGCGAGAGAGTTGGAAGACGACGCCCTGACTATGAAGACCGCCGCCCAATGTGGTGCCGTACAGGTTTCCGGCGGAGTCGAAAGTCAGACGGGCTTCGGGTTCGTCGCCGTTCGACCCGTTGAAGTTATGGATGGTTTTGCCGGTCCATGCGCCATTGGCTCCCGGTGTCAGCTCAAATACCGCGCCATCGCTATGAGGGCCGCCGCCCACTGTGGTGCCATACAAGTTTCCGGCGGAATCGGAGATAAGGCCTCCCATGGGGGCATAGGGCAAGTTGTCATTGCGGTTGAAGCTGAGCACCACGGTCTCTGTGCCTGCGCGGAGCGGCGTTGCAGCGGTTAGAAATCCGATCATGACGACTAGGGACAAGACGACGAAGAGCGCTGGCTTGTTGCGGGACATGGGGACCTCACAGTTACGCTGGAAATTCTTGGTGAACCTGCGGGCTCTGGGGCGACCCGAATTTTCTTAGGAAGGTACAGGCGCTTCGGATCGATGTCAATGGAGAAGAAGGGCTCGGCACTGTGGTTTGGCTGATTATTTCTAGAAGAGTCTAGGCCTGCCGGAATCCCGGTTGCGCAAAAATTGCCCGTTGTGATAACTTAACTAATTGTCCCGGACATATCGAAGGGATCAAGGGTCTACTTGTGTCCGAACAGGCGCAAGTACCCGAGTGCTGGCGTAGCTCAGTCGGTAGAGCACCTGATTTGTAATCAGGGGGTCGGGGGTTCAAATCCCTTCGCCAGCTCCAGGAAACGAAATTCAGCAAAGAATTTCCAGCGGGATGCTGGACTCAGCAGGTGGCGGCGAAACAGGTTTTTCCAACGCACTCCATTCGGAAGTATTCCGGCGTGTAGTGATCTTCGCGTGGTAAGCCGTGAGCGCGATTCTTGGTTTCCCCGGTTTACGGAAATCCAGTTTGCGAAATCTGGTGAAAACTTAGTCTGCATCTGGCTGGCGAAGGCAGGAAGTAGAAGTGTGCTGCCGCGGTTCGATGAAGTGCGCCGGTCGAATCGCCCGAGAGTTATTGCACAGGTGGGTGAGTGGTTAAAGCCAACAGACTGTAAATCTGTCCCTCCTAGCGAGGTACGAAGGTTCGAATCCTTCCCTGTGCACCAGGCTTAGTTTCACAGAGCAGTGTCGAAGTTTTTAGGTGTGCGGAATTATGAGTCGCTTGGCAATGGCGTTAATTACGTACTCGGTGTTGGGTGCGCTGGCGTTTGCCACGCTGAGTGATTTTCGGGTAAGGTCGGCGACGCTTTTGATTCTCGGGCTGTTCGCGTTCAAGAGCTGGGTGCGTCGGAAAGATGTATTGCACCCGGACGGCGAGAGCGGTCCAAAGTAAAGATGTTTAGCTGAAGGTTGATAACCGACGGCTGGTTCGGGCCGATGTAGCTCAGTTGGTAGAGCACTCCCTTGGTAAGGGAGAGGTCATCAGTTCAATCCTGATCATCGGCTCCATGAGTTGAGGCGGTTTGCGGGCTAGAGTCCATGGCCAAAACCCGAGCGACGTTTGCGAGGGAGGTTGGGAAGGGCATGGCTTTAGCCATGCCGAGTGAGTCGGGCTTGAGCGGCTTTAGCCGCAGAGGCGGCAAGGGCGGGAGTAACTCAGTGGTAGAGTCACAGCCTTCCAAGCTGTTGGTCGCGGGTTCGATTCCCGTCTCCCGCTCCAGTATCTAATGAAGGTGCGATGACAGTGGGTTTTGAGCAGGCTGCGATTAAGATTGAGAAGCGCCAGGAGTACGCGAAGCTGCAAGCGGCGGTTGAGCAGGCGTTCCTGGTTGAGAAGGTCGAGCGATTTCTGAAGCAGTTGGACCGCAAGGGAATTCGCGTTCGGGCGTTCGATGAGGTGCTGTCGGCCCGGGTGCTGGAAGATGTGGCGGGCGGATCGCCGGCGATTGGGGAGTTGAGTGCGTGGCAGCTGTATCAGGTGTTGCCGGTTTCCGATCAGGCGCAGATGCGAGAGTTTTACTTGTCGAAGCTGGAAACGGTCGACACGAAGTTGCGGCACAAGTTTAAGAAGCTTTATCAGTATTACTGAATGGTGTCGGGGTCAAACGAGTTACATAGGTCCTTCGGCGCAAAATGGGCGCCTCAGGATGACAGAGGGTTTGAGCTAAAAGCTTAGGAGCTAAGAGCTGAATTATGGCGAAAGAGAAATTTGATCGGAATAAGCCGCACTGCAATGTGGGGACGATTGGTCACATTGATCATGGCAAGACCACGTTGACGGCGGCGATCACCAAGGTTTTGCAGAAGCACAATCCGAAGATTGTGTTCCGGTCGTTCGATTCGATCGACAACGCTCCGGAAGAGAAGGCGCGCGGCATCACCATCGCGACGGCGCACGTGGAGTATGAGACGGCGAACCGGCACTACGCGCACGTGGATTGCCCGGGCCACGCGGATTACATCAAGAACATGATTACGGGCGCGGCGCAGATGGATGGCGCGATTCTGGTGGTGGCGGCGACGGATGGTCCGATGCCGCAGACGCGCGAGCACGTGCTTTTGGCGCGGCAGGTGGGTGTGCCTTACATCGTAGTGGCGCTGAACAAGTGCGATGCGGTTGATGATCCTGAGTTGCTTGACCTGGTTGAACTTGAAGTGCGCGAACTGCTGAAGAGCTACAAGTTTCCCGGCGACGATGTGCCGGTGATTCGGCTTTCTGCTCTTGGCGCGTTGAATGGAGAAGAGAAGTGGGAGAAGCAGATCGATGCGCTGATGGAGGCGGTGGACAAGAGCGTGCCGCAGCCGGCGCGTGAGCTGGACAAGCCGTTCCTGATGCCGATTGAAGATATTTTTTCGATTCAGGGGCGCGGCACGGTGGTCACGGGACGTATCGAGCGCGGCAAGGTGAAGGTGGGCGAGGAAGTGGAAATTGTCGGCTTCCGCGACACGCGCAAGACGGTTGTGACTGGCGTCGAAATGTTTAAGAAGCAGCTTGACGAAGGCATGGCCGGCGACAATGCGGGCCTGTTGCTGCGCGGCATTGCGAAAGAAGATGTGGAGCGCGGCATGGTGCTGGCCAAGGGTGGATCGATTACGCCGCATACGAAGTTCAAGGCGGAAGTTTACATCCTGACGAAGGAAGAAGGCGGGCGGCATACGCCGTTCTTCAAGGGATATCGTCCGCAGTTTTATCTGCGGACGACGGATGTGACGGGAGTGGCGGAGTTGCCGGCGGGGACGGAGATGGTGATGCCGGGCGACAACGTGAGCCTGGTGATCGAACTGATCACGCCGGTGGCGATGGAGAAGGGCTTGCGCTTTGCCATCCGCGAAGGCGGGCACACGGTGGGTGCGGGCACGATTGCGGAGATTGTGACGTAGGGAAGCGCATTGCTATCAGCTGTCAGCAAGAGCGTGTCGGTGGAGATGGAAGCGAAATGCATAGGTCCTTCGCGAGACAAAAAGCGTCTCGCTCAGGATGACAAGGATTTTGAGCTAGAAGCTTAAGAGCTAGAGGCTAGGAGCTGTTTATGCCCCGAGAAATCATTACGATGCAGTGCGGTGATTGCAAAGAGCGGAATTATTCGACCACCAAGAACCGGAAGACGATGACGGAACGGCTGGAGCTAAAGAAGTTCTGCCGCCGTTGCCGCAAGCATACGCCGCACAAGGAAGTGAAGTAGCCGGTACCCAGTACCTAGTACCCAGAACGGCGTGACTGGCAACTGGATACTGGCAACTGAGAACTGGTTTACAGGGGCGTAAGCTCAACGGTTAAACTGCCGGTCTCCAAAACCGGACTTGGGGGTTCGAATCCCTCCGCCCCTGCCAGAATTTGGAAGGACGCTGAGGAAGCGCCAGGAAATTTATGGCAGTGGAGACGAAAAAGAAGATGGCAAACTCAATCGCGACCGCCGGTGAGAATTTTGGAGACCGGCTGAAGTCCTGGCCGGAGCGGATTAAGACTTTCTATAACGATGTGCGCACCGAGACGCGCAAGGTGACGGCGCCCTCGTGGAAGGAAGTGCAGGCCACAACCGCCGTCGTTGTAGTGACGGTGTTCATTTTTGGCGTCTACTTTTTCGTTATCGATAACGTGATTCAGAAGGCCGTCAAGTTTTTGTACGACTACTTTGGGAGTCATTAGGTTTACGAGCAAGATTTACGAGCGATTGATTTTGAAGTCAGTGAGACCGATGGTGCAGGCTGGAGTCTAACTTGATCATGCAGGACGAAGAAAAAAACGAAGCTGGCTCAGCCGCAGAGCAACCATCCGGTGCGGATGGCGTCGCCGTAACCAGCGAGCCGCCACGCAACCCGAACATGAAGTGGTACATCATCCACTCGTACTCGGGGTTTGAGCGCAAGGTGAAGGAGTCGCTGGAGTCGCGCGTCGCCGCCTTCGGGCTGCAGGAAAAGATCGGCAAAGTGCTGATCCCGACTGAGTCGGTCACCGAAGTTCGCGGAGGAAAGAAGTACACCTCCGAGCGCATGTTCTATCCCGGCTACGTGCTGGTGGAGATGGACATGGACGATCACGTCTGGCATGTGGTGAAGTCCACGCCGCGCGTCACTGGATTCGTGGGCACGGGGCAGCAGCCCACTCCGCTTTCGGACGAAGAAGTGCAGCACATTGTTTACAAAGTGGCGGACAGCCGTGAGAAGCCCAAGCTGAAAGTGAAGTTCGAGAAGAACGAAACTGTGCGCATTTCCGAAGGGCCGTTCGCGACCTTCCAGGGCATTGTGGATGAAGTGAATGAGGACCGCGAAACGTTGAAGGTGATGGTAACGATTTTCGGCCGCTCGACTCCGGTGGAATTGGAGTTTAACCAGGTGGAGAAGGTGGCGTAGTAGACGCAGGGCGATCGATATGGGCACATTCACGACAAAGTTTAAAGTCTGGAATCCCAGCAAGCCGGAGAGCGCTCAGGAGCTGGAGGCGTTAGTCGATACCGGCGCTGCGTTTAGCTGGATTTCCCGAGCGCGCTTGGAAAGCCTAGGCTTGAATCCGAGTCGCCGAATGTCCTTTCGCACTATCGACGGACGAGTGATGGAACGCGATATGACGGCAATCTATATCGCCAGCGCCGGGTATTCCGCGCCGGACATGGTGGTGATGGCGGAGCCGGGAGAGATGGAAGTACTGGGCGCTCACAGCATCGAGGGTCTAGGGCTAGCTGCGGATCCAGTGCAGAAGAGGCTTACGCCAACTATTATGCTGGCCCTTTCTGCTGGGTTGAATCCAGTGAGGAGATCATAAGCGGGAATATTCGCTTGAAGAGAGATTATGGCAAAGAAAGTTACAGGTTTTGTTAAGTTGCAGATCGCGGCGGGCAAAGCGACTCCGGCGCCTCCGGTGGGTCCGGCACTGGGTCAGGCGCAGATCAACATCATGGAGTTCTGCAAGCAGTTCAATGCCCGCACGAATCAGAAAGAGATGGAGGGGCTGATTATCCCCGTCGTTGTTTCTGTTTACAGCGACCGGTCGTTCACGTTCATCACCAAGACGCCTCCGGCGTCGATTCTGCTGAAGCGCGCGGCAGGTATCGCTAAGGGATCGGGCACGCCGAATAAAGATAAGGTGGGCAAGGTGACGCTGAAGCAGGTTGAGGACATTGCCAAGCAGAAGATGCCCGACTTAAACGCGGCTTCGGTCGAGACCGCGATTAAGAGTGTCCGTGGGACGGCGAGGTCGATGGGAATTGAAGTAGTCGGGTAGAGCCGGTCTCTGCCCGGTATTAAGCCGCCGGGACGGCGGTGCTACAAGGTTTAGTCGAAATCACCACGGCTCAAACGAAGCAATGAAGCAATAATGTTGAGCGGTGGGAGACGAGGAAAGCAGAATGAAAAAAGAAGGAAAGAATATTAAGAAGGCGCATGCGGCGGTCGAACTGCGGCCTTATACGTTGCAGGATGCGGTTCCGCTCTTGCAGAAAGTCAAGTTCGCGAAATTTGACGAGACGGTTGAGATCACGTTGCGGCTTGGAGTCGATCCCAAGCACGCCGACCAAATGGTGCGCGGGACTGTGGTGCTGCCGCACGGCTTGGGCAAGTCCAAGAAGGTTTTGGTCATCGCCTCGGGCGACAAGATCAGAGAAGCTGAAGCCGCGGGCGCAGATTTTGCGGGTGGCGAAGAGATGGTCGAGAAGATCACCAAAGAAAACTGGACCGACTTTGATGCGCTGATCGCCACTCCGGACGTGATGAAATCGGTGGGGCGACTAGGTAAGATTCTTGGTCCCAAGGGCCTGATGCCGAACCCGAAAACTGGCACGGTGACCGTTGACGTGGCCAAGGCTGTGCAGGAAGTGAAGGCCGGCAAGGTTGAATTCCGCACTGACAAGACGGCATTGGTGCACGTGCCGGTGGGAAAGATTTCGTTCTCGCCCGACAAGCTGATTGATAACGCTACCGTGCTGATTACCAGCGTGATCAAGGCCAAGCCGTCGGTCGCAAAGGGCAAGTACATCAAGGGCTGCACGCTGAGTTCGACGATGGGGCCGGGGATTTTGCTGGATACGGCTTCGATCGAGGCTTCGGCGAAGGCTTAAATTAAGGAAGCGCGCCGAACGCGCCCTTCGGTCGCTGCGCTCTCTCAGGGCATGCTCCGAGGATACGCGGTGCACCCAGGTCCTTCGCGAGGCGAAAAATGTCTCGCTCAGGATGACAATGAGGTTGCCGGGCTGCGCCCGGCGGACAGCCGAGGGCGGCTGTCCCTACATAAATTCAGAAGGATTGAATCATGCCAGTTACACGAGCGAAGAAGAAGGAACAGGTCGAAAAGTTGAGTGCGGACCTGAAGAATGTTTCGAATGCGGTTGTTGCTACTTACAGCAAGATGACTGTGGCTCAGGATTATGAGCTGCGCAAGGCTTTGCGCGGGGCTGGGGCGAAGTATCAGGTCGTCAAGAACACTCTCGCCGAGCTTGCTGCCAAGGGCACCAAGATTGAGGAAGGACTAAAGAATCTGACTGGGGTGACCTCGATCGCCTATACGACCGGTGATCCGGTGGCGATGGCTAAGGCGCTGACCAAGTACGCCAAAGACACGCCGGAGTTTACCTTCAAGGTGGGCGTGGTCGAAGGCAAAGTGATTTCGATCAAGGAGATCGAAGCACTGGCCAGCATGCCGTCAAAGGAAGAGATTTATTCCAAGCTGATGTTCTTGATTAATGCTCCGGCGCAGCGGCTGGTTACTGTGATGAACGCCGTGGGACGCGACATGGCTGTGGTGATCAGCCGAGGCGTGGAGAAGGGTAAGTTTAAGGGCGACACCCCGGCTGGGGCGTAGGTCCGAAAGCCGGCGGGACGCCGGCGCTACGGGTTCGGGGCGGTGATGGCCGTCCGAAAAGATTTGGTTGTCGAAGAGTCAGGGGTTGCGCGGTTCTGATCAAGGCGTTGTCTGGCGCCGGAAGATGAGCCTGCCGCACTGGAAACCCGGCTCAAGATAACGAAAGCAAGCAAATTCATAACTTGAAGAGTGGAGAGATTAACATGGCAGACTTGCAACAGCTGGAAGATTCAATCGTCTCGTTGTCGCTGCTGGACGCGGCAGCGCTGGTGAAAAAGCTCGAAGAGCGTCTGGGCGTGTCGGCGGCAGCGGCAGCTCCGGTCATGGTCGCTGGCGGCGCGGCGGCAGGTGGCGCGGCGGCTCCGGCGGAAGAGAAGACGGAGTTCACCGTCCTTCTGAAAGAAGTTGGCGCCAATAAGATCAACGTGATCAAGGCCGTCCGCGAAGTCACCAGCCTGGGCTTGAAGGAAGCCAAGGAACTGGTGGATGGAGCGCCCAAGAACATTAAGGAAGGCGTTTCAAAGGATGAAGCCGAGACCATCAAGAAGAAATTTACTGAGGCGGGCGCTGTTGTTGAGGTGAAATAAGCCGAGTAGTGCCAGCCTCTGGCGGCCTTCGGGCTGCCAGGCTTTGCCCTTAAGTGCAGGCTGAAGGGGCGGCGCTATGCAAGTCTCGGAAATTTCAGCGTTCTAGTTGTGAAGCCGGGGCGGTGGTGTTAGCATCTATATACCACCGCTTCCCCTGGCCTCACTCATAGCGGGCGAGACCCGCGAGGGAAGTTTGGCACTGTTTCGCGGGCAGGCGAAACGGAAACGGCCGAAGGAACTGGCGCGAAAGATTACAAATTCACATTGGCGAAACGCCTCGAATGGCGTCTGTGGGAACACTTGTCCCTGCGGGCGCCCAGTCGTGTCTTGGTGTAAACAGGTTCGAAACAACGGTTTAAGCAGCGCGGCGCGATAACGCGTCCCACATTCCGCGGTTTGCCGCAGCTTCCGGCTGCGCCTGAAATGGGAGTTTTCTGACGATGAAGAATAATGCCTACCGTAAACGTTTTGATTTTTCAAAAATTCCAGCCACCATCCAGATCCCGAACCTGATTGAGGTTCAGAAGCGCTCCTACGACCGCTTTCTGCAGATGGATAAGTTGCCTAGTGAGCGTGAAGACGGCGGATTGCAGGCGGTGTTTCAGTCCGTTTTTCCCATCACCGACTTCCGCAACGTATCACAACTGGAGTTTGTGGATTACGCCATTGGTAACTGGGAGTGCAAGTGCGGTCACCTCAAGGGGCTGCATCACTTGCGCACGACTTGCAAAAACTGCGGGAACACTGTGATTACCGATCCGTTTCATCCCGGCGATGTGCTTTGCCAGAAGTGCGGCACTTACAACGCGAACACGCCCGACTTCTGCAATAAGTGTGGCGACCCCGTCGGTCTGCAACTGAAATATGACGTGGCTGAGTGCGAAGAGCGTGGCATGACATATTCCGCTCCGCTCAAAGTCACGATGCGGCTGACTATTTTTGACAAAGATGCCGAAACGGGAAACCGTTCCATTCGCGACATCAAGGAGCAAGAAGTATTTTTCGGCGATGTGCCGCTCATGACGCAGAACGGCACTTTCATTATCAACGGCACTGAGCGCGTGATTGTCAGCCAGTTGCACCGCTCGCCCGGCGTGTTCTTCGAGACTGCGAACAACCGGACCTACTTCCTCGGCAAGATTATTCCCTACCGCGGATCGTGGGTGGAGTTTGAGTACGACCAGAAGAACGTGCTCTACGTCCGCATCGACCGCAAGCGCAAGTTCCTGGGAACGATCTTCCTTCGGGCGCTGGGCCTGCGTTCGGGTGAGGATATTCTTCGTTCCTTCTACACCGTGGATCGGATCTCGATCAAAGACAAGAAGCTTTATTGGACGCTGGATCCGGCCAGCGAGAAGCCCACGAACCTGCTGGGCATGAAGCTCGCGCACAGCATTAAGAACAAATCGGGGGACGAGGTTGCGCACTCCGGCCGGAAGCTGAACGCGGCAATTCTTAAGGAAATTCAGAAGGCGAAGATTTCCGAGATCGAAGTGGACGTAACCGACCTCGAAGGCGCCTGGGCTGCTGCCGACGTGGTCGATACGACCACGGGCGAAGTGCTACTCGAAGCTAACACGGAACTCAGCGCGGACAAGGTTTCGAAGATTCTCGATTCCGGCGTGGTTGAGATGAACCTGTTCTTCCCGGAGCGCGACGACGTGGGCACGGTGATCAGCCAGACCCTGAAGCGCGATTCGGTGAAAACCCCGCAGGAAGCGTTGATCGAAATTTACCGCAAGCTGCGTCCGGGCGATCCGCCGACTTTGGATACGGCCACGGCCCTGTTCCACGGGATGTTCTTCGACCCGCGCAAGTACGATTTCTCGAAAGTCGGCCGGCTTAAGTTCAACATCAAGCTGTTCGAAAATCAGGACGCGACCAGCCTCGACAAGCGCACGCTCGATCCCGACGATTTCTACGCGACCATCGGCTACCTGCTGAAGCTGCGCAAGAGTATCGGGTCGGTCGACGACATCGATCACCTCGGCAACCGCCGCGTGCGCGCGGTCGGTGAGTTGATGGAGAACCAGTTCCGCATCGGCCTGGTCCGTATGGAGCGGGCGATCAAGGAAAAAATGTCCGTCTACCAGGAAATGTCGACGGCGATGCCGCATGACCTGGTGAATGCGAAACCGGTGATGGCCGCGATCCGCGAATTCTTCGGATCGTCGCAGCTTTCGCAGTTCATGGATCAGACCAACCCGCTCTCCGAGATTACGCACAAACGGCGTCTCTCGGCGCTTGGGCCGGGCGGACTTTCTCGTGAGCGTGCTGGATTCGAAGTGCGCGACGTGCACCCCACGCACTACGGACGTATCTGCCCGATTGAGACGCCGGAAGGTCCGAACATTGGACTGATCTCGTCGTTGAGCTGCTATGCGCGCATCAACGACTACGGCTTCATTGAGTCGCCCTATCGCAAGATCAAGGGTGGCCGCGTGATCGATTACGTTAGCGTAGTCAACACCGGCGATAGCGATTACAAGGTCGGTGACTACGTGGAAAAGCACGAGCTCGAAAAGATCAATGCCGAGCTCAAAGAGAAGCGCAAGAAGCCGGTGCAGGTCGATCCATTTTCCTTCTATCTTTCCGCGTGGGAAGAAGATCGCCACACGATCGCGCAGGCCAACGTCGAACTCGATGATAAGGGCAAGATTGTGGCCGATCTGGTCAACGCTCGCAAGGCCGGCAACTTCGTGCTGGTAAGTCGCGATGAGGTTGACTACGTCGATGTCAGCCCGAAGCAGCTGGTTTCGGTGGCAGCATCGCTCGTGCCGTTCCTTGAGCACGACGACGCGAACCGAGCGCTGATGGGCGCGAACATGCAACGCCAGTCCGTGCCTTTGCTGCGCGCGCAAGCGCCGATCGTCGGCACCGGAATGGAAGGGGTTACGGCGCGCGATTCGGGCGCGGTGGTCCTCGCCCGGCGCAACGGCATCATCGATTCGGTCGACTCCGACCGCATCATTGTGCGTGTTGAAGGCGAGCACCATCCCACGCAGCTTTCACGTGAGGTGGGTAGCGACATTTACCAGCTCACCAAGTTCAAGCGCTCGAACCAGAACACCTGCATCAACCAGAAGCCGGTAGTGAAAAAAGGCCAGCGCGTGCTGAAGGGCGAGGTCATTGCCGATGGTCCTTGCACGGATCACGGCGAGCTGGCGCTCGGACGCAACGTGCTGGTCGCCTTCATGCCCTGGCGTGGTTACAACTTCGAAGACGCGATTCTTGTTTCCGAGAAGATGGTGAAGGACGATTACTACACTTCACTGCACATCGAGGAGTACGAGATCGAGGCGCGCGATACGAAGCTCGGTCCCGAGGAAGTGACGCGCGATATTCCAAACGTCAGCGAAACCATGCTGCGTAACTTGGACGAAGCAGGCGTAATCCGCATCGGCGCCAGCATCAAGCAGGGTGACATTCTGGTGGGTAAAGTGACGCCGAAGGGCGAAACCCAGCTCACGCCGGAAGAAAAACTGCTGCGCGCGATTTTCGGCGAGAAGGCCGGCGATGTGCGCGACGCTTCGCTCTACTGCCCGCCGGGCATTGAGGGCGTCATTGTCGACGTGAAGATTTTCTCCCGCAAAGGCCAGGAAAAGGACGAGCGGGCGAAATCGATTGAAGCCACGCAGATCGGCAAGCTGGAGAAAAACCTCTCCGACGAGATACGCATTCTCACCGACGAGCGGCTTAAGCGTTTGGAGAACATTCTCGGCGGCAAGGAAGTACAGGCCGACTTGCACGACGAGCGCACCAACAAGCGTCTGTTGACCAAGGGCAACGTGCTCGACCGCGACGCAATCGAGCGCATCTCAACCCGCAACCTGAAGCGCATCAAGTATGCCGACAAGGATCCGCGAGTGAATGAGCAAATCGACGAGATCGAGGAAATGACCTCGCGCCAGATCGATGTGCTCAAGAAGATTGTCAACGAGAAAAAAGAAAAACTCACCAAGGGCGACGAGCTGCCGCCGGGCGTGATCAAGCTGGTCAAGGTCTACATCGCCATGAAGCGCAAGCTGAGCGTCGGTGACAAGATGGCCGGCCGTCACGGTAACAAGGGTGTGATCGCCCGCATTTTGCCGGAAGAGGATATGCCGTACCTCGAAGATGGAACGCCGGTGGAAATCGTTTTGAATCCGCTTGGCGTACCCAGCCGTATGAATGTGGGCCAGATTCTCGAAACCCACCTGGGATGGGCGGGCTACACGTTGGGCGAAAAGATCGGCAAATTGCTCAAGGAAAATACCCGCACGGAATCGATCCGCCGTGAGCTGAAAGCTCTGTTCAAGGATTCCAAACTCGCCGACACCATCGGCGAAATGGGAGACGAAGAATTGGAAGCGCTCGCTCCCACGCTTGCCCGTGGCGTCTACATGGGTTCGCCCGTGTTTGATGGGGCGAAGGAAGGCGAGATCAAGGCGTTGCTCGAGCATGCTGGCCTGCCGACGTCGGGCAAGACCACTCTGCACGACGGCATGACCGGCGATCAGTTCGAACAGCCAGTGTGCGTGGGTTACATCTACATGCTGAAGCTCTCGCATCTGGTGGACGATAAGATTCACGCTCGTTCCATCGGACCTTATTCACTTATCACCCAGCAACCTTTGGGTGGCAAGGCGCAGTTCGGCGGCCAGCGCTTCGGAGAAATGGAAGTCTGGGCGCTCGAAGCTTACGGAGCGGCCTTCATTCTTCAGGAGCTGCTGACGGCGAAGTCCGACGATGTTTACGGCCGCACCAAGATTTACGAGGCCATCGTCAAGGGCGAAGCTGCGATGGAGCCGGGCGTGCCGGAATCGTTCAACGTGCTGATCCGCGAATTGCAATCGCTCTGCCTTGACGTGGAGCTGATCAAGACCGGGGAGAAAAAGCCCACGGCCAGCGCGGCAGCGGACTAGTGTTGAGTCCCGAGTTGCGAGTGCCGAGTCAAACAGCACTTCGCAGCTTGGGCTGACACGCTTGCAAAAGTTTTGAAGGAACCGTTTGGCGGATGTTCAGCTCTCAAATTCGCCGGACATCATTTGCAGTTACTTGGTACTCGCGACTCGGGACTAGGTACTGCCTTTCCGAGAGCAGGAAGCGGAGGATCCCTTGTTTCGTTCGAGCCCGTTCGAAATGCAAAACACGATTGCGGATTTCGATGCAATCCGCATAAGCCTGGCGTCTCCGGAGAAAATCCGGAGCTGGTCGCATGGCGAAGTCACCAAGCCTGAGACCATCAACTACCGCACCTTCAAACCGGAGCGCGATGGCCTGTTCTGCGCCCGCATCTTTGGCCCTGTAACCGACTGGGAGTGCTTGTGCGGCAAGTACAAGCGCATGAAGCATCGCGGCGTGATCTGCGACAAGTGCGGCGTGGAAGTCACGCTCTCAAAAGTCCGCCGTGAACGCCTAGGGCACATCGAGCTTGCGTCTCCCTGCTCGCACGTGTGGTTCTTCAAAGGCCTGCCCAGCCGCATCGGACATTTGCTCGATATTTCGCTACGCGACCTCGAGTCCGTGCTTTACTTCGAGGCCTATGTGGTGGTCGAGCCCGGCGACGCTCCGGTGAAAGAGCGCGAGGTCATCAAGGACGAGGCGAAGTTCCGCGAACTCGACCAGCAATATCGTCCTGCGGGCTTCAAGGCCATGATGGGTGCGGAAGCGATCAAGGAACTTCTCAAGCGCATCGACACCGACGGCCTTTCTACCGAGCTGCGCGAGAAGATGAAGAACGAGAGCTCGCTGCAGAAACGGCTCAAGTATACGAAGCGCCTGAAAGTGGTTGAGGCGTTCCGTCGCAGTGGCAACAAGCCTCACTGGATGATCCTCGATGTCATCCCGGTGATTCCGCCGGAGCTGCGCCCGCTGGTTCCACTCGACGGTGGCCGCTTCGCCACCTCCGATCTTAACGACCTTTACCGCCGCGTCATCAATCGCAACAACCGGTTGAAGAAGCTGATGGACCTGCACGCGCCCGAAGTCATCGTGCGAAATGAAAAGCGCATGCTGCAGGAAGCAGTCGACGCGCTGTTCGATAACGGCCGCCGTGGCCGCGTACTGCGCGGAGCGAACAACCGCCCGCTGAAATCGCTTTCCGATACGCTCAAGGGCAAGCAGGGCCGCTTCCGCCAGAACCTGCTCGGCAAGCGTGTCGACTATTCCGGACGTTCCGTCATCGTGGTCGGCCCCGAACTCAAGCTGCACCAGTGCGGGCTGCCGAAGAAGATGGCTCTCGAACTGTTCAAGCCGTTCATTTATCACCGGCTGGAGCAGACCGGCAACGTCACCACTATCAAGCAGGCAAAGGAAATGGTGGAACAGCAGGAGCCTATCGTGTGGGACATTCTTGAAGAAGTCATCAAGGATCATCCTGTGCTGCTGAACCGCGCCCCCACGCTGCATCGCCTGGGCATTCAGGCGTTTGAGCCGGTGCTGGTAGAAGGCAAAGCGATCCGCATTCACCCGCTGGTTTGCACGGCGTTCAACGCCGACTTTGACGGCGACCAGATGGCGGTGCACATTCCGCTGTCTCCGGAAGCGCAGGTTGAGGCCAGCGTGCTGATGCTGGCTTCGCATAACATTCTTTCGCCCGCGTCAGGCCAGCCGATCACCGTTCCTACGCAGGACATGGTTTTGGGTCTTTATTACCTGACCAAAGCCAAGCCAGGCGCGAAGGGTGAAGGCCGCGTATTCGCCAACATTGAGGAAGTTTTGCTGGCTCTCGAAATGGGCGAAGTGGAAACACTCTCCCCCATCCGCCTGCGCTACACCGGTGAGCTGATTGACCTGACCACCGCGTACGACGATCAGGACATTATTCACACGGAGCCGATTCAGGTTGATCGCACGTTCATCAACACGACCGTGGGCCGCGCTATCCTGAACGACCATTTGCCCGAAGGCATGCCGTACATCAACGGCCTGCTGAAAAAGAAGGGCATAGGTGCACTGGTCAACTACGGCTACCTGCGCTTTGGGCTTGAGACCACGGTGAAGATGCTCGACGAAGTGAAAGAGTTCGGCTTCAAGTATGCGACCCGAGCCGGCCTCTCCATCGGCATCGACGATATGGTCATTCCAGACAGCAAGAAGACTCTGGTCCGCGACGCCGAGAAGCAGGTGGTCAACGTTCAGCAACAATACCTGGACGGCGCCATCACCAACGGCGAGCGCTACAACAAAGTCATCGAAATCTGGTCGGCGATCACGGAAAAAGTTGCCGACGAGATGTTCGGACAAATGCAACGGGCCGATAAGGAAGGTTTCATCAATCCGATTTACGTCATGGCCGATTCTGGCGCTCGCGGATCGAAACAGCAAATCCGTCAGCTCTCCGGCATGCGCGGATTGATGGCCAAGCCTTCCGGCGAAATCATCGAGTCCCCCATCACGGCGAACTTCCGCGAAGGGTTGACTGTGCTGGAATACTTCGTCTCGACGCACGGCGCCCGTAAGGGACTGGCCGATACGGCGTTGAAGACGGCGGATTCAGGCTACCTCACTCGCCGTCTCGTCGATGTGGCGCAGGACGTCATCATCAGCGAGTACGACTGCGGCACGGTCGACGGCATCTACGTTCAGGGTATTGTCGAAGCCGGCGAGATTATCGAGCCACTGCGCGACCGCATCGTTGGCCGCGTATCGCTCGAGAAGATCAAAGACTACGACGGTAACGTGATCGTCGATATCAACAACGAGATCACGGAAGAACTCGCCGGATCGATTCAGGCTGCAGGAATCGAGCGGGTGAAGATTCGTTCGGTGCTGACCTGCGAATCGAAGCGCGGAGTCTGCGTGATGTGTTACGGCCGCAATCTGGCCTCGGGACGTCTTGTCGAACTAGGCGAGGCAACCGGCGTCATCGCGGCACAGTCCATCGGCGAGCCCGGAACGCAGCTTACGATGCGTACCTTCCACATCGGTGGTACGGCATCGCGAGTATCCGAACAGTCGCGCCTCGATGCCAAGAATAACGGCACGGTGCGCTTCATCGGATTGCAGACCGTGAAGTCGAAGTCCGGAGACCTGGTGGTGATGAACCGTCAGGGCTCGATCGCGGTCGTCGACGAGAAGAACCGCGAGCGTGAGCGCTACTCGGTAATTTACGGCGCTAAGCTTAAAGTTAACGAAGGCGATCAGGTGCAGCAGGGCAAGATCATGGTGGAGTGGGATCCTTACACCTTCGCGATCCTGACCGAAATCGGCGGCACGGCGCAGTTCAAGGACTTGCAGGAAGGCGTGACGCTGCACGAAGAAGTGGACGAAGTTACCGGATTGTCGCGTCACGTCGTGGGCGATTCGCCAGACGAGAAGCGCCAGCCGGCGATCGTGGTGAAGGGGAAGGGCAGCAAGCGCTACCTTATGCCCTCGCGCGCTCACCTCATGGTGCAGGACGGCGATACGGTTTTCCCAGGCGACGTGCTGGCCAAGATCCCGCGCGAAACCACCAAGACCAAGGACATCACCGGTGGTCTGCCGCGCGTGGTCGAACTGTTCGAAGCCCGCAAGCCGCATGAAACCGCGGTCATCAGCGAAATCGATGGCACGGTGAAATTCGGTGAGGTCTCGAAGGGGCAGCGCAAGCTGTATGTGCAGGCCGACAACGGTACCGAGAAAGAGTATCAGGTGCCGCGCGGCGTTCACATCAACGTACAGGAAGGCGAGCGCGTCAAAGCTGGCGAACCGCTGATGGATGGGCCGCTCAACCCGCACGACATCCTTGCCGTCCTCGGCGAGAAGGAGCTGCAGTCGTACCTGGTAAACGAAATCCAGGAAGTCTACCGGCTGCAGGGCGTGAACATCTCGGACAAGCACATCGAAGTAATTGTCCGGCAGATGATGCGCTGGGTGAAGGTCGAGGATGTGGGCGATACCACGTTCCTGCTGGAGCAGCAACTGGATAAGTTCCGCTTCCGCGAAGAGAACGAGCGCGTGATCAAGGAGGGCGGCAAGCCGGCTACCGGACGCCCGTTGCTCCTAGGCATCACGAAAGCCTCGCTCTCGACCGACTCGTTCATCTCAGCGGCGTCGTTCCAGGAGACCACGCGCGTGCTCACCGAGGCTTCCATTCAGGGAGCGGTGGATCACCTGCGCGGGCTCAAGGAGAACGTAATCGTCGGCCGTCTGATCCCTGCCGGCACCGGCATGGAGTACTACCGCAACGTGCGCCTCTCGCCAGAAATGGAAGAGGCCGCGGCCAAGGTACAGGCGGAAGTCTCGGCTGCATACGAAGAGGCCGAGCGCGCTCTTGAGATGATGCGCCACGAGGGCGAAACCGAGGAACTGGCGGCGGAGTAGATCAAACTAGGGTAAATTCCGGGGGCGAATTCGTTCGCCCCCGAGACTCTTTTTGGCTACTAACAGTTCATGCACGCGAACCTAGAACGATTGCCAATCGAGGAACCTGGATCGCTTCCTTCATTGCGTCCAGCTGTTTCCGGCCCTAATCTAGGTGCAGCGATGCTTCGTTTTCTGCGCCTTCTGCGGTTGGCCTTCTGGCGTGCTTTCCAGCACGATGCTTTTTCCATTGCCAAAGCCTCCGCGTATTCCTCGATTCTTACTCTCTTTCCGGCGCTGCTGGTTTTGGGATCGGTGCTGGCCACGTCGCGCAAAGGAGCTCCTTACCTCCGCGAGGTCTCCTACGCGCTCTCCCGTATTTTGCCGGCTGGAAGCAACACGGCGATGAACTTCCTTCGAGGAGCGGGGCAACGGCCGGTCGGGCTTCTGGTTACGGCTTCGCTGCTAACCTTATGGACCGCTTCCGGTGTGATGATTTCGTGGATGGAAGGTTTCCGCCGCTGCTACGAGCTGCCCAAAATCTGGGGATTGGTGCAGGAGCGGCTTATCTCGTTTGCGCTGGTGGTTCTGGCTGGTTTGCCCATGACGTTCTCAACCTTGCTGATCGCATTCGGCAGCAAGATAGAAACTCGCATCCTGTTCTATACCGCGCATGAATTCAGCCCGTACATTCTGCTGATGTGGACCTCGATCCGCTGGATCATCGCCA
>Ga0210391_10000390_pt1 | contig 48373 bp, 38 predicted proteins | sample IncBWC12OmetaG_FD_160573 | JGI IMG/M metagenome (GOLD analysis project Ga0210391, IMG submission 160573) | Forest soil microbial communities from Barre Woods Harvard Forest LTER site, Petersham, Massachusetts, United States - Inc-BW-C-12-O ...
ATAGCGTGAAATCGCGGATGCGCTCAAGTGGTTTATTGGATCCGAGGACGCAGCGGCTAAAGAAGCGGCATCGGGGCAGCGGTTGATTATTTTCAGCAAGCTGCTGCGGCGTCCGATTTCTTGCGCGAGCGATTGATTGAGGCCGGGATGGGTGATGAGTGACGGCCAGGGTGCGAACAGGCGCTGCGCGGCGGGGGTGAAGGTCTGCGCCTGCGCGGAATCGAGCCTGTTGCGCTTTGCAGGCTTGCATACGGCCCCGCCTCAAATGAACGCAGTCAGGTGTCGTTGAATATTCATAGCACTACCTACGCCCTGGCGCTACTCGTAGCGCAGCGCGATCATGGGATCCAGTTGCATGGCGCGGCGAGCGGGCGCGTAGCAGGCCCAAAAGCCAATCGCCGCAAGAAGGAGTGTCGCCGTCCCGTACGTGAGCGCATCGGTGGGGCTGACCCCCACCAGAATCGTGGCCATGGAGCGCGTGAGCGCCCATGCCAACACGGTGCCGGAAAGCACGCCCACGATCACCAGCGCCAATCCCTGCTGCAAAACCAGGCGCAAGATATCACGGCGCCCAGCGCCTAACGCCATGCGGATGCCGATTTCGTGGGTGCGCTGGCTCGCGGCGAACGAAACCACTCCATAGACGCCCACCACGGCCAGCGTGAGTCCAAGAAAGCCCATGGCGGCGGCCAGAATCGCGCCAACCTGGAAAATAAAGAAGCCGTTTCCGCCCGCGAGCGACTGCCTCATCGTTTGTACGTCTGAAACCGGCATGTTGGGGTCGAGTGCGCGAACTTCGTTCTGCATCTGCGCGATCATGCTCTCCGGCGGCAGCGAGGAGCGAACCTGCAAAGTCCGGTACGCCGAAAAACTCTGCGCGAGCGGGACGAAGAAATATGGTTTCTTGTCCCAGCCGATAAAGATGTATTTCCCGTCGGCGGCCACTCCCACGATCTCAACGAACGGTCCGGTGGCGCTCTTCAGGCTGAAGCGTTTTCCCATGGGGTCCTGGTTGGGCCAGAATTGCAGCGCCATGGTCTGGTTGATAATGGCGACGAGCGGCGCCTTGTCGTCGTCATTTTCGCGGAATGCGCGGCCGCGCAGCAGCGGAACCCGCATCGTGTCGAAATAAGGCTCGTCCACATGGTTGTAAATCACGATGGGAGCCGGTTGGCCGGGAGTGGGCGGCTGGCCTTCGATGTAAACTGATCCGCCGTCTTGCACGGGCCCCATCGGCACGCTGAATGCCAGGCTCGCCGATTGCACTCCGGGCAGCGCGCGGACTCTGGCTTCAAGGTCGTGGTAGAAACTCTTGGTGCGGGTGTCGTCGTAGCCCACTTCGCGCGGGTCGAGAGTCAGATTCAGGACATGGTCGGCGTCGAAGCCCATGTAGGCGTGCTGGGCGCGAAGGAGACTGCGCACGAAGAGCCCCGCGACGATCAAGAGCACGAGAGAGCCTGCCACTTGAGCGATCACCAGCACGCTGCGCAGACGGTGGCGGCCGGCTCCCGCGGTATCGCTTCTGCCGCCGCTTTGCAGCACGCTGTTCACGTCCGCACGTCCTGCACGCAAGGCCGGCCACAAACCGACGACCGTGCCGGTGAAAAGAGCGGCTGCCATCGCGTATGCGAATACTCGCCAATCGAAACCAAAATCCACTCGGATGGGAATTCTGCCAGCTGGGAGGCTCGAAGCAATTGCGCCGCTGGCCCATACTCCGAGCGTAAGCCCGCCTACCCCGCCGAATAGCGAGAGCAGGATGCTCTCGGTGAGCAGCTGACGGATCAAGCGCCAGCGATTCGCTCCCATGGCCGCGCGAATGGCCATTTCGCGCTGCCGCATGGTCGCGCGCACCAGCAGAATGTTCGCCACGTTCATGCAGGCCAGCAGCAGCACCAATCCTGCCAGCGCCAGAAATACGCCCGCGATGAAGGGAACGATATTGTTTGGAAATGGCTGCGGCCGCGCCAGTCTTTCCGGAACGATGTGAACCGAAATTCCCTTGTCCGATGCGGGATATTGTTCCGCCAGCCGCGCCGTCACCACATTCATTGAGCTTTGTGCTTGCTGCAGGCTCACGCCCGGTTTCAATCTGGCCAGCACAATCAATGAGCGGGCGCTGCGATCGCTCCAGAACGTGGCCGCATCCTGCGCAGGCATCATGTTCAGCGGGACATAGCCGTCCAAGTTCAGCGCGAACTGCGTGCCTTGAAATCCCTTCGGCGTCACTCCGATAATCGTGGCCTCTTGTCCGTCAATTAAGGCTTGCTTGCCTACGATGTCGGGATCGCCGCCAAACTTTTTTTGCCAGAAGTCGTAACCCAGCACGATGTAGGGATCTTTGCCCCCTGCCTCACCCTCGGCCGAAAGAAACAGCCGACCCAGCGCCGGCTGTACGCCCAGGCCCGAAAAATAATTTCCGGTCACATAGCCATAGACGAATTGATTTGCTTTGCCGCCGTAGCTAAGGCCGCCGAGATTGACTTGCGAGCCGAACACGTCGGAAAACACATCTGCCTGCTTGCGAAGATCAGCCAGTTCGGAATAGGAGAGGGTGAAGATTCCGAGGGTGTCGCCCTGCACCTGCGCCGCTAGCACCATGATTTGCTCGGGCGATTTCACCGGCAGGGGCCGCAGCAGAAGCCCATTCACGAGGCCGAAGATGGCGGTGTTGGCACCGATACCCAACGCGAGCGTGAGGATCACGATCACCATCAACAGGGGCGACTTCGCGAGCATCCTGAAGGCGTAACGGACGTCTTGCCAGAGCGTGGCCATAGCGGTGTCCTCTCTTGTGTCAACTATAGTTAAGCACGTCTTCAGCCCTGGGCTGATCGTTGTGATCTGTATGTTGGGAAGCGACTTACGGCTCGCTAGCAGAGCTATTCTTCTGCTGCGATGGGCGATTCCGAAACGCGGTGTGGCGGAAACGGACACTTCGTTTGGAAGGTAATCCGCATATTTGTGGCGCCAAGCACGCGATAGGAACTGACAGGCCATTTGACCGCGCGATGTTTCCTCCGCTAGCATGACTGCGTCTGCGCGCACGCCATGGAAGCCATCAAACACGTTATCGTCGGGACTGCGGGCCACATTGATCACGGCAAATCCTCGCTTGTCCAGGCGCTTACGGGCACCAATCCCGACCGGCTGGAGGAAGAAAAGCGCCGGGGAATTACGCTGGATTTGGGATTTGCGTTTCTGGAGCTGGACGGAGCGCGGCTCGGGTTGGTGGATGTGCCGGGGCACGAACGGTTCGTGCGCAACATGCTGGCCGGAGCCGGCGGGATTGACGTGGTGCTGCTGGTGATTGCGGCGGACGAGGGGATCAAGCCCCAGACGCGCGAGCATTTTGAAATTTGCCGCTTGCTGGGAATTCCGCGCGGAATTATCGCAATTACGAAATCCGATCTGGTGGATGCCGACTCGCTGGGACTGGTGCGCATGGAGATCGAGGAATTCGTGCGCGAATCTTTTTTGGAGGGCGCGCCGATTTTGCCGGTAAGCGCGCGCAGTGGCGTGGGACTCGATGAGCTGAAGAATGTGCTGCGGCGCACGGCGCAAGAGGCGGCCGCAAAAGACGCGACGCAACATTTTCGTTTGCCGATTGACCGCTCGTTCGCGATGAAGGGATTTGGCACGGTGGTCACGGGAACGCTGATTTCCGGCGCGGTGAAAGTGGAAGACGAAGTAGAGCTGTACCCCGCGCGGAAACGGTTGCGCGTACGCGGGCTGCATTCCGGTGGAAGACAGATCCAGCATGCCATCGCTGGCCAGCGCACCGCGGTGAATCTGGCGGGAATTGAGCACGAGGAAATCACGCGCGGAATGGTGCTGGCGCCGGCGGGCTTGTTTGAAACGACGCAACGAATGGATGCGCGTGTCTCGCTGCTGGGTTCCGCGCCGCCGCTGAAGAATCGCGCGCGTGTGCATTTTCATCAGGGAACGGCGGAAGCGATCGCGGAAGTGATTTTGCTGAACGACGGCGGTGGCGAAATAGCGGCGGGCGGCTCTGCGTTCGCGCAATTGCGGCTCGATAAGCCGTTACTGCTGCTGCCGGGAGATCGCTTCATCTTGCGGCGGTTTTCGCCCGTGGTAACCATTGGCGGCGGCACGGTGCTGGATGCGCGCGCGTCGCGGCACAAGCGCAAGGATGCTGCGGTCGCGCCGTTTCTGGGCGTGCTGGAGCGGGAGAGCAGGGAAGAAATTCTGGGCGCGCTGCTGGACGCGACGCCGCGCGGTCTGACACTGGCGGAAATTCTGGCGCGGACGGGATGGATCGAATCGGAGACGCGCGCGGCGGCCGAAAAATTGACTGCGGCAAAGCGCCTGAGGATTCTGGGCGGCGCGCCGACCGTGGTAGCCTCGGCGCAGGCCGTGAGCGATTGCGCGACAGCGATTCGCAAGGCGGTCGAGACTTTTCATGGCGCGAATCCCCTACTGCCGGGGATTCCGAAACAAGAATTGCGCGGGAAGGCCGGGCGAGCGCGCGTGGAAATTTTCGACGCGGCGCTGGGCGATCTGGTGGCGGCGCAAGCGCTGCGGGCGGCTGGCGATCTGGTGAGCCAGGCCGGGCGCGAAATGACTCTTTCGACCGAAGAAGCGCGCGCGAAAGAATTGATCGAGCGCGAATTTGAGAACGCCGGGCTGGCCGTACCGGGATTTACCAGCTTGCTGGCAAAATTACCAGTAGACGCGGCGCGCGCGCAGAAAATACTGCAGATTCTGCTCCGCGAAAAAGTCCTGGTGAAGATTTCAAGCGACCTTGTGTTTCACCGCAACACGCTGCAGCGCCTGCGCGAAGTACTGGCAAAATACCGCAAGGAACGCGGCACGCGGCTGCCAATCACTGTATTCAAGGAACTTACGGGCATCACGCGCAAATATGCCATCCCGCTGCTGGAGCACCTCGACCGGGAACAGGTTACGCGGCGGGCGGGGGACGAGCGTGTTATACTTTGAAGGATTGGGGTCTAGAGCGCGAATCGGAAGCAGCCGCGGGGTCGTGAGCTGCGATTTGGCATCCAGAAAAGTCTGGAAGGCAGGTGAATCATGGAAGCATTGAGCCCGTTCCATTTGATCATTATTCTCGCGGTGATCGTGCTGCTCTTCGGCGGCAAGAAAATTCCTGAAGTGATGCGCGGACTAGGCGAAGGCATCCGCAACTTTAAGGATGGCATGAATTCCCCGCATCCTACATCGCCAAGCGCGAATCCGCCGGCGAATCCTCCCGCCGCTGCACCGACGGTCCCGCCGACGCCGACAGTGACGGAAGAGAAGAAGTAACCGCGCAGCTGTACGGCGCGAAATTTGGATGTGGAGATTTTCTGACGGCGCTTCCGCTTCGCGGGGGCGCCGTTTTCTTTTTGGGGCGCGATCGCTATGTTGCGCCGTCTTCCTTCCAGCCGAGCGATTGCAGAGTGGTCCACAGTCGGGAGAGCGGCAAGCCCAGCACGTTGAAATAGCAGCCCTCGTTGCGTGCGACAAACCTTCCGGCGATGCCTTGAATGCCGTATGCGCCTGCTTTATCGAACGGTTCGCCGGTTTGAATGTAGCTTGCAATTTCCTCTTCCGACATTTTCAGGAATTCCACGCGCGTTTTTTCCACGTGCAGAGCTTCTTCGGCGGCGGGAATGTTTATCACTGACAATGCGGTGAGCACCTCGTGTGTCTTGCCGCTGAATAGCCGCAGCATGCGGCGCGCGTCTTCGGCGTCTTTCGGCTTTCCGAGAATTGCGCCTTCTGCGAGAACAATTGTGTCCGCGGCAATCACGATCGCGCGTTCACCAGCTGCGCGTGCTGGTTCGGCGATGGCGCGCGCTTTGGCCTGGGCCACGCGGCGGACGTAATCTTCCGCGGCTTCGTGCTGCTGGCGCGTTTCGTCAACGTCCGCGGGGCGAATTTCAAAAACGAAGCCGGCATTGCGCAGCACTTCCGCGCGGCGCGGCGAAGAGGAAGCGAGGATTAGTTTCATTGCGAGCCTCCTATTTTATGAGCCCGCTTAGCGGTGCGCCGCTTGATGTCGCAGGCAGCCATGGCTTCCGCTTGCGGCCAGCCGAACAAGCGCGCCAGTTGCCTGGGCGATGAATTCGGATGCCATTCGCAGAATTTTGCGGCCAGTTCGCTGCGTGCATACTCGGGCGAAATATGTTGCGCCGCCGCCGTCTGCTGCGGAAACGCGCGACAGGTTAATTCGTAGCGGCCCGAGGCCCATGCGTTGGTTTCCTGCTCGGCGCCGAAATGGGCCACGATCAGCATGCACTGCAATTCCAGAATCGCACGCTTGAAGCGAATGTTGCCCGCCTTGGTGTCCATTTTGCAGGCGTTACGCAGCTGCAGAGTCGCGAGCGGCCCGTGCTCTTCCAGTGCTTCCCAGATGATGCGCGCGTCATCGCGGATGCGTCCTTGGTAATAGAACCGCTCGTAGTCACCGGGCATGACAGCGGAATCGCGCAGGGCCAGGAAATGCGGCAGGAGTTGCAGTGAAATGATCGTGCCGCGCCCACGAAAATATTTGGCATAGAAGGCGCGGCGGCGGCGTGGCAGCTCGTCCTTCCATCGCCACACCATACTCGAATATTTATCCCACTTCCATTTGCCGTGCAGGCCGCTCCGCGTGACGGCGTAGTAGAGCGACGGCAGAGGCGTGTTTTTGACCGGGAACAGCATGCAGTAGCCAGCAGCATCTATGAACTTCACCGCTGCGGCGAGCGAGAGGACGCGCCGCGGCCAGTGGATTTCGTTTTCGAGCGTGGCGTGGTGGCGCATTTCGGCTACGAAAAAACTAACACAGGATTGCGCCGGTTAACGGCAACAATCACGCTCGTGGGCCAGCGCCACGATTTCGCTGTCGCGGGCCGCGTAGCGGCATCGCGAGACCTGTACGATCGTACAGGTTGCAACTGTGCAACGGGGCCGTGGCGGATTGTACGCAGGCCAGCGTGTCCGGCGTGGCGGCGGGTTGCCAGATAGTCTAGGCTCATAGAGCTGATTGTGTGCCGCAGAATTGCTTCGCGATTGGCTGGCAGCGGAATCTCGAGGCCTGGCAGCAGAATTCCTGCAAATAAGCGAGAGAAGCGAAAATGGGTTTCCTGTTCTACGCAAGCTTCGTGAGATTTGTGCTGCAAGGCGGCTATGGCCACGTGCTGGCGGAGCGCGCGCGCGTGTGGATGAAGGCTGCCGGCATCGTGCCACCTGAGCAGTAGAAGCACCTTCGAATCGCCGACTAACGCAGGCGGGGTTGCAGGAAACCGAGGACCAAACCGATGCAGACGACCAGAGAAGCGCGCGGGGGACGGGGAGTGGATGTGCGCACGCCGGAAATGCTGGGCACGCTGGCGACGCACGCGCCGCGGATCGAAGAATTTCAGTTCGTGAAATTCCGCGTGGAGGGCGAAGTGGCCCATCTGCGCCTGGATCGCCCCGACCAAAATCTGCTGAACGAGCGGATGCTGATGGAAATCGCAGCGGGCATTAATTCCGTCAGCGAAAAACGGCAGGTGAAGCTGGTGCTGCTGGATTCGGCGGGCAAGACTTTTTCCGGCGGAATCGAGCTGGGCGAATATACGCAGCGGCGCGTGTTCCAGTTGCTGGACGCATTTCACAGCGCGTTTGCGGCGATGATGGACACGTCGAAACCGGTGATCGTGGTGGTGAATGGGCCGGCCTACGGCGGCGGCGCGGAGCTGGCGGCGCTGGGCGACCTGGTGATCGCGACGCCCAACGCGCGTTTTGCGCAGCCGGAAATTAAATTGGGAGCTTTTCCCCCGTTGGCAGCCGCCGTACTGCCCTACATTCTGGGCCCGAAGATGGCGATGGAGCTGGTGCTCACCGGCGAGGCGATGTCCGCGGAGCGCGCGCGCGAAGTGGGGCTAGTGAATTTTCTGGTGCCGGAAGACAAATTGGTGGACAAGGTGAACGAGATTATCGGACGCGTGACGGCGCAGTCTGGTCCGGTGCTGACCATGGCGAAGAAAGCGATTCTGGGCAGCCTGGGATTGCCGCTGCGCGAGGGCGTGCGCAATTCCATGAAAGTTTTCCTGAACGAGCTGGCCGACCTGGAAGATTCGCAGGAAGGTCTGCGCGCTCTGGTGGAAAAGCGCGCACCGAAGTGGAAGAACCGCTAGAGTTGGGCTGGTTCAGGCGACCTCACTGAGTGAAACCTTGAGCGGCCCGGCGACATAGCCGACTAACTCCGGTACATCGAGGTGCCCTTGGTCCCACGCTCTGCCTGCAGCTCGCAGCGCCGCTGGTACGGCTCTGGGTTTTCACGAATCCGCTCCGGTACCGTCATGCTTTCCGGCAACCATCGGACCTGCTTCAATCAAATCAGATCGTAGCAGGCAGCTCTCGCGGTTCTTCCATTGCCTCCAATCGTTCCATTTCGTTCCATTTCGTTGACAGCAAAAGCCCTGGCGCATACACTCGCCGAGGACAACTTAGCTGGCTCGGGGAAGCTTGGGGGCGCGTTTGACGCGCTCACAGGTAAAAATTGAAATCGGTCGGCATTGATTTCAATTTTTGGGGAAGGCCGTGAAAATCGGCCACGGTCCCGCCACTGTAATCGGCTGTCGCTGGAATGCGCGCGTGGTTTTGCAGCGTGTCGGGCGGACAGGCCCTGAGAATCCGCCACTGGCAGATTCTCAGGGTAAACCGAAAGTCAGGGAACCTATCCGAACTGGTCGAAGCTGACACTCTCCGCGCGAGAGAGTGTGGCGAGACGCCTCGCTCTATGCGCGAGGCTTTTTTATTGGGATTGGGGAGCATTTTGGCGGCAGGTTTAGCAAGACAACAATTTTTTGCGCTCGCGTTGACGCTGGCTTGTGGTGTGTTCGCATGCAGCGCGCCAGATGCCAGCGCCGCCGGCACGGGTGCGCAGCAGATCGCGACGCGGCCCGCGGATCCCGCGGCGCAAACGGCCGCGAACAAGCGCGCGGTGAAATTGGTGACAGATGAAACGGGCCGGCGCATGGCGGTTCCGCTGAATGTGCGGCGGGTGGTGAGCCTGGCGCCGAACCTGACGGAAACGATTTACGCGCTGGGCCTGGACAGCAAGCTCGCGGGCGACACGACATATTGCGACATCCCACCCGCGGCGAAGGATAAACCGCACGTCGGTTCGACGCAGGATCCTAGCCTGGAAGCAATCGTCGCGTTGCATCCTGACCTGGTATTGGCAACCACGTCCATCAATCGAGCCCAAACCGCGGACGCGCTGCTGAAGATCGGCGTGCCGGTGTATACAAGCGATCCGCACACCATCGCCGGAATGTTGAGCGCGACCGCAACGATGGCGGATTTGCTGGGCGCGAGCGAGCCGGGCGCAAAGCTGGTGGCGGAGTTGCAGACACGGCTCGATACGTTGCACGCGGCATTGCAAGACCGGCCCATGGCGCACGTGTTATTCGTGGTGTGGGAAGACCCGCTGATTTCAATCGGGCAAAATACTTTTATCGCCGATGCGCTGCGCTGGGCGGGCGCGGAATCCATAATCATGGCCACTCAGAATTGGCCGCAGGTGAGCATGGAAGAAGTGGTGCGCTTGCAGCCCGAGTACATCGTGCTGACGGCTGACCATCTGGCGGCGGAAACGCACGCGCACGTCCACAACTTGCGCGACCGGCCGGCCTGGAGTGATTTGCGCGCCGTAAAAGACGGGCACGTGGTGATGGCCAGCGACGAATTCACGCGGCCTTCGCCAGGACTGGTGGATGCGATCGAATCGCTGGCGCATGAATTGCATCCGGGAGCTTTCGCGCCGAAAGCGGAAAATAGCAAAATGAAAATGGAAAACGGCGCGTGTTTTTACGCCGCGACAGCAGCCGCAGGATCCGGGCGGGGGTGCGGCACATGCGCCCGCTGACGCCGCGACGGATTCTGGCGATTTGCGGGATGCTGGCAGCGATTCTTTTTGTCGTGGTGGTGATTTCGCTGCGCGTGGGCGCTTATCCCATCAGCATGCGGGACATCGTGGTTACCTTGTACAACGGCGCCGTGGGCAACGGCGACGCATCGGAATTCAGCCAAGTGATTTTCGGGTTGCGATTGCCGCGCATTGCTTTGGGAATTCTGGTGGGTGCATCGCTCTCCACTTCCGGCGCAGGATTTCAAGCGCTGCTGCGCAATCCGCTCGCCGATCCTTACGTGCTGGGAGTTTCCAGCGGCGCGGCACTCGGCGCGATGCTCAGCTTGATTATTGCGCCGCACACGGTGGGCGCCATTCAAGTGGCAGCGTTTATCGGAGCGGCGGCGACCATCGCGGCGGTTTATTTTCTCGGCCGGCGGGGTGGGCAGTTGGACAGTGCGACGCTGCTGTTGGCGGGAATTGTGGCGGCCTCGTTCCTTTCCGCGATCATTATTTTTCTGCTGACCCTGGTCAATGGCCCGGGTCTGCGCAGCATGACGTTCTGGCTGATGGGCGATCTGACGGCACCTCCGCCAACGCAGAATGTGGTGGGCTGGTTCGGTTTTCTGTATTTTGTCTTCGCCGTGGCGGCGGGCGCGATGTACACCACGTCGTCCGATCTGAATCTGATTCTCACCGGCGAGCAGGAAGCGGGGCACCTGGGCGTGAACGTGACGCGCGTGAAGCTGGTGGTGTATGTGGCGGCGTCAGTGCTCACGGGCCTGGCCGTTTCGGTGAGCGGCACGATCGGATATGTGGGCCTGCTGGTGCCGCACGTGATGCGCATGCTTTTCGGCACGGATTACCGCCTGCTGATTCCGACGTCTGCGATCGGCGGCGCGATTGTGATCGTGCTGGCGGATACGCTGGGGCGGACGATGGTTGCGCCGACGGAATTGCCGGTAGGCGCGATGACGGCACTAGCCGGCGCGCCCGTATTTATTTACCTGATGCGCAGGAGAATTCGATGAACGCTGGCGCGGAAAACGGAGCTTCTGTCGCGCGCCAGCCGGTGCCGTTCGCGCCTCCGAATCCCGTGCGACTGAAGGTCGAGCAAGCGAGCTACGCTTATTCGGCGACGGATCGCTCGGCGCCGAAATTCACGCTGGGTCCGGTGAGTTTCGAAGCGCAGCAGCGCGAGCTGGTGGCGATTCTGGGCCCGAATGCCAGCGGCAAATCCACGCTGCTGAAATTGCTGGCGGGATTGCTCAAGCCGCTGTCCGGGCGCGTGGAAGTGGATGGCACGGAAGTGAGCGAACTGGAATTGCGCACGCGCGCGCAGCAGATCGCGCTGGTGTCGCAGGAAAGCGAACTGCTTTTTCCGCTGCGCGTATGGGAATACGTGCTGCAGGGGCGCTATCCCTATGGTAAGAGATTGCGCTTTGAATCCGACGAGGATTGCTTGATGGCGGGAAACGCGCTGGCGCAGGTGGGCGCCGACGCGTTGCGCGACCGCTGGATGCAGCAGCTTTCCGGTGGCGAAAAACAGCGCGTGATTCTGGCGCGGGCGCTAGCGCAGCAGCCTTCGCTGCTGCTGCTCGATGAGCCTACACAACATTTGGACATCGGCGGCAAAGTGGAATTGCTGCGGCGGCTGCGTAGGCTGGCCGATGAAAATCGCTACACCGTGGTGGTGGTGACCCACGAATTGAATTTGGCCGCGGAATTTTCCGATCGCATTGCCTTGCTGCACAAAGGCAAGTGCCTGCGCATCGGAGAACCCGCGGAAGTGTATCAGCAGGATGTGCTGGAAGAAGTGTTCGAAGCGCCGCTGGAAGTGGAGATGCGCTCGAGCGGGCGTCCGCGCGTGATTCTGCGCGGGAGCCACTAGCGAATTCCTAGTAAGAGGCGGCGCGCGTGGAATCTTCACCGCGCCGTACACAATCACCAGAGACTCCGCGCACGGGAAGACGGTGAAAAACCGTCGCCGCCGCGCGACTGTAAGGCGGAATTTTTCAGCGCGCACCACTGTCTGAAGCAAAGAATCGCAGCAAGCCGCGATTCCGAGTGAAGGATGGGAAGGCCGCGCTGCTGCCGGGATCTCATGTTCGTTTTCAATGAGGAAGTCCCGACAAGCCGCCAAGCCAGGAGACCGGCGGAGTCTCAATCCGGATACGCAAGCGTCGGAGGAGGCGCGTGCGTCGTTTGGACAACCTTCAACTCCCGCGCGAGAGGGAGAGGGGGAAAAATGAGACTACGCTCTGCCGTATTGCATTTCACTTCCTTATTTTTGTTTTTGGCCTGCAGCGCTTACGCACAAACTCCTAATACTTCCGTAGGCGGTTCCGCGACCGGTTCCGCGCACGATCAGCAGGACGCCGCGATTTCCGGCACGGTTTTCGATCCGGCCGGGCAAGCCGTGCCCGGCGCCCGCGTCACTGTTCTCTACGCGATGGCCCAACTGGAAACGCGCGACACAAATGCGCACGGCCAATACAGCTTCGCGGGTTTGCGCGCGGGAAAATACCAAATCCTGGCCACGAGTTCGGGCTTCGATCAATTGCCGGTGGATATTGACTTGGCGGCCGGTGAAAAACGCCTCAGCGATCTCCATTTGAAATTGACTGCGCGACGAGATCTCGTGGTTGTTTCGGCCGCGCCGGGCGGCGCGCTAACTTCGCAAATTGCGTCCTCGGTGAGCGTCGTCTCCGCGGACGAGATTGACGACCGTGGTGCGCAAGTCGCGCTGGACGTATTGCGCGGACTGCCGGGAACGGAAATCAATCAGTCGGGAGGCCGCGGCACGCTTACCAGCGCGTTCATCCGCGGTGGAGATTCGGACTACAACCTGGTGATGATCGATGGAATCGAACTGAACGATTTCGGCGGCGGGTTCGATCTATCGCCACTGCCGGCGGAAGGAGTGGAGCAAATCGAGGTGATACGCGGTCCGGAGAGCGCGCTTTACGGATCAAATGCCGTGGCCGGAGTGATTAACCTTGAGACGATTCACGGAGATGGCCCGCCGCATTTTTCTTTTTTGGGCGAAGCCGGCAGCTTGTACACCTGGCGTGTGGCCACTACCGGAGCGGGATTGAACAAGGGATTCAGCTGGGCGTACAGCCTGTCGCGCTTGCAAACCAGAGGACAAATTCAGAACGACGGTTATCGCGATCAGAGCTCCACGGTGAGCCTGGGCTATTCGCGCTCGCCGCGCCGCAAATTCAATGCGAATTTCTTTGGCTACAACGGGGTGGCCGGGCTCCCGGGGCCCTGGGGCTCGGACCCGGACGGTTTATTTCCCGGGCGCGACCCGGCGACTCACCAGAACCAGAATCTTTTCGGCTACCAGGCGCAGGAAGTGGAACAGTTCTCTTCGCGCTTCCAGCAAGTCACCACGGTGAGTGTTTCCACAGATCGCATCACTTTCTTTTCGCCAACGGAAGGAAACTCGTTTACCAATAATCTGCGCGTGGTGGCCAATACCAGGAGCGAGATCGCGATTTCCTCCAGAGATACGCTAGTGGCGGGATTCGAATACGACCGCGACCAGTACAAGAATCTTTTTGTGGATGGGACCAATGACTTGCCGTTTCTGCTGGGGCGCAATAGCTATGCGTTCTTCGCGGAGAACCGCTGGACTCCCTCCGATCGCTGGTTCATCAACCTGGGCGTGCGCGTGGACGACATTCAGACCGATTCCGTTCCGGCCAACGTAGACGAAGGTCAGCCCGGGATTCCCGCCAATACCCTCGCGAAGGTGACCCCGCGGATTTCCGCCGCGTATGTGGTACGGCAGGGAGACGGCGACGGTTTTTTCGGCGGCACGCGCCTGCATGCCAGTTTTGGAACCGGCTTCCGCGCGCCGGATGGATTCGAACTGGCGTTTACGAACAATCCCGCGCTGAAGCCCGAGGAAAGCATCAGCTATGATGCGGGCGTCGAGCAACGCATGGCGCACGACCGCGCGATTTTGGACGTCACTTATTTCTATAACAAATTCAAGGATCAAATCGTGTCCACGGGCAACTTGCCCACCAATTTCGATTCGGAGAACATCGGAAAGTCGCGAGCCTACGGCCTGGAAACGACCATTCGCATCCATCCGATTCAGTCGTTGGAGTTTTCAGGTTCCTACACGTGGATGAATACGGCGATTCTGGCGCTGGACGGCTTTACCGAGCCCATCGATCCCTTCTCCGTCGGAGAACCACTGCTTCGCCGACCGCGCAATGCCGCTGGATTCAATGCTACCTGGACGAAGAAGCGATTGATGCTCAACCTGAACGGGACGATTCGCGGCGCGGTGCTGGACGTCGAGCCGAACGATGGAACATTCGCTTGCGAGCTGATGCTTCCCTGTCTGTTCCGAAATCACGGATATGAATTGCTGAACGCAGGCTTCGCCTACCGGTTTCCCAAGGGCGTCGAACTCTACGGGCGGCTCAATAACTTCCTGAACCAGAGATACGAGGAGGCTTTTGGCTTTCCGTCCGTGCGTTTGAATTTCATGGCTGGATTCAAGGTGGACCTGCCTCCGGGCGGCCGCCACGGGGAATAGACAACAAACTCCGAGGATTCGACTGGCCAGGCCCATCATTTTCGCGCGGCGCGCCTGGCCGTGCGCTCCTTTTTTCCACCGGCGGTTGGCGTGTTTCTCAACATTCGCCGATGCGGATGCTATAATTCTGGGTTCGCGGTGCCCCGAGTGCCGCGCTATGCGCCGCACAACATGACCCGAGATACGCAGGAAGCAAATCGCGTGACACCCGAGACCATGGCCAAATACGAAGCTGTGATCGGCCTGGAAGTGCACGCCCAACTGAAGACGCGCACGAAAGCGTTCTGCGGCTGCTCGACGCGCTTTGGCGATGTGCCAAATTCCAATACCTGTCCGGTGTGTTTGGGGCTGCCAGGAGCACTGCCGGTGCTGAATCGCAGAGCGCGCGAACTTGCGGTTCGTGCGGCGCTGGCCCTGGAGTGCAAGATTCAGGAGCGTTCGGTCTTCGCGCGCAAGAATTATTTCTATCCGGACCTGCCGAAGGGCTATCAAATTTCGCAATACGAGCTGCCGCTGGCTCTTGCGGGCTCGCTCCAGATCGAAGCCGAGGGTGCGGCCAAGCGCATTGGAATTACGCGCGTGCACATGGAGGAAGACGCAGCGAAAAACCTGCACGAAGGCTTTGCGGACTCCGACCGCTGGAGCTACATTGACTACAACCGCTGCGGCACGCCCTTGATAGAAATTGTTTCCGAGCCTGATATTCGCACGCCCGCTGAAGCGTATTCATATTTGACGACTTTGAAGCAGGTGTTGGAGTACACGGAAGTGAGCGATTGCAACATGGAAGAAGGTTCGCTGCGCTGCGACGCCAACGTCAGCGTGCGTCTACGCGGCGCGCTGAAGTTCGGAACCAAGGTGGAAGCCAAGAACCTGAATTCGTTCCGCTATCTGGCGCACGCACTGGAGTACGAGATGGAACGCCAAATCGGCGTGATCGAGGCGGGCGGCACGGTGACCCAAGAAACGCGGCTGTGGAACGTGGCCCGAGGACGCACGGAGGCGATGCGCTCGAAGGAATTCGCGCACGACTATCGCTATTTTCCGGATCCGGATTTGCTGCCGCTGACGGCTTCGGAGGCCCTGGTGCAGCGGGTTCGGGCTGCAATGCCGGAATTGCCGGACGCGAAGCGCGCGCGTTTCGTCAGCCAATATGGAATTGCGGACTACGACGCTGGCGTGCTGACGACCACGCGCGCTCTGGCTGATTATTTCGAAGCAGTGGCGCGCGCGGGCGCTCCGCCGCGTGCTGCGGCGAGCTGGATTTCGGTGGAACTGCTGCGGCGACTAAAGGATGCCGGCAAGGAGATCAAGGCTTGTCCGGTCGCGCCGGCCGTGCTGGCGGAACTGCTGGCGATCGTCGAGCGAGGTGAAATCACGGCGGCCAGCGGCAAGAAAGTGTTCGCAACCATGTTCGATACAGGGAAAAAAGCCGCGGAAATTATCGCGACAGAAGGCATGGCGCAAATTTCCGATACCAGCGCGATTGAAAAGATTGCACGCGCGGTGATTGCGAAGAGCCCGGATAATTTGGCGAAGTACCGTGCGGGAAGCGAAGGCGTTTTCAAATTTTTTGTGGGACAGGTGATGAAGGAAACCCGTGGGCAGGCCAACCCGCAAATCGTGAACGAAATTCTGAAGCGCGTGCTGGCGGAGGCGTAGGGGCTGTGGCGCACGCGGGTAGCGAAGCACCGGTGGAAGCGCGGAAGGAGAAACATCGTGCTGAAAGAAGGCGATCAGGCACCGCATTTTGAAGTGCTGGCGGACGACGGGCGCAAGGTAACGCTCGCCGACTATCGCGGCAAACATCTGGTTTTGTATTTTTATCCGAAGGCCAACACTCCGGGATGCATTCACGAAGCGAACGGCTTCCGCAACATGATCGCCGATTTCCAGGCGCAAAACGCGGAGATTGCGGGAGTGAGCGCGGACGACGTCGAGGCGCAGGCGAAATTCAGCAAGAAGCTGAATTTGAATTTCCCGCTGCTGGCCGACACGGAATTCGAAATGATCGAAGCGTACGGCGCGCGGCGCATGAAGAGTTTTCTGGGCAAGACGTTTATGGGAATCGTGCGCACCACTTTCTGGATCGGCCCGGACGGCAAGATCGTAAAGATCTGGAATGGTGTGGTCCCCCGTGGGCACGCGGCCGAAGTGCTGACGGCCCTGCGCGGGGAGGAGCCGAACGGCAGCCACGACGACGCCGAATCGGCGAACGCGCCCACGAGCAAATCGTAAGCGAAATTCGGCCGCACGCAGCGGCGGAATCATAGTTCACAGCGGGCGCGGAGAACGCAGATGCTCAAAGTTGGCGACCAGGCTCCGGACTTCCAGGTCAAGGACGACAGCGGCGCGCCCGTCGCGCTGCGGGATTATCGCGGCAAGAACTTGATCCTGTACTTTTATCCGAAAGCGAATACTCCCGGTTGAATCAACGAAGCGTCCGAGTTCCGTGACGCCCTGAAGCAATTCGCGGAACTGAACAGTGCCATCGTGGGCTGCAGCGGCGATTCCGTGGAAGCGCAGAAAAAATTTAAAGGGAAGCACAAGCTCACTTTTCCGCTGCTAGCCGACACAGAATTCGCTGTGATCGAACCGTACGGGGCGCGGCGCATGAAAAGTTTTCTGGGAAAATCGTTTTTGGGGATTGTGCGCATGACCTACTGGATCGGTCCAGATGGAAAAATCCGCGCCATCTGGGACAAAGTGACGCCCAAAGGGCACGCTACGGAAGTAATGACGGCACTACGAGCGGAATAATTTTCGCGGGCACAAGCGCGCGATTATTTGCGCCATTCACGGAGATATTGAAACTAATCGGGCAACATGCCGGATTCTTTATATCGTGACGCGGAAGGAATCGCCGTCCGGCTCGATCAGCGCGTTATCAATCAGGCGCGTCTCGCCCACCTTAGCAGCGAGCAACACGTAGCACGCACCGCGCAGGCTGGCGATTGGCTCGAGCGTTTCGTTATCTACAATTTCGGCGTAATCGAGCGCGACGCGCGGTTCCGTCGCGAGTACGCGGCGCAGCGCGGCCAGCAAGCGGCCGGTATCGCGCTCGCCTTTAGCAATTTCGTCACGCACTGCTGCGAGCGAGCCAGAGAGAACAGCGGCGGCGCGGCGGTCTTCGCCTTTCAGAAACACATTGCGCGAAGAGAGCGCCAGGCCATCTGCTTCGCGTACGATCGGGCAGACCACCACGCTGCCATCAAGATTCAGGTCCGCGGTCATCTGGCGGATTAGGCGCGCCTGCTGCGCATCTTTGCGGCCGAAATAGGCGAAGCGCGGCTGCACGATTTCGAAAAGCTTCAGCACCACCGTGGTGACGCCGCGAAAATGACCGGGGCGTGAACGTCCTTCAAGCCGATCGCTTAAGCCTTCCACGACTACCGCGCTGCGAAAACCCGGCGGGTACATTTCCTGCGGCGAGGGCGTGAAAAGATAATCCACACCCAGCGCTTCCAGCGCCGCGCGGTCCGCATCCAGCGTGCGCGGATATTTATTTAGATCTTCCCCGGGGCCGAATTGCTTGGGATTGACGAACAGTGATACGACCACCGGCGCGCATTCCCGTTGCGCGGCGAGAATCAGTGAAAAATGACCCTCGTGGAGCGCGCCCATCGTGGGTACGAGGCCGAGAATGCGTTCGTGCACGCGATTTTCGCGCGCAATTTGCTTCATCCATTCGATGGCGTGGATCGTTTCCATGGGAGCAGGTGGACGCGGGCGCTCAAACGAACTGCGGACGAGATTTTCGCACGCAGCGGCAGCTAACGCGCGTCATGAGTTGGCGGCGGACGGCGCGGCGCGCTCGCGATAAAACGTAATCAGATCCGTGCCGGTGGCTTTCGCGCCCAATTGACGGAGCAGAGTCGTTACCTGTCCGCGATGGTAGGTGCCGTGGTTCAGCAAGTGCTGCAGCATCTGCCAAAGCGGCGCCGCTTGCGGCACTCCGGCCGTCGTCTTGTGATGAACCACGCGTTGCGCATCCTCCTGCGTAAGCGACGCGATGTAATCCAGCAGGTCGCGATCAATTTCCGCCCAGCGAGCGCGCACGGAATCCACATTTGGAAAATCCGCAGCAGGCGCGAAGGAAGTCGGCGAGCGGCCGTGCCAGCGTTCCAGCCACAGCCGTTCCACCAGCATCAGATGCACCAGCGTATCGCGCACGGAGCGAAAGCTGGAACCCATGTCGCGCGTGAGCTGCTCCGGACTGAGCGCCGCGCAGGCGTCAAGCGTGCGATGATTAGCCCAGGAGTTGTAATCGTACAGCAGGCGAAAATCTTCCGCGTTCATTGCTAGCGCTCCCGATGATTTGAATTGGCGCCGAGTGCCGCGCGCGGCGTGCGTCAGGTTCGCTGGCGCGTCAGCAGCTGCTCTCGCACCTGCGCAGGCGAGTGAAACGATTCCGCATCGGACGGAAAATCACCGCGGCGGACATCGTCGCAATAGCTCGTGACCGCGCTAGAAATTTCCGCAGCCAGATTTAGGTACTGCCGCGCGAACTTCGGTTTGTGCCCCGGCGTGAGGCCCACCAGATCGTGGAACACCAGCACCTGGCCGTCGCACTCGGGTCCGGCGCCGATGCCGATCGTGGGAATGTGCAGCTTTTCAGTAATGCGCGCGGCGAGATCGCGTGGTACGGATTCCAGAACCACGGCGAACGCTCCGGCGGCTTCCACAGCACGCGCATCGCGTTCAAGCTGGCGCACCGCTTCGGCCGTCTTGCCCTGCACGTGAAATCCGCCCAGCGCATGAATGGATTGCGGCGTGAGGCCGACATGGCCCATCACCGGAATTTCGGATTCGACCAGACGCGCGATTAATTCGATGCGCCGCTCACCGCCTTCCACCTTCACCGCTTCGGCGCCGCCTTCCTTCACCAGCCGCACGGCATTGCGCACGGATTCATCGAGCGAAACGTGAAAGCTGCCGTACGACATGTCCGCGACAAGCACTGCGCGCCGTGTGCCGCGCCGCACCGCGCGCGTATGATGCACCATTTCGTCCAGCGTCACCGGCAGCGTGTTCTCGTAACCGAGGACCACCATGCCGAGCGAATCGCCGACGAGAATAATATCCACGCCGGCTCCATCGAGCAGCAGCGCGGTGGAATAGTCATACGCCGTGATGCAGGTAATTTTTTGCTTGGTTTCGAAATGGCCTGCGAGGGAACGCGTCTTGCGGGAAAGTATGTCAGGCACGGTAACTTTACCGTTGCCCGCACGCGGCGCAACACTCATTGGAACCTCCGGTGCCGCTCCTGGAAATCCGGATGCAGCCCTTTACGACCCTTCATGCTAGCAGAAGCATGGCGGTTCCGCAAAACTATTGTGCCGTGAGCAAACCGGTTCCCGTGGCGCTGAGAGTTGAATGTTGCGATCCTGCTGGCGCACACACACGACCGTGGGAAAGTATAGTAGGAACTGCGGCTGCGCCACTCTCCGCAGAAAGCGGCGCAGCCCGAGGGCAATCATTCACGCCTGCAAACTAGTGCTCGTGGTCGTGCGCGTCCCAGTCATGCTCCGTGTGCCACTTATGCGCATCTTCGTCCCACCACTTGTGCTCGGCGTTCCAGCAGCGCTCGCGTTGCGCCGCCAGTTCCTCGCGCCAGTGAGCAGCTTCCTTGCTGTCCGGGCCCTTGTGCGCGATGGCCTCGTGCAGGTTGTGGTCAATTTTCGCGGTTTTGCTCTGGCAGTCGTCCGCGCGGACAGGCGTGGACGAAAATGCCAGAAAACCGGCCAGTGCCGCCATTGCCATCGCTACCTTAGCGGTGCTTCCAAGCTTCAAACGATTTTGCATGAGCGTCGCTTCCTCCTATTGGATCGAGCCACTGCTTTGGAAATGCGATTTTATTCGCGGGCACCGGCACTGTTGTCAGTGCCCACACCAGCATTCGACAGAAAACACTACGACGTGGCACGAAAAGTTCCCATCAGGTATTCGCCTTAGAGGATTGCTGGTAAGGCTGTAGGGGAAAATCCAGGAACCCAGCACGGCTTGCGAGAATATCCGTGTCGTGCTTGCTACTTCAAGCTTCGCGTTTCACGCTGGATGCAGCCGGAACGGGTACGGGAGGGTGCTGTTCGACGCCGCGCCATCCTACCGGCCTGCCCTGCACCGCTTCCCTCAGCGCGCGGAACAAAACCACGTACATCATTTGCCGGTAATAAAAACGCTGCAGGATGAGCGGCGCGAGCAAAGTCCAATCCTCGTGCCGCTCCAGCGCGAAAGCGACGACACAGGTGAACAGGTCAATCAGCATGAATAGCGCGAAAAAGATCAGGGAGCGCTCCACGTCCTGCAGCGTCCACAATTGCGGCAGTTGCGCGATGCGCAGTTGCGCCAGGCCCCACAGCGCGATCGAGAGCAGGAACAGCAGATCAATCAACGGAGAGACCAGCGGCAAAATAATCTGAAACATCACAATATTGGGGATGGCGATCCAACCCAGCGTGCCGTAGCGCGGCTTGCCCACCGCATCGCGGTGTTTCCACACGGCCTGCATCGTGCCAAACGTCCAGCGAAAACGCTGGCGAATAAGCGCCTCGACGGTTTCCGGGACCTCGGTGCGGCCGATGGCGTCTTCGTCGTAGAGAATCTTCCAACCGTTGCGGCGGATGGTCAGCGTGAGGTCGGTATCCTCGGCAACCGTATCGCCGGAAAATCCATGGTTCGCGCGCAGCAGTTCCGTGCGCCACGCGCCAACCGCGCCGGGCACCACCGGAATGCAATTCAGCAGATCGAAAGCGCGCTTTTCCAGATTCTGGCTGGTGATGTATTCCAAGGCCTGCCAACGAGTGAGCCAACGATTGCGGTTCATCACTTTCACGTTGCCGGCGACGGCGCCCACCTTCGGGTCCGCGAAATGGCGTACCAGGCGCGGAATCGCTTCGGGGTCCACGATGGTATCGCCATCAATCGAAATAATTATTTCACCGGTGGCTTCGGCGAGGCCATGGTTCAGCGCTGCGGGCTTGCCGCGATTGGGCTGGCTGATCAGGCGCAGGCGGGGTTCGCGCGAGAAATTTGCGTTCACCAGCTCAGCGGTGCGATCCGTGGAACCGTCGTTCACCACCAGAATTTCCAGCTTTGGATAATCGCAAGCGAGCGCCGATTGCACCGTATTGACGATTGCCGCTTCCTCATTGTATGCAGGAATTAGGACAGTGACGTTGGGTTTGTACTCCGGATGGTCCGCGGGCGCGGGCCGCAATTTTTCGATCAGCGCCAGCAAACCAATAATCAACGCGCGGCTGCTGACCAGCAGAATCCCCGCCATGAAAATGAATGCAATTCCCGCGCGGAACCAGCGGAACACTTCAAAAATGAAAGCGTCGGCGCGCACCAGCAGCCATTCCTCCTGCGAAAGCGGCGGCATCACCTGCGCGCGCGTCTGCCCCAGCAGGTCGGAGACAGAAACGAATTCGTAGCCTTGGGCGCGCAGCCCATCGATGATTTGCGGCAGCGCCGCCACGGTGTTGGCGCGATTCCCTCCGCCATCGTGCATGAGGATAATGTTGCCGCGGCCAAGCGTAGCGTCGTGCAGCACGCGTTGCACGATCATGCCCGTCGGTGGCGGCGCTCCGCCGTTCGTCTCGCCCCAATCGTGCGGGTCAATCTGCGCGCCAACGATGATGTAACCCATTGCCTGCGGAATCGGCAGCATCTGAATTTCGCTGGCGGTTTCCGGCTGATGGTCAATGCCGTACGGCGGACGGAAAAGCAGGGTTTTCACTCCCAGATTACTTTCGATCAGCAGCTCCGTCAGATTCAGTTCGATCTGCAGCTGCGATTTTGAAATAGTCTCGAAGTCCGGATGCGTGAACGTGTGATTGCCGATTTCATTGCCCTGTTGGTACGCGCGCTTCACCAGTTGCGGGTCCTGGTTCGCGGATTCGCCGATGGCGAAAAATGTCGCGGACGCATGTTTCTGCTGGAGAATGTCGAGAATCTTCGGCGTCCACTCCGGGTCGGGACCGTCGTCGAACGTCAGCGCCACTTTATGCGGCGCCGCGCCCATCTGCTCGATGCGCCAGGAAAGCGGATAACTCTGGTAGGATTCGTCATCGAACACGTCGCTGACGGCATCGTAATCGAAAGTGCGGCGGCCGCTCTGCGGCGTCGCAGTGATGCGCCAGATATCGCCCGCGCCTTCCAAAATCAAATCGTAGCCTGGCGGAACTTCCTCGAGTTTGGCGCGAATCGCGTCGGTGGAATGCGTGGCGTCCCAGATGGACCAGATCGAGGGATCCTCCATGCCCAGGCGCCACAGGGCTGTGCCGCGCACGCCCGCGCGCTCGGCGGCGCGCAATTCGTTGTAAGCGGTGACGCCGTCGAGCATCCAGACGTTGTGCACCTGGTTCTGCTCGTCTTCGTAGGAGTAGTGCGGGTTCAGCGAGTCGGGATCGAAAGTCACGTCTGATTCTGATTCGACCGCGGTGATAATTCCCTGCTGGAAAGTCATTGCCTGCGCGATGGGGTGCGGAACTTTTTTGGATTTCGCCGGCCAATCGTAGCCGTAGTTCGCGATGCCCATCACGATTTTTTCCGCGGGCACGATCTTCACGATGTTGTCGATGTTGCGTTCGAACCAGTCCTGCGGCGCGATGGGCCCGGCGTCGGATGTCGGATAGTGCAAGTCGTAATTCATCAGAATGACAGCGTCGGCCTGCGCCGCCAGATATTTGTAGTCGTAGCTCCAGTCCGCAGCCGGCAGCGCGACCATCAGCTTCAGATTCGTGGCGTGCATGGCCACAGCCAGATCATGAATAAAGCGCGCGAAATCCGGCTGGCTGCTTTGCGGCACCAACTCGAAATCCACGACGATTCCGGACTGGCGCTGCGCGCTGGCAAAATCCGCAAGCGACTTCGACAAGCGTTCGCGCGCCGCCGGATTCGCAAGCATTTCCGCCATTTCTTTGGTGACCCAGGTTTTCCCGTCGTAGTTGTTGACCATGGACATGATCGGCAGCTCGATCGGGCCGGTCTGCATCCACGACAAAAGCTTGGGGTCCTGCTCGATATCCAGACGGCCGTCCGCCGAAGAGGCGTGCAGCGCTTCGGGGATCAGCAAATCAATATCGTGGTAGTGCAGCTTCAACGAAGCCAGGCTGGTCGGATCGTCGGCCACGTAAAACGCGGCGCGCAGCGGATCGTAATTCTGTGGCAGCTTGCCGAGCGCGGCGACCTTGCGTTTGCGGCCTCGCGTCACAGGCTTGGGCCTGAGTTTCGCGGGCAGGGCGTGAATATTCCAGTGCGTCGCCGCCGAAAGAATGTCCGGCAATTCCGGCTTGCGGAAAACGTTGACCACGAAAATGACCAGGATGAGCGTGAAAAGGCCGCCCGTAATTTCCAGCACGCGGCGCGTGCGGCGCCAGCGGCGGCGTTCCTGATCGTAGAAAATTGGCTTGCGTTCAGGCATTCAGACAATCCAAGCTAGCTGTCCCTTGAGACGGTGTCAATGACTCCCACCAATAAGATGCGTGCAAATGTAGCCGCGGCGGTATGTGCTGGACTGGCACTGCGGGTGTACCTGGTACTGAAATTTCCGGTCACGGATACGGGCGACGCTCCATTTTACATCGAGTTGGCATGGAATTGGCTGAAGAACGGCGTGTACGGGTTTGCGGTGCATGGGCAACTTACGCCCGTGGACATGCGCGTTCCGGGATATCCGGCGTTCCTGGCTGCGGTGTTTGCTGTCGCTGGGCAATCGCCCCGCGCTGCAATGCTGGCGCAGGTGGTGGTGGACCTAGCCACGTGCTTCGTAATCGCGTTGATCGCCGCGCGGCTGGCGCCCGAAAGTTCGAGGCGGCGCGTGGCGCTGGCGGGTTTGTGGCTCGCGGCGCTGTGCCCATTCACGGCGAATTACACGGCGGTGGTGCTTACTGAGACGCTGGTGATATTTCTGACGGCGCTCGGGATTCTGGTGTTGCTGCAGACGGACGTCGGCGGCGCGCATGTCGCACGGGCTTCAGGGTTTCTGGCGAATCCGTGGCTGCTCGCTGGAATCGTGGTGGGATTTGGCACGTTGGTGCGGCCGGAAACTCCGTTGGTGCTGTTTGCGGCGGGATTGCTGCTCCTGGCGAAATGGTGGCGGCCGGCGGATTGGATGAAACTGACCCGCGCGGGGCTGCTGATGGGACTGGGACTGCTGATTCCGCTGGTGCCGTGGGCCGCGCGCAATTGGCGCACGCTGCACGATGTGCAGTTCCTCGCGCCGCGGTACAGCGAATTGCCGGGCGAATACACGCCGCTGGGATTTACGGCTTGGACGAACACCTGGATGTGGCGTTTTCGCGACGTGTACCTGACGCAGTGGAAAGTGAACGAGGAAGAGATCGTGATTGGCGAGCTTCCGGCGTACGCCTTCGATTCGCAGGACGAGAAAGAGCGCATGGCGGACCTGCTCGATGAATATAACGAAGCGCTGACAATTGATCCGCCGCTGGACCAGGAATTCCGCGAGATTGGGCGTGAGCGCACCGAGCGGCATCCGCTGCGTACGTACGTCAAAGTTCCGTTGTTGCGCACTTTGACGTTGTGGTTCACGCCGCGTGTGGAGTTGCTGCCTTCCTCGGGGCACTTGTGGCCGCTGCGCGAAGAGTGGCAGGACGACCGGCCGGATTTTCTGGTTACGCTGGGGCTGAGCGTGGTGAACCTCATTTATCTTGCGCTGGCGCTGGCCGGTGCGTGGCTGGCACGGCGGCGGCCCGGTTGGGCGTTGCTGATTTTGTTCTGCGTCGTGCGCACGCTATTTTTCGTGAAATTTGTGGAGACGCCCGAGCCGCGCTACGTGCTGGAGTGTTTTCCCGCGGTTATCGCACTCGCTGCGCAAGTTTTTACGTCTCGGGGTTCTGCGCAGGCGCTTTCGCGATGAGAACCTAGGAACCGCCAACCATTGGTTCGGTGTCTAATAGGTGCCAGAGGCTGCTGGCTTCACAATGCGACGGATACCATTCCGATACATTTTCCCGATTGCAAGTTTTGCCGTCGCTGCGCTGCTGTTATATGTCCCGGGCTGGCTTGCTGCACGCGATAGAGACACAAGTGAAGATGGCGTCGGATGGGGAGAAGTGGATTTTGTCTCGCCACCACTGGCTGCGGAAATCGTGGGAGCAATATATTTGCCCGCCACCGTGGCCGCGGCTCCTGTGCTCGTTGCAGGGTCACATCTCACTCACGCCTATCCGATTTATGGCAGACAGATTGCAATCGTCGGCACGGCGATTTTCGTGCTCGCCGGCTTTCTACAATGGTACTGGATCGGCTGGTTGCTGGAAGGACAGATGGGATATCGCTTCGCGCCTACGCAGTTCAGCAAGAGGAAGCGGGTCGTGAACTCGATCGCGATTGGAATCGCGGCGTCTTTGGCAGCCCTCGGCGCATTCATCGCGTTGCAGCCCGGCGGCATGAAAATTGGGATAACCAGTGTTTTGTGGGCCTCCGCCTGTGTGATCGGATTGATTCGCTGGAGGCGTGCGCAAGGCCAGCAGTCGCCGAAAACAACCCAGCTGTCGCTGCGCTAGCTTTCTTCCACCGGCTCGGGATGAATTGTCAGTCGGAAAATTTGGGGGAAGCGTTCTTTCACGCGGTCTTCCAGCGCGGCCGTGATGTCGTGGACTTCGGTGATAGGCAGACTTCCGTCCATGGCGCAGTGGCAGGAAACCAAAATCTTGTGATCCACACTGCGCACGTGCACTTCATGGCAGTCTGTGAGCTCGTGATACTCCGACTGCAGTGAATTCAGAAATTCCTGCACGGTGCGCGAAAGTTCCTTCATCTCCTCGCCGCCGCCGATTTTCACTCCCAGCGGCTCGATGTGAATGTTCACCAGCGCGCGCGGATCGGTTTCCTTCAGAATGTCTTCCTCCAGCTCGGAGGCGCGGCGATGCGCTTCGCGCAGGCTGGCGCCTTCGTCCACTTCCAGATGTAACTCAATAAAAAGTCGGTGGTCGAACTGGTGCGCGGAAAGTTCGTGGACGGCGAGGCCGCGGCGCTGGGCGATGGCGCGGATGGTTTCGAAGAGATTTTCGTCGGTCTTGGCGCGCGGCTCGACATGCACCACCACATCCGCCGGCACAATCTGCGCGATGCGTTTTTCCACAGCGTTGCTGGCGGCGTGCGCTTGTTCCAGGCTAGCGGTACGCGGCACGCTGATGGTGACGTCCACGAAATAGCGCTGTCCAGCGCGGCGCACGCGCACACGTTCGGACTGCAGCACGCCTTCGGTCTTGTCCACGGCGGTTTCGATGCGTTCGCGCAGCCCGTGTGGAGCGACGTCCAGCAGCGCGTCAGCGGTGCGTTTGCCCAGCTGCGAACCGATCCAGATAATCACGCCTGCGACTCCCAGCGCCGCGACGGCGTCCAGCATATCCAACCAGGCAATCCCGTAACGCGCGCCGAGCCACGCGCCGGTAATGCCCAGAATGACAACGAAAGTGCTCCACACGTCGGTAGAAAAATGCAGCGCGTCCGCTTCCAACGCTTCGCTGGGATATTTTTTCGCAACGCGGTTCAAGCCGCGCGCGCGGACGAAATCAATGCCCATGCACAACGCTAGGATTAAGATTGCCTGCAGGCTGGGACGCATGTGCGCACTGTGGAAGAGCAGGCGTTGAAAAGCTTCCCAGATGATGTACACAGCGGTGAACAGCAGCAGCGCGGTCTCAACGAACGCGGAAAAACTCTCCACTTTGCCATGGCCGTACAGATGGTCCGCGTCGGCGGGCTTATCCGCGACACGCACGGAAAGAAACGTGATCACCGCGGCCACCAGGTCCAGGATGGAATGCAGCGCTTCCGACAAAACCCCCAAGCTGCCGGTGCGCACCACCAGAAATATCTTCAGCGAGACCAGCAGAACAGCCGAGCCCACCGAGGCCAGCGCCGCCAGGTTCTTCTCACGGGTTGCGCGTTCGAGCGCGTCAGAAGCCATCGCGGGATTATACGCTGTGACCTTGATTTGGCCGCGCATCGAACCATGCCTTTCTACAGATCACGACGCGGCGATTTGCGCAGAGCTAGGATCGTTGTTCAGGCTTCCAAGGTTCGAGCCAGAAATCGAGATGAAGCCACAGGCTATAGGCGTAAGGCATCAGCAGGAACGAGAGCGGAACGCCGAACAGGACCCAGAGCGCGAAGCGAGCGTTTTCGGAGACAGTTTTCAAGTCGGGCAGAAGAAGGGACGCCAGAAATACGGGGATGACGACCGCGAGCGTGAGGCCATAGGTGAGCATCATGCCACCGATGTAATAACCCTGCTCGCGGAAGAAGGAAAGGCCACAGCGCGAGCACGCCGGAAAGATTTTATTCGGCCAGCGAGCCAGCAGACGTCCCCGCTGGCAGTAGGGGCAGCGCATGCGGAGCGCATCGCGAATGACACTGCGAAGGCGCAGGGGGCGTGCTTTGTGCATCTTGACCAGCCAGGCTGCAACAGTATACCGCCATCCCCGATCAGAAGTTAGCGCTTACGCGGGCGGGTTTGGGGACGCAAGATTTCGAGCCGACGAAAGCGTAGTAGGTTATGAATAAATAGCAGAGCAGCGGAACGATCATGGCCGTGGCCATGCTGTGCGTCGTCTCGAAAATCCGTCCCATGACCGGCGTGAAGATAGCGCCACCGATGACGGCCATCACGATCAGCGACCCGCCGATCTTGGTGTTAGGTCCCAACCCCTTAAGCCCCAGCGCAAAAATCGTGGGAAACATGAGCGACATGAAAAAGCTCGTCAGAAAGATCGCCCAAAGCCCGACCCAGCCCGGTAACAGCACTCCGATCGCCACCAAAACGATGTTGGTGAGGCTATAGAATCCCATCAGCTTGCTGGGCTCGATGAACTTCATCAGATAGGTCGCCAAGAATCGGCCTACGGTGAAGACGACCAACGTGCCTGTCAGGAAGTACCCCGCTTTTTTCTCAGGAAGGTGCGTGTAGTCCTGCACGTAGGTGATGAAGTAGCTCCAGGTGCCCACCTGAGCTCCGATGTAAAAAAACTGTGCCAGTACGCCCTGAACAAAGTGCGGGTATTTGAGCAGCGCCTGAAAGCTTCCCTGGGGCGCGTCACCGGCTGAGACGGACTCTTCAGCGATCTTGGGAAACTTTGTGCTCATGATCACCACTGCAAAGAAAAAAACAATGCAGCCGAGTACCAGATAAGGCGTGACCACGCGCAGTGTTTCGTGCTGCAGGTATGCTTGATATTTCCCGGCAGTTTTCAGCTCCGCAACCTGCGCCGGATTCAATTCGACCCCCGAGAAGATGAAGATCGTGCCCACGACGACTCCGGCGATGCAGCCCAAAGGGTTGAAAGCTTGCGCGAGATTCAGGCGCTGCTCCGATGTTCTGGGATCTCCCAAGACCGAGATGAAGGGGTTTGCGCCGGTTTCTAGAAAAGACAAGCCACCGGCGATGACGAACAGCGCAAACAAGAAGAATCCGTAACGCTGCACGACGGCAGCAGGCCAGAAAAGCAGCGCGCCCGCGCCGAAGAGCAGCAACCCGATCACCAGACCAGTCTTGTAGCCGTATTTGCGCATGACCAGTGCGGCCGGCAAGGCCAACAGAAAATAGCCCAGATAAAAAGCCGATTGAATCAGGCCAGCTTGGAAACGGTTCATCTCAAAAGATTTCATGAACTGCTTGATGAGCACGTCGTTCAAGTTGCTCGGGATGCCCCATAGCAGAAATAACGTCGTCACCAGAACAAAGGGCAGCGTGTTGCCTGGCGAAAACAGTTCGGGCTTGCCGAGCGATTGTTTTTCAGGATCAGGCAGAGCGGCCAACCTGAGTCCCCCTGGCGAGCGCCTCCGTGATTCCAAGCTGCGAACGCCCCAGTTCGGTCAAATCTGCAACTGTTCCGCGCCCGACAAAATCGACTTCAAAATCATCAGGCGCGAAGTCCGGTGGAGTTTTTCCCGCGAGAAACGCCTGCGCTTGCTGCGGCAGGTAAGCCGAATTTTTGGCGCAACCGGGCGCCGAAGCGATATACATCACGTTGCTGTAACCCGATCCACGATGTTCGTTTTCAACCGCGTGCACCACGTCGGAATGCCAGAAAACGGCGTCGCCGGGTTGCATCAATGGAATGGAGGAAAGCGCTTCGATCAACAAACTGTGAAACTGCGGATTCACGGAGAGCGCGCGGCCCGGCTGCGCTCCGCACAGATCGTCTTCGCAGACATCGTCCTGCAACGCGCGCAGCAAGATGTACACCATCGACTCGGCGATCGGAATCAATTGCAGCGTGCCGTCTCCCTTTCCTTGGCGAGTCAACGCAGTCCATCCCTGAAACGTCCGGAACATCGAGCAAACAGCAGGCGAGGGAACCTCACGAACCTCGGGGCGGAAGGCGGCATCGAACGCGTCGTACTGCTGCACGTTGCCGGAAAAGACGTGGCGATACACTTTGCGAAAATTTTCATCAAGCCAACGCTCCACGGAGCCTCCATCAACATGCGGGGATAGGCCCAACGATGCGGAGCCGGGTGGCCGGCGTCGAATACGATCGGCGTAGGCGGGGACCTCGTTCGGATTGAAATGCAGCCGTCCTTCACTTTCCGCCTTCCACAGGTTATTCATAAAGACGCGCACGCGGGTGAGCGATTCGGCTTGGCGAGCTTGCACCTGGGGGCGCGACCAATAGATTCCGTAAATCTGCGGTTTCGCCGACGCCAAGGTTCCGAAGTATTTGTCTTCAGCTGCGTTGGCCAGCTTGGCGTCGAGATCGTTTCTTTCAACATACTCAGTGACTTCGTCGTTCCATGCATTTGCCTGCGACGGAGCGAACGTCTGGCGGATGACGCACGCCCCGCGCTGCTTGATCTTCGCGATCATCTCAGCGGGCACGCTGCCGCCTTCGATATCCGAATAATGCACGCTCGGGACAACTGCTTGGCCCGACTCCCGTTCCTTGACGATCGCATCAACGCGGCGACGCATCTCGGACTCGACTTTCTGGAAAGTCGCGCCATAGCCCGGGAGCGCTGCGCGCAGGGACTTTTTTGTCTCGCGCACAAGCTTTGGCAGGTCTGTGATCTCGAATTTCATGAAATTTTGCTCCTGGTAGAATTCGATCTGGCGGCGAGGGCTCAACCCAGACACCGCGACGCCGAATCTAGCAAAGCCCGGAATTGGCGAGTGATGCAGAACGGCCAACTACTGATACTATTCGGCCAGCGTCCATGGGACGCAATCGGACCACGCTATGAAGCCTCAGTTTGAATCGGTTACGTTTGCGAAAGGCTGCTCGGTGCGCGTCTATCACAGACGCGTGGCGGAGATCCCCTTCGAGTGGCACCACCATCCGGAATACGAGCTTACGTTGACGTTGAACAGCAAAGGTTGGCGGTTCATCGGTGATCACATCGGAAAATACCGCTCACCGGATCTGGCGCTCGTGCCTTCCGACATGCCGCACACCTGGGCCTCGACCGCGACCCTCCATCCAAACGAACCGCATACCGCGATCGTTATTTGGTTTTCGGGGCATTGGGTGCTGCGGCTCGCGCAAGTATGCCCGGAATATGCGGCCATCCGGCGCTTGCTGCGAAACGCTTCGACAGGCCTGGAATTTCCGCGGGCGACCGCCAAACGCGTTCTCGGCCGTCTCGAGCAGATCCTCTCGGAATCCCCGCAATCCCGCCTGCACGCTACGCTCGATCTGCTGGTGACGCTCGCCGACGTGAACGCCGTCAATCTCTCGAAAACCGCGATGACTGTTCCGTCCGCCGCGGACAGCGAGCCTGCGCAATTTACGCGCGTGCTGCAACATCTTCACCGGCAGTTCCAAGAGCCGATACGGATTGACGCGCTCTGCAGTGTCGGGAATATGTCCGCGAGATCGTTACACCGCCTTTTTGTAAGACACACGGGCGACAGCGTCAGCGAATACCTCTGCAAGCTTAGGATTGGGCGCGCCTGCATGCGTTTAGCGGAAACCGACATGCCGGTCAGCATGATCGCGTACGAAGTCGGTCTCTCCAACCTCGCCAACTTTAACAGGCAGTTCCGCCGTATTCGGCAGATGACCCCGAGCGCCTACCGCCGTTACTTCAAGCACCACGCACCGATGCCGGAAAAGACGAGCCGCGCGGAACTGCAGATACGTCCCAGATCACTGGAGAGCCCGCCCGCTGCAACGAGGCACTCCGCATAACCCTGACCGGCATCCCATCCTGCTGAACCACGCATTTCAATGATTGGTTTCCGGCGCCCGCAGCGGTAACCGCACCTGTGGATTATGCGACCAGCCGGGAACTGCGATGCTATTCGTTCGATGTGTTACGCGACGACCTCGAAAATGAGTTCGAGCTCGACCGGGCTGCCGAGCGGGAGGCTGGCAACGCCATAGACCATGCGGCTGGGGTTCTTTTCTTTTCCGAAAACGTCTTGCAGCAACTGCGAAGCGCCGTCCGCGACCTTCGGCTGCTCGCGGAAATTTCCCACGGTGGCCACCGACACGCCGAGGCGCACGACCCGCGTCACTTTGTCGAGCGATCCCAAATACTCACGCGCGACAGCGAGGCCGTTGAGCGCCGCGAGATGAGCGGCTTGGCGCCCCGCTTCCACGTCCAGCTCCGCTCCCACGCGCCCAATGAATTTTGCCGCGCGGCCTTCCGTGGGAAGCATCCCGGTGAGAAAAAGCAGATTGCCGGTTTGTACCGCCTCGGCATAAACGCCGAATGGCTCAGGCGGTACGGGGAGCGTGATGCCAAGTTCATTCAGCCGCTGCTCGGCACCGGCCGCGCCTGAACCTTTGCGCGTTGCCGCTTGATTTTTGGATTCCTTCGTCATTGCACCCTCCGCTTGGACTGGAATCTCTGCAGTGAAGTTTACTTCGTCACGGCAGCGGTGGCGTTCAGGATAATGTGCAACGGGGCGACTTGCGCAGGCTTGGCGTAGCGATTTACCAGGAATCGCTGACCGTCGCTGGTTACGTCGTAGGAGAACTGATCGGTGGAAGAAACCTGCGCGCGCAGCTGCGTGCGGAACAGTGGCGTGGGATTGCTGGCTGCGAAAGTTCCCGCACTGCTGACCGGCACCGCTGTCAACGTGCTCCCTGCTCCGATATAGAAAATCTCCTTGCCGTCGCCGCGCCAGCGTGGTTCGGTGCCGCCGCCACGGGACACCTGCCACTTCCCTGCGGCGGTGGGAAAAGTAGTCACATAGATTTCCCAGTCGCCCGACTCATTCGACGCATAGGCCACCCACTTGCCATCGGGAGAAATCATGCCGTTGGACTCGCTGGCCTGGGAAGTAAGAAACGGCGTCATTTTATTGCCCGCTGTGGAAAGCAGCACCAGCTGGGAACCTCCCGCGCCGGGTTGCAAGGTGCAGAGTAGTTCCTGGTCATCGAGTGACCAGGAGTTGGGATTGAGGTCGTCGGTTGCGCGAGTACTTTCTCTGAGAGAGATAATTGCTTTGGCGGGCCGCAAACCTAATGCCTGTTTGACAAAGACATTTGTATCGTTCGATTGCAAAGAGCGGTAGGCGATCAAGGAACCGTCGCGGGACCAGACACCTCCGACATCTTCAGCGGAATCGAATGTAAAGCGCGAATTGGTGCCACGCTGGATGTCATGCAACCAAATATTGACGTTGTTCGCTTTGGTGTCCGCGAGGTCCATGGCCACCCGGCTATCGTCGGGCGACAACGCGGGATTGGAAAGAACCCCGATCTCGCCCACGGTGCCCAGTTCTTTGCCGGCGCGGTCATACCAGGTGAAGACCGAGAGCGCGGCTTCCACATTCGGGTTGTAAACGATAGTTCCGTTCTCCGCCACGGAAAACGCGCCCCAGAAAATGGACGGCTGGTAGCCGACCTCATCGGCGACGACCAGGGAATCGGCGGCCACCGCGCCTTTAGAGGTATCCAGCAGTGTCGCGCGCAGCGACTTTTTGTCGTCCAGGTAAAACAAGTAACCGTTCGCGTAGCCCGGATTCGAGCGGCCCAAAGGCGCCACTATCTTTGAGTCGCCCGCGAGTGAACCCAGATAGATCCCCTTGTACGTGTCCTCGGTATTCGAGAAAGTCAGAGTCATGAACAGAAAATGTTCGCCGTCGCGCAAAAAGACGGGCCAGCGGTGCGAAACAATTTTCGCGCCGTCGAATATCTTTTCAGTGAGCGCAGTGAGATTGCTGCCATCCGCATTGATTTTCCATAACCACCCGGCCGCCTGCGGCGAGAAGACGATCACGCCGCGGCTTCCCCAGGCGCCACCGCGGCCGCTGGTGGCGGTGGCCAGGACTTGCGGAGTTCCGCCGGAAAGCCCAACTTTTTTCAGTTTGCCATCGGCAAAAAATCCTACATAGGCATCATCCGGCGACCAGAACGGATAACTGGCGCCTTCGGTGCCCGGCAACACGGATATTCCGGAAGAACCGACATGCTGTACGCTCACTTTATTGGCACCAGAAACCGGATCCGGTGAGACGAACGCCAGCATTCGCCCGTCGGCCGAAAGCGCCATATGGCTCATTTCTTCCTGCAAGGGGATGGAGAATTCCAGACGCTCTGCCGGAGCAGGCTGAGGCCTGAAATAGTAAGTGAGCGCACCCGCGACGAGAAGCATGCACACCGCGGTAGCCAGGACGATGCTCGTGATTTTCTGCCGTGCAGGAGATGTTCCGACCGCCGGCGCTGTTTGCGTCAACTGCGATTGCGAAATCCCGCTGGATTCGCGAATCCAATCGAGTTGCAACTTCAGGTCGTGTGCGCTTTGCGGGCGTTCGTCTGGGTCTTTCAGCACGCACGCTTTCACGATGTGCTCGAGCGCCGGCGGCGTCAGCGGCTGCAATTCGCGCATGGGCCGCGGCTCTTCTTTCAAAATTGCCGCAATCAAGCTGGCGTTGCTCTTGGCTTCGAAAGCCTTGCGGCCCGTGGCCATCTCATAAAGGATGGCGCCAAAGGAAAAAATATCGCTGCGCGCGTCGGCTGGTTTGCCTTCCAGTTGTTCCGGCGACATGTATTGCATGGTGCCGAGAATCGTTCCTTGCACGGTAAGCGGTCGGCTCATGGTCGGGGAAGAGCCGGGATCGCCCTGCAAAATTTCCTCGTCTTTCGCCAAACCGAAATCGAGCAGTTTCGCGCCGGTCTTCGTCAGCATTACGTTCGCTGGTTTCAGGTCGCGATGGACAATTCCCTGCCGGTGGGCTTTGTCGAGAGCGTCAGCGATTTGCGAGGCGGAGCGCAATAGCTCGGAGGTTGCGAGCGGCCCCTTGGTAATTCGCGCTGCCAGCGTCTCGCCCTCGAGATATTCCATCACCAGATACTCGATGCCGTCCTGATTGCCGACGTCGTAGAGCACGCAGATGTGCGGATGGCTGAGGCTAGAAACGGCGCGCGCCTCACGCTCAAATCGCTGGCGAACTTCGGGCGTGTCCGGTAACCCTTGCGTGAGAATTTTGATGGCGACGGTGCGGTCCAGGCGCGTGTCGCGCGCCCGATACACTTCTCCCATGCCGCCAGCGCCGAGGAGCGATTCAATTTGGTAAGGACCGAGTTTCGTGCCGGAAGTGAGAGCCATTTGTCCGCGCAATTATACTCCGACCCATCAGTTTGTGGCGGCAGCTACTGTTGCGGACGGATTGTCAGTTGCACAGAGGTTGGCCCGATGCGCGTAGCCTATTTAGATCCACGCTTCACTCGTCTCGGAGGGCGGCCATCGGATCGAGGCGTGCCACACGCCGCGCGGGAATGTAGCAGGCGACCAGAGAGATGGCTGCGAGTAATGCGGGTGCGGCGATCAGGACGATGGGGTCGAAGCTGTCCACGCGGTAGAGCAGACTCGATAGAGCTTTTCCGACAGCAAGAGAAAGAAGCAGCCCGACGCCCGCGCCAATTCCCAGCAGGATGATGCCTTCGCGCAGCATCATGCGAACTGCGTCGGAAGCCCGGGCGCCCAACGCCATGCGGATTCCGATTTCACGCGTGCGCATCGCCACATTGTAAGCTCGCACGCCGTACAACCCGATGGCCGCCAGCAGCAATGCGACTGCTCCGAAGATCATGAATATGCGCGCGCCGGTGCGAACCACCCAGAGGTCAAAGCTGCTGTCTAGATGAGTGCGCATCGTCTTGAAAGCGAGCACGGGGAGGTGCGGGTCCACCGAGTGAATTTCGCCGCGCACTGTCTCGAGCAGGTGTGCCTCGGCCTGTGGCGCCAGCAGCGCGGTCCTCACGTGAATCTGCATGTCCGACTGGTAGGCTTGGCCGAACGGCACGTAGACGTGAGGCGGCCAGCGCGTTCCGGTAACGCCTTCTTGCACATCGCCCACAACTCCCACAACTTCCACGTCGAGCGCCGGTTCGTCGCCGCCTGCGGAGATCAGGCGAACATGCTTGCCGATAGCTTCGCCCCGCGGCCACAATCGCTCGGCCGCCGCTTGATCGAGGATGGCCACCGGGTGAGTGCTGGCGCTGGCATCTCGAGCGGAAAACGCGCGGCCGAGCTGCAGTGGGATCTGGAGGGTCTGAAAGTAATCGCCGCTTACGATGTTGTAACGGCACTCGACGGCTGCGGCGGTGCCGCCCGCCGAAGCAGGCGCATCGCCAGAACGCTGCACAGCTTTCCCGAGCGAGATCATCCCGAACGGAACTGTGGCGGCCAGGCCTACCGACTCGACGCCGGGAGTCGATTGCAGACGGTCAACTAAAGCGCGGTAGACTTCGCGGCCGCGCGCCTCCTGGTAGTCCGCGAGGCTGGCGTCCACTTCAGCCAGTACTTCGCCTTGCACTCGAAAACCGGGTTCCAGCCGCGCTGCTTGCACCGAACTGCGAATGAACAGGCCAGCTGCGCTGAGCAGCATCAACGAGAGAGAAATTTGCCCGATCACCAACAGGTTCCGGCGCGCGAATATGCCGCGAAACCGGCCGGGCTGAAAGTCAGAGCGGTCGCCGGTCTTGAGATCGGCAACAAGGTTGCGACGAGATAGATTCCACGCTGGTCCCAGAGCGAACAAAATCGTGCTCAGCACGCAAAAGCCTATGGTGGCGAAAAGCACACGCACGTCCGGACCAGCGGTGTACACGATGTCGAGCGGCGCGAGGCGTGCCATGGAGTGGACCAGCGCGCCGGTACACCAAAAGGCCAAAGCGAGACCCGCGGCGCCGCCGACAAGGGCCAGCAGCAATCCCTCCACCAAGAGTTGTCGCAAAATGTCCGCGCCACTGCCGCCCAGCGCCAGGCGGACGGCCACTTCTCTACGGCGCGTTGTGCCGCGAGCCAGCATCATGTTCGCCACGTTGAGAGAGGCGATCAGCAGCACGACAGCAGCCACGGAAAGCAGCAGGACCGAAGGCACAATCAGCTGAGAATCCGTTAAAGGCTGGGTGGAAATTCCCAATCGGGAGAGGGGCCGCACGATGAAAGTCTGGTCTTTATCGTCCTCGGGATAGGCTTTGGCCAGTTGAGAAGCAACCGTCGCCAGCGATGCGTCCGCCGATTTTTGGGTGACTCCGGGTCGCAGGCGGCCCACCAGAACGAGCGCGTGGTTGTCGCGCGCGGCGAGCGGACGACCACTCCCTTCAAAATCATTCATCACCCATTCGTACACACCGAGCGGCAAGTACAATTCGGGGCTGATCAACGCCGTAGTGCCAGTGAAGCCTTCTGCTGTGACGCCGATGACGGTGTAGCTGCGGCCATTGATCTGCAGCGTCTTGCCCAGAACCTGGGGATCGGCGCCATTTTTTTTCCAGTAAGAATAGCTCACGATGGCGACCAGAACCGCAGAGGCAGGTCGCTCTTCCTCGGGTGTGAACGCGCGGCCTTGCGAGAGCGGCACACCGAACGTCGTGAAATAATTGGACGAGACGATGTCCGCGAACACGCGCCGCGTGGTATCGCGGTCGCTTTCGGAAAGCCCTACCATCGCCAGATTGTGAGCCAGCAGGCTGCTGAAGACGCTGCCATCTGCGCGAAGCGCAGCGTAGTCAGGATACGAAAACGCTCGATAATCTGACTTGTGCGTGTCGCGGCTGTAGCAGCCGACGAGTGCCGCGGGAGCTTGCATCACCAGTGGTTTCAGCAGAAACGCATTTACCAGGCTGAAGACCGCCGTGTTAGCGCCGATTCCCAGAGCCAGCACCGTCACTGCTGCGCAGCTGAACCCGAGATTCTTGCGCAGCATTCGCGCACCAAAGCGGACATCGCGTAACAGATTTTTCAAGCGCTTGCTCCCTTTTGAATTGCCGCCAACGCTAGATAATACGACCGAACAGCGCCAAAGGTTCCCCGTTGCCAGTGGCTTATCGCGATCGCCGAATTTTTCGGGATAACGGTCGCGAACCGGGATTTTCATCGAGGGGTGAAGCAAACGCCTGATAAATGTTGCGGGTTCAACTGGTCGGCGCAACGCTTATGCAACGTGCCGGGCGCAGCAGCCGATTCAGCAAACTAGTACGGCTGACGGTGCCAGACCGAAGGGGCGGCGAAATACCGAGCGATGGTCGGGCGTGCGGAAACAAGCCAACTAAGCCAAGCCGGCGGGATGCCGGAGACACAAACCGCTCACTTCAGGGGTGGGGCTGGAACCAGCGGCAGGCGGCGGGGTTCGCCGTGGAAGCCGCGGAATTCGATTTCGTCGAGCAGCAGCGACGGAGTGACTACCGTGCTGGGGATGCCGCCGTTGGCTGAGCCGAAGGCGCCCAGCGCGGTTCCTGCGAATCCGCCCTGGGTATTCTGCATGTAGGGGAACACGGTTTCATCGTCGCCGATGCCCAGAATGTTGCGAATGGCGCGCAGTTGCAGGCCTTCGATGTGTCCGCCGCGAACCATTTCTTCACGGCCGTCGGAAACGTACACGCGATAGACCACCAGTGGAATACGTTCGCCGCTGGCCACGCCGCCCGCAATGCCTCCAAGAAAGTCGCTGAAATCTTCCTGGCGAATCGAAGAGAGCGCGGGGTTATCCATGCGTTTCACTTCCACGCACCATTCGTGGCCGTCGTCGCGGCAAGCATCGAGAAATTTCTTTTTCAGGTCGGCGGAGTTCAAACCGCCCTTGGCCTGCAGGAACAGATTGCTGGCGAGCGGCTGGGGATCGGAAAGTGTTGCCGAGCGCCCGTGGCCATTGGAAGTAGAAAAATCGGGGCCGGGACGGCGCGACATCAGCAAATTTTTCAGCGAGCCATTTTCGACGATTTGTACGCGCTGCGCCTTCACGCCTTCGTCATCAATTTCGTAATTTCCTAGCAGCGGCTGGCCGTTGAATTCTTTCAGCGTGGGATCGTCCACCAGCGAGGCGTTCGCTGGAAGCACGCGCGTATTCACGCGACCGGACCATTCGCTGCGCCCGCCCATGCGCTCCATGATTTCGTCGAAAGCCGGCATCGTAGAAAGCGGCGGACGCGCGCCGGACAGCGACGACGCCAGAGCCTGTGCGAGCAGCGAGCCAGCAGCAGGGGGATCGAAAAGCACCGGGCCGGTGAAATCCTGCATCAGCGGGCTTTGGCGCATGGTCATCAATTCCGTGCCAGTCCGCGTGAGCGAAGCGCCCACTGCGGCGGGATCGGGCACGTCCGCGGGCTTCGCGACGTACACGGCGTAATAATCGTGCAGAGACATGCCGTCGTCGGCGGTGGTGTCTAGAGCCGCTTCGACGGCTGCGAGGCTGCGCGAACTGCGAAGGGTGGTGCCTTCGCTGTTCATCAGATAGTAGGTGACGTAGATCATGTAGTAGTTCACGCGCGCGCCGCTGAGTTGCGGGAAATTCGTCAACGCCGCGGATGCTGCGCGCGATTCTTCTTCCCAGTTCCGCGAAGTCCAGTCGGGCTCGGCGTGCGCATCGATCTTGACCAGCGGCGCGGCCTGCGAAAAGTCGTCAATTTCCGGCGGCTTGGTGAGGCTGCGCAGAAAAGATTGCTTCAGCGACATCTGGGTAACGGCCTGCTTGTAAGCCTGGTCGGTGGCGAGCCACAAATCCTGGCGCAGCGAATTGTAATCGCGATCGATACCGACTTCGCCGGTGGAACCGAGGAAGCCCTGGAAGCCGTCTTCGCTGATGAAGTTCGAGCTGTCCAGATGATAATCACCGACGCGCACGTCCACACTCATAAAGCGATTGCGCGTGGTGGACGTGGAAATCAGCGCACCGAAAGTGGAAGTGACAGCGCGCACGTCCAGATCCATCAAACGGTATTCCAGGTAGAAGGGTTTTTCCACGCCGGGTAGCTGCAGACGCGTACGCGCGCGTTCCATTTCGTCGTGCATGGCGTGCAGCGTTTTGTCGCTTTCGGATTCCGGCACGGCTGCCTGCAACGGCGCGGCGGACGCAGGCACAGACCTCGGCGCGGCCAACGACACGGGCACGGCAGGCGCGATATTTTTCGTGTTTGTGGTAGCGGCGGCGGAGGCCGGCAGCGCGCAGGCCGCGAGCAATACAATTGTTGCGAAGGTCCTCACTGGGCTTGCCCCTTTCCTTGCGGATCATGTGCCGGCGGCGGCAGGATCGGCGGCTTGTCGGTGGAAGTTTCTTTCTTCTGCACTTCCATTTCAGAAATCAAGATCGCGGGCGCGACGGCGGAAACCGGTACGGAACCCGACTCCGCGCCGCAGTAGCCGTTGAAGATATCCGGCGTGTCGCCGGTGGCGACGATCTTCGTCAACGATACAAGCGGCGTGCCAACGATGTCCACGCCGCGCACCAGCTGATCGGGTCGGCCGTCGGGAAAAACTTTGTAAACCACCAGCGGCAAAACTTGGAATGCCTGGGGCTGCTGCCGGCCGGTGAAAGTGAAGCCGCCGGCGATATCGTCAATCAACAAGCCGAAAGGTTTGCCCTGCTGCTTCACCAGCGCGATGAGCTGCTGGCGAAGTTCATCGTTCGTCACGGTATGCGAGCTGGAAACGATCAGGTTTCCCTGCCGAGCCACGGGGACGTAACCCAATTGGCGGCGGCCGTGTCCATTCGATTGCGGAATCGTGACCAGCGGCGAACGCGACATTAGAAAAGTTTTCAGCACGCCGTGATCTACCAGCGGCACGCCTTCGGCCGGAACGCCTTCGTCGTCAAACGCATAATTTCCCAGCAGCATTTGGCCGCCGAGCGCCGCTTCCGTGGGATCGTCCTTGATGGAAATGAAAGACGGCAAAATCTGTTCGCCGACTTTGCTGGTGAACGTCTGGCCCTCGTTGATGTCCTTCTGGCGGAATCCTTCCGCGCGGTGACCGAAAACTTCGTGAAAGAAAACGGCGGCGGCGCGTCCGGTAAGCAGCGCGGGACCGGCGTAAGGATCCACGAGCGGAGCCTTATCGAGCGCTTCCGTCTCCTGGATCATGATTTGAATGCGATCGAAGACGATTTTGTCGGACGGAGCGTCCTTGGGATCGAGCCAATCGAAATTGGCGTAGCGGTTGATGTCCATGCCGTCGGGCGCTTTGCTTTGCACGTACAGCTCGAGCCGGTAATGGACCTGGCCGAAAGCGAGCTTGGTGCCTTCGGTATTCACTTGATACTGATTCATGCCCAGCGCCGTGAAGGTGGCGATGGAATTGAGCACTTCGGGCGACTTGCTGAACGCCGCGGTATATTTCCGCACGCGCTCTTCCCACGGCTTGCGGTCCACTTTAATTTCCACGCGCGTGCCGATGGCAGTGTGCGGCGCTTCGCGCGAAAAATCCGGCGCGCTGCCTTCGGCGGTTTGCACTTGCACTTCCTGGCTGGTTTTTACTTTGATGAGCGCTTGCGTGGCCGCGCGGTATTGCCGGTCGGTCTCGCGCCAGATTTCACGGCGCAGGACCGGAATGTCGTCGTCCACGGTAACGGTCATGCCCGGGCTGGTCCAGCTGGGCTGGCGGTCGGCGAGCTTGTGCGTGTCGTCCAGTTGATAGGTGCCCACGCGTGTCTGCACCTCCAGCCAACGCGCGCGTGTCTCTCCGCTGGTGAGAAGGGCGCCATTGGAGCCGGACACTTCGGAATATTCGCGGTCCGCGACGGTGTAACTGATGAAGTAGTCCGCCGGATCGCCCTTGGACATGGCGGCCATGGAGCGGTCGAGCTCGTCCTGCATGGCCGTGAGTACCGCGGGCACGGGCGCCAGCGTGGGTTTCGCGGCGGCCAGTGCGCCAAAGGCGGCGGCTAGCATCGTGATGCCTGTAACGAGGACTCGTGGTCTATGTATGGTTTTCATCGTTGCGCAAAGTCTAACAGTTTAAGATAGGATGCCTTTGAATCCAAAGTGAAAACCCTGGTGCGGGCGGAGGCCGGGGCAGCGGTGCAGCATCTGAAAGTAGGGTTGTGATAGGTTCATCGGTAATAGAGCTGCATTTGGCAGAAGGAGACTTAGATGCGTGCGATGGTAGTAAAGAGGTACGGGCCTGCGGAAGTTTTTGAATCGCGCGAAGTCCCGGACCCGCAGCCAAAGCCCGGCGAAGTGGTGATTCGCGTGAAGGCCGTGGGCGTGAATTTTGCCGACCTGCTGCAACGCATGGGCATTTATCCTGGCACGCCGAAGCCGCCGTTTGTGCCGGGATTCGAAGTTTCCGGAGTGGTGGAAAAAGTAGCCGAGGGAGGCAAGGCCAGCGACGGCGAGCCTTTGCATGTAGGCGATGCCGTAACGGCACTCCCCCAATTCAACGCCTACGCCGAGTGGGTGGCCGTGCCGGCGGGGCGCGTGTATCGCCTGCCGGCGGGCATGCCCTTCGATGACGCGGCCGCAATCCCCGTGAACTACCTCACCGCGTATCATTCGATGTTCGCAATGGGCAATCTGCAGTCCGGCGACCGCATCCTGATTCACGGCGCGGCGGGCGGGGTGGGTATCGCAGCGGTGCAACTGGCACGGGCGCGCGGCTTGGAAATTTACGGCACGGCGGGCCCCACGAAACAGGAATACTTGCGCAAGATCGGCGTGGACCATGCGATCGATTATGAGAAAAACAATTTTGTAGACGTGGTGCAGAAATTCGCGCCCGATGGAATTGAAATGGTGATGGACGCGATCGGCGGAAAATCCTTCGCTGAAAGCTACAAATGTCTGGGTCCGACCGGCCGCCTGGTGGTGTACGGCTTTTCCGCAGCTGCAGGCGCGGACGGAAAGAAAAATGCGGTTCGTGGGCTGCGGGCTTTGCTGCAGACGCCGCGATTTCATCCGCTGAAGCTGATGGCGCGGAATATTTCGATCATCGGCGTGAATCTGGGACGCATGCCCGCGCGCGGTTCGCTGCTGCGCGGAGAGCTCGACGAAATTTTCACCATGTACACCGCCGGAAAAGTGAAGCCGGTGATCGGCAAGACGTTTCCGCTGGGAGATGCCGCGTCTGCGCACAAGTACCTTCATGCGCGGAAGAATATCGGCAAGGTGATTTTGACGGTAAAGTGAGCGGCGCTGCATCATTTCGGCGCGGGCGTGGGAGCAGGCGCCGGGGTTGGAACCGGAGCGGGCGCGGCGGCTGGTGCTGACGCTGCTGGCTTCGCAAATTGCGCTTCATCCACTGCAGGATTTATCTGCACCGCCTGCACGGTGGATTCGAACAATTGTACGCCGTCGCGATACGTGTCCGTGGTGAATGCGAACTGGCGGCCTTCCACGTTGCGGTAGTCGCTCCAATGCTGCTCGTTGTCGCTTGCGCCATGGTCCGTGGCGGACTGATAGCGCGCCGCGGCCAATAAATGAGTGGTCGGATCGAAATAAAGCTTTATCGCGCCGAACGCGCCGTCGATCGCGACCCCCAGCATCTTCTTGCCGGCGATTTCCGCTTCGCCAATCGCTTGCCCCGTGATTTTTCCGGCGAGCGCCTGCTGATAAAGTCCCCAACCACCGCCAAAGAGAGTGATGCCGCGCTTGAATTCGGAGATCATGCCCGTGGTGTCGCGAACCCCGTCTGGAAATTTCAGCCAGGATGATGTCCCGTCGCACACTTGCACGATCGTCGTGGGACCCAAGCTCACTTCGCCGTACGAACGGTTCGGGTAGGACACTTGCCAGGTCACAGCGAGTTGCCGGTCGCCCTGTGGATTGTGTAGGGTCCCGTTCTCGCTGAAACCCAAGGTCGCGACGGACCGCAGCGCATCTCCCCCGGCAGCCTGCGCGGCGGCCAGCAAGATCTGCTTGCCCTGCTCGAGCGATTCCGGCGTGGCTGCAGGAGCCGCAACGGAAGAGGCGGCTTGTTTAGGCGCGCGCAGCGTCGGCGAAAGCACGTCCACTTGACCGAAGGGAATCTCGGTGATCTCCGCGTCGGCAAATTCTTTTTTCAGCGCGTCGCGAAATGCGCTGACGTTGCCGACCAGCACGATATCCAGGTCGCCGGCAGTGAAATATTTTCGTGCCGTAGCTTGCACTTGTTCCAGCGAAGTGGCGCGGATTTTTTCGGGATAGGTCTGATTGTAATCCGCGGGCAGATCGAACGCGGCTACGGTGAGCACGCGGTCGGCAACTTGCTCGGCGGTTTCCGATTCGATGGGATAAACGCCCGCCAGATAATCGCGCGCGAAATCCAATTCCTTCTGCGAAATTTTCCCTTGCGACATTCCGGTCAGCAGATTCATCACCAGCTTCGTCGCGTCCACGGTGGCTTCGGTGCGCGTGTACGTCTCCACCGCGAGCGATCCGGTGAAGCGATGCGGAGTAAAAGCAGACGAAGCTCCGTAGGTGAGTCCCTTCTTGATGCGCACTTCGGTATTCAAGCGGCTGTTGTAGCTGCCGCCGAAAATATGATTGGTCACATCCAGCGGCAGAAAATCCGGATCGGCGCGGCGAATGGCGATTCTACCGACACGAATCTGCGTTTGCACGGCGTCCGGCTTGTCAATCAGCCAGACGTGGCTGGCCGTCGCAGCGGCAGGCGCTTCCGGCGGGGCGGCAGCGGTCGCGTCTACTTTCGGCCAGCCGCCGAAATATTTTTCCGCGATGGCGAAGGCGTCTTGCGGCGTGATGTCTCCCGCGAAACCGAGCAACGCTTGATTCGGCGCGTAGTTCGCGTCGTGAAATTTCACGAAATCTTCGCGCTGCAACTTCTTCACCGTGGCTGGCGTTCCCTGTTCCGGCATTCCGTAAGGTGATGAGCCGTATAACGTGCGCGCAAACGCCAGCGTCGCCAGATAATTCGGGTCGGAGTACTGCACTTCCAGATCGGAGAGCAGTTGCTGGCGCTGGCGGTCAAGTTCTTCTGTGCGAAATGCCGGTTGCAGCACAACATCGGACAGCAGATCCATTCCCACGCTCAAGTCTTTTTTCACCACGTCGAGCGTCACGGTCGTCGCGTCGCGTCCGGCCTTCGCATCCAGCGTCCCGCCCACAAAATCAATCGCCTCGGCAATTTCCTTGGCCGAGCGCTTCGCGGTTCCCTGCGTCAGCAGGCCTGCCGTCATTCCCGCGACGCCCGGCATTCCTGCGGGGTCCTGAATGCTACCGGCGGAAAGAATCACCAGGCGCGCAGCGACGGCCGGTTCGCGATGATCGGTGACGACGAAAACGCGCAAGCCGTTGGGCAGAGTCTTCACCGCCGCCTTAGGAAATTCGAATGACCGCGGCGCGCCGGGCGCAGGCATTTCCCGCGCGAGTTTTACGCCCGGCGGCACGATGCCGGAAGCTTTCTGCGGTCCCTGTGACGAAGCGGGTTCCGTTTCGCTGCGCGACAACGGCGGCGCCCCTGCTTGCGGCCGCGCGATCGCCTCCGGCGAGAACAGCGCTGCGCCCGCCGCCGCAAATATGCCGGCTGCAATCAGAAAAAGTGATTGGCTCATAACCCGCTTCATCGTTGCTCCTGAAAATGCTTTTCGTCTGGCGCCTGGCGTCATTGTTGACCCGGCGCGCCGGGCGCCGCCGGCGTGACGATCAGCACCGTGGCATGCGCGGATTGAAAATAATCTTTCGCCACGCGCTGCACGTCCGCGGCAGAAGCAGTGAGGTAGTGATCCAGCTCCGTATTCGCAAGGCCGGGATCTTTTCCGATGACCGCAGCAGATGCCAGCGCCACGGCCTTTTGTTCATCCGTATCGCGGCCCAGCACGTACCCGGCAATCTCCTGATTTTTGGCTTTTTCCAGTTCGCGCGCTTCCACCGGCGAGGCTTTCAATTCGTCCAGCACGCCCACCAAAGATTTTTCGCCCTCTTCGGCTGTGTGCCCCTGATTCATGATGGCGTAGGCCCAGAAAAGATTGGGATCCTCGGAGAAAGCGCCGAACCCGGCAGCCTGCACCGCGATCTGTTCCTTGTACACAAGCGTCTGGTACAAGCGGCTGCTCTCGCCTCCCGCCAAAATATTCGAAGCCAGGTCCAGAGGATACGCATCCGGAGAATAGCGTGCGGGAATTTTGTAACCGATCACCACCGCAGGAAGCGGCGTATTGGAATAAGATTTCTTCGCCACGCGCTCCGCGGTCTGCGGCGGCTCCGGATTATTCAACCGCGGAATCGGCTTCGCCGAAGCGGGAATGCCGTCGAAATATTTGTTAGTCCACGCAAGCGCCTGGGCCGAATCAAAATCCCCAACAATCACCAGCGTCGCGTTATTCGGTTTGTAGAAAGTGTTGAAAAAATCGCGCACATCCTGAATGGTCGCCTTGTCCAGATCTTCCATACTGCCGATGGGCGTGTGATGGTAACCGTGCACGGTGAACGCGGCAGCCCGCAAATCTTCCTGCAGATATCCGTATGGCTGGTTCTCGATGCGCACGCGGCGCTCTTCCTTCACCACTTCGCGCTCGGATTTAAAATTTTCGTCGCTGACGTTCAGGCTGCCCATACGGTCGGCCTCGAGCCACAACACGCGTTCGAGATAATTGCTAGGGAAGGTCTCGAAAAAATTCGTAGTGTCGTCGCCCGTCTCGGCGTTGTCGAACCCGCCCACGGCTTCGATGATGCGGGAATGCTCCTCGGCTGGCACGTGCGCCGAGCCTTTGAACATCAAGTGCTCGAAAAGGTGCGCGAAGCCGGTACGGCCGGGCCGCTCGTCTTTCCCGCCGACGTGATACCAGACCTGCAGATTGATGATGGGCACTTCGTGATCTTCCAGCAAGATCACTTGCAAGCCATTCGGCAGAGTGTGCGTGGTGTAGTTCAGCTTTGGCGGGCGGACCTGGGCGGTGTTTTCCTGGGCTACATTACCCTGAGCAACGAGGGGCGTGCTGCACAGCGTGGCGCAGATTGCCAGCGCAGAGAGCGATCGCGCGCTCACACGGAAAACATGCCGATTCTTCATTCTCAAGTGCTCCCGTCGAGGAAATTTACCGCGCGAACCCTGCCTGGCCGGCAGCGAAGGGCTAGTATCAACGACCCCGCGCACGGGAGTCAAACCCGCGGCCCAGCCATCTCGCGTTGACCCTGATGTTTCCCGTTCCATCGCGTGGCGCTTGCTGTCTTTCAGGCGGCCTGAAGGGTCCCGGGCATCCAGAGGCGTCCACTCGCACTTCTTCGCGCACCCCGATTAGACGCGCGGAGTGACGAAAGGGTGTCATCTATAAAGCAGAAGTCCCCGGTGATATCAGGCGCACGTAGTGACAAAAAGATTACATGAGGTTGCGGCCGACTTTGCGTCCATGTAAGCTGATTTTCGGCGTAGATAATCGAGGCGCCCCGAGGTGCCCGAGGTGAATGATGAGAAGCTTGGCCGGTCTTCTAGTCGTCGCGCTCTTCGCAGGACTGTTATACAAGTATTATTTTGCGAACCTGCAGGTCGCGGGAAGTGCGACTCCTGCGCAAGTCATCGACATCGTCGGCGTGAAAAATGATTTGCTGGGCATCGCGACGGCCGAGCGGGCGTATTCGGCGGAACACGGCACCTATGCTTCCCTGGACGAGCTCATTTCCAGCGAAGCACTGATCATGAAGAGCACCAGCCACAACGGATACACCTATTCGGTGGAAACCGGGGACCAGACATTTCGCGCCATCGCGCACTGCCCGGCGGCGACCAGTCCAGGCTGCACCGACCTCGAGGTAGACGAATCCATGGAAGTGCGAGCAGCGCCGTAAGGCGCTCGATCGATTCCTGCCGGCAGTCTCCCCCTCCTGAACTTTGCACGCGGAACATCTGCGCGGCGCCATGCGTATCTTTAACCGAAGCTGAAGATGAATCTGGGCCGCGCAGCATGGGAGACAATGAATTCAAGAGAGGAAAAATAAAATGGAGCCTATCGGTCTGGTCGCTGTTGTGTTTGCATTCTCGGTTCCGCTGGCCGCGATTTATGCCTGGTACCGCGTGCGAAAATTGCGCACGGAGGAACGCCTGGCCGCCATCGCCAAGGGAGTTTCCGTGCCGATGGCCGACGAACTGCCGCCGCACGCGCGTTCGCGCAAGGCAGCCATCCTGCTCACCGCCGGAGGCCTGGGATACCTGATCACGTTCCTGCTGCTGGCGCGCTACGAGGCGGACGCAGCGCAAGCGGCGGTGTTCGGGGTGATTCCCATTTGCGTTGGTATCGGTTACTGGATTGACGCCGTGCTGGTGCGCCGCGAAATGCATCCTGCGGCGTAAGTAAGCGCCGGTGGATCGCATGCAACCGAGGCAGGGCGGGACGATTGGAGGGGGACGCGCACCGAAGCTCTACCGGCGCACGCCGGCGCGCAGCAGCGCGGGTCAATTCGCGCTACGGCGTGCGTTTTTGGTCCGCGACCGTCACGCCCGCCTCGGCGTAATCCGTCGGCGGCAAATCCACGAACGTCACTTGAATATTTTCGCGTTTGGCGCGCCCGTCTTCGATCAACGCCAGCGTGATGCGCTCCGCCAATATGCGTTTCTGCTCCGCAGTGCGCCCGGCAACCCAGGTCACCTGTACATAAGGCATCGCAAGCCTCCTCACAACTCGCAGATATTCTACTTGGATATCACGGGAAGGAAAAACGCGGAGGTCTTGTAGCGGCGGTCCCGCAGGGCACGACCGCCAGCAGCCCGCAGGGGCGCGACCGCCGGCAGCCCGCAGCCGCGGGACCGCTACCAAGGCGGAACGCGGTTCGTTGCCTTATGTAGCGCGCGGTGCCGGCGACGGTAACTTCGTTCCGCACGCCGGGCAATTCGCCCAG
>Ga0210391_10000391_pt1 | contig 48336 bp, 47 predicted proteins | sample IncBWC12OmetaG_FD_160573 | JGI IMG/M metagenome (GOLD analysis project Ga0210391, IMG submission 160573) | Forest soil microbial communities from Barre Woods Harvard Forest LTER site, Petersham, Massachusetts, United States - Inc-BW-C-12-O ...
AAGTGATTGATAAGATTGGTGGAAAGGGAGGGAATCGAACCCTCGACCCCGGCATTATGAGTGCCGTGCTCTAACCAGCTGAGCTACCTTTCCAATCCAGGGGCATGCTACCGGCGTGAAACCGGGCGCGCATTGTCAGCGCCGCCGTATTCGGCGTCAAGAACCCGATAAAATTCATCAGGATCAACATGCTAGGGGGAGCGATGGAATTGAGACTCATGGCCGAAGGGCTGCAATTTCCCGAAGGCCCGGTCGCCATGGCCGATGGCTCGATAATCCTGGTGGAGATTCGCCGCGGCACGCTCAGTCGCGTCACTTCGGACGGCAAGCGCAGCACCCTGGCTACGCTGGGCGGGGGACCCAACGGCGCGGCCGTTGGGCCGGACGGGGCCATCTATGTGTGCAACAACGGTTTCGCCTGGACCTGGCAGGACGGCGAAATAAACATGCCCAATGGTCCACCGCCTGAATATCGCGGCGGATCAATCCAGCGGGTCGATCTTGCGACCGGCAAGTTCACGACTCTTTATGACCACTGCGATGGCAAGCCGCTGAACAGTCCCAACGATCTGGTGTTCGATAGCGCCGGTGGCTTCTGGTTCACGTGCCTCGGCCAGACAGACGGCGAAATACGCCGCATGGGCGCGCTCTACTACGCAAAACCCGATGGTTCGAAAATCATCCGCTGGCGCAGCGATATGTTCTCCCCCAATGGGGTGGGCCTCTCGCCCGATGAGCGCACCGTGTACATGGCGGACTGCAATGTGGGTCGCCTGTATGCCTTCGAGCTCACCGCGCCGGGCGTGATGGCGCCGCCCTCCGGACCGCCGACCTCGCCGGGTCGCGTGGTCTGCACTCTGCCCGGTTACCAGTGGCTGGACAGTCTGGCAGTGGAGGCCAGTGGCCGGATTTGCGTGGGCACGCTGTGGAATGGCGGCATCACGACCTTTGAGCCCAACGGGGCCTACGAGCACTTTCCCTGCCCCGATCCGGTGACCACCAATATCTGCTTTGGCGGCGCCGATATGCGCGATGCCTATATCACCTGCTCCACCACCGGCAAGCTGTTCCACACCCGCTGGCCGCGGCCCGGCCTGAAACTGCCGTTCAATGCCTGATCAGACGTTGAACCGGAAATGCATGACATCGCCCTCACGGACGATGTATTCCTTGCCCTCCAGGCGCAGCTTGCCGACTTCGCGCGCGCCGCCCTCGCCGCGATAGGACACGTAGTCGGCAAAGGAGATGACTTCGGCGCGGATGAATCCGCGCTCAAAATCCGTATGAATCACGGCCGCGGCCTGCGGTGCGGTCGAGCCCGCACGAACGGTCCAGGCGCGCACTTCCTTCGGGCCCGCCGTGAAGTAGGTCTCCAGCCCCAGCAGCTTGAACGCCGAGCGGATGACGCGATTCAACCCGGGCTCGTCCAGATTCATTTCGGCCAGGAACTCGGCACGATCCGCCTCCTCCAATTGCGAGATCTCCGCTTCAATGGCGGCGCAGACGGCGACCACCTGCGAACCCTCCGCGGCGGCAAGCTTTTGCACCACGGCAAGCTTGGGGTTGTTGGTGAAGCCCTGCTCATCGACATTCGCCACGTACATGACGGGCTTGGCGGTCAGCAGGTGCAGGTCGCGCAGATCCTTGGCTTCATCCTCGGTGAGTTTCATCGCGCGCACCGGCTGCGCCGTATTCAACTGCGCCTTCACCTTTTCAAAGAGCGCCGCCTTGCGCACCGATTCCTTGTCGCCGTTCTTGGCCGTCTTGGCCGCACGATCCAGAGCCTTCTCAACGCTGGCGAGATCGGCCAACGCAAGCTCGGTGTTGATCGTCTCGATGTCGGAGAGCGGATCGATCTTGCCGGCGACGTGCACAATGTCACCATCGTCGAAGCAGCGCACGACGTGGGCGATGGCATCGACCTCACGGATATGCGCCAGGAACTTGTTGCCGAGCCCCTCGCCTTGCGAGGCGCCGGCGACGAGGCCCGCGATATCGACGAACTCGACTGCCGCCGGCACCAGTTTGTCGGGGTTCACGATGTCGGCCAGCTGCTGCAGACGCGCATCCGGCACCGGCACGACACCGACATTCGGATCGATGGTGCAGAAGGGGTAGTTTTCGGCGGCGATCTGCGCGCGCGTCAGGGCATTGAACAGCGTCGACTTGCCGACATTCGGCAGGCCCACGATTCCGCATTTAATCGACATATTGGTTTACCTTGAGCTCAAACGGGCCGGCCGTGAAGGCCCTGAATGGCGCGCTGCGCTCCATCTTGCATCATCATCGGCACGGCGTCCGCCGCAGCGGCGATCGCCACGCCAATCAATTCTTCGTCCGCCTTCGCAGGGCGGCTCAGGACGTAGTGGAGCACCTTGCTGCGGTCTCCGGGATGCCCGATCCCCAGCCGCAGGCGCCAGAAGCCCTCAGCGGTATTCGCGAGGATGTCGCGCATGCCGTTGTGCCCCCCATGGCCGCCGCCAAACTTGAGCCGCGCCTCTCCCGGCGGGAAATCCAGCTCATCGTAGGCCACCAGCATCTCGCCGGGGGCAATCTTGTAAAATCCTGCAACGCTGCCCACCGGGCCACCGCTGCAGTTCATGTAGGTCATCGGCTTCGCCAGCCATACTTCGCTTGCGGCGATCCGCACACGCGCGAGATCGGCCTGGTGGCGCGGCTCGTAGCGGAAAGTCCCGCCATGTCGGGCGGCGAGCGCCTCGACAAAGGCAAATCCCGCATTGTGGCGCTGGCGCTCGTGTTCGGCACCGGGATTGCCCAAACCCACGATCAGCTTCAGTGGAACGGCATCCATGAACACACGCCTGCCTTGAATAGCAAGGGAAGCGCGGGCGGGGCTGTCCCCGCCCGCGCGACTTTCTCAACGCTACTTCTTGCCGGCGTCCTTCTTGGCCGGAGCGGCGGCAGCGGCAGGTGCTGCCTTGTCGTCCTTCTTCGCCTCCGCACCCGCGGCACCAGCGGCAGCAGGAGCTGCAGCGGCACCCTCGGCCGGCGCAGCCTCGGCGGCAACCGCCTCGGGCTCCTCGGCACGTGGGCTGTGGATGGACACGACCGCCGGGTTTCGACCGTGGCCCAGCTGCGGCAGCACGACCCCCTCCGGCACCTTGATGTCGGCCAGGTATTTGATGTCGTTGAGGGCCATGTCGATCATGTCGACTTCCAGATATTCCGGAAGATCCTTCGGCAGGCACACGACTTCGACCTCGTTCATCAGATGCGAGACGATGCCGCCCTCGGTCTTGACGCCGGGGGAGACATTCGCATTGCGGAAGTGGATCGGCAGGCGGATACGCAGCTTCTCGTTCTCCAGCACGCGCTGCATGTCCAGGTGCACGACCAGGTTCTTGGCCGGATGCATCTGCACATCCTTGACGATCGCTTCCTGCGTCTCGTTCGCCACTTTGAGCTGGACGATGGACGAGTAGAACTTCTCGTTGTCGATCATCGTCAGCAGCTTCTGCTGATCGAGGACCAGGGCACGCGGGTTTTGACCCCCGCCGTACAGAATGGCCGGAACTTTTCCTTCGACTCGCAGGCGGCGGCTCGCACCTTTGCCTTGCGTGTCTCGGAATTCCGCGCCGATCACAAATGAAATGCGCATGTTCGAACTCCTAAACGTTCTTCACTTCGCCGCACCATGCGGCTTTCACGCCACCCCGCGACCAAAGGGGCGTGATCAACACGGCGCGGTTGCCACCCAATGTGGCAGCCGGCCTTATCAATTCAATTCCTAATCCACATACAGCGAACTGACGGACTCTTCCGCGCGGATGCGCCGGATGGTCTCCGCCAGCAACGCCGCCACGGACAGCTGGCGGATGCGGCCGATCTTCTGCGCCGCGGCCGACAGCGGAATGGTGTCGGTCACCACCAGCTCATCGAGCGCCGACTTCGCGATCCGCTCGAGCGCGGCGCCCGACAGCAGTGCGTGGGTGATATATGAAGTCACCTTCAATGCACCCGCATCCTTCAGTGCCTGCGCCGCCAGACACAGCGTGCCCGCGGTATCCACCATGTCATCCACCAGCACACAGTTCTTGCCGGAAACCTCACCGATGATGTTCATCACCCGCGATTCATTCGGGCGCGGCCGCCGCTTGTCGATGATTGCCAGATCCGCATCATCCAGGCGGCGCGCAAACGCGCGCGCGCGGGCCACGCCGCCGATGTCCGGCGACACCACCACCAGCTCATCGTCGCCGCGCTTCCAGGCATCACCCAGCAGCACCGGCGAGCCGTACACATTGTCGACGGGGATATCGAAGAATCCCATGATCTGGTCGGAATGCAGATCCAGCGTCAGCAATCGGTCGACCCCGGCGCCGGCGATCATGTTCGCCACCAGTTTCGCCGTGATCGCCGAACGGGTCGCGCGCGGGCGCCGGTCCTGGCGCGAATAACCAAAGTACGGCACCACCGCGGTGATGCGCGCGGCCGAGGCGCGCCGACAGGCGTCCACCAGCACCAAGAGCTCCATCAGATGATCGTTCACCGGCGGGCAGGTCGACTGCACGATGAACACATCGCGGCCGCGCACGTTGTCGATCAGCTCGACGTTGACTTCACCATCGCTGAAACGGCCCACTTCGGCCTCACCCAGCGGCACACCGAGGTGTCGCGCGATCTCATGCGCGAGCGCCCGGTTGGCATTCCCGCTGAACAACGCCATTGTGTCGTCAGTCACGACGCGCTTCTCCCTTCAACAGACGTGGCTGGGGTGGAAGGATTCGAACCTCCGAATGGCGGGATCAAAACCCGCTGCCTTACCACTTGGCGACACCCCACCATAAAAAGTCCCATCTCAGGTCCGCAATGAAAGAAGCGGCGAGACATTCATTCCGCGGGCCACTATGCCGCGCCATGGCGCAGGGACCCTCGTAATAATGTCTTGTGCCTCATTCAGGCTTGCGCAGGGTGCGAAAATGCAGGACCCCGTGCCTGTCAGCCGCGCCGGTGCGAAGTGTCCCAGCCAGTCAAGCGCGCGCGCGACTTCGGCGTAGCGCGCCCGCACTACTGGTTCGAAATCATTCCGCCCGCCCGACTGTAAAAAGCCGCCCATTGTGATGGGGGGTGAATTTCGTGTCAATTCAGGAGCCTGGAAGACGGCGGCGGTCGGGATATGGACCAGCGGATGCACCAGCGCGAACCAGCTGGGCGGCAAGTCCAGCGGCGTCAGACGCTCCCCGCGCCCTTCCGCCCAGGCCGAACGCCCCCGTACGAACACCGGCACATCAGCACCAAGATTGACGCCGATGGCAGCAAGATCGTTCTCGTTGAGGCCACAATTCCATAAGCGGTTCAGCGCCACCAGCACCGTTGCGGCATCCGAACTGCCGCCCCCGAGGCCCCCGCCCATGGGAATGCGCTTGGTGACGCTGAGCGTTGCGCCCAGCCGGGTGGGGTGCGCCGCCTGCAGCGCCCGCGCCGCCCGTACCACCAGATCAGCCTCCGCAGGGACGCCCTCGGGTCCCGCGTGGCGTTCGATCACCCCATCGGGTCGCACCTCGATATGGATGTCATCGGCCAGGTCGATGAGCTGAAACACCGTCTGCAGATCGTGGTAGCCGTCGCTGCGTCGCCCGGTGACATGCAAGAACAGATTGAGTTTCGCCGGCGCCGGCCATGAGGTCGCGGCGCTCATGGCGAATGCCAGGTCTCGATAATCAATCTGACCCGTACATCACCGCGCGCGACGGTCAGTTTCTGCGGCAGGGCACCGTCCTGCGTTTGCATGTAGGCGCTGATCGTCACCGTCCAGCCGGATTGGGCGAGCGAGCCCAGATAGCCCTGCGCATCCGGCGTTTCGCTGCCGGGGCTGGCGGGATCCGGCACGCCCTGCACCCAGTAGCGCAGGCTGTCCAGCGGCGGCTCGAAACCCATGCGCTTGACGAGTTCGTCATGCGCCGCCTGGCTGTCCAGCGCCTCGCCCGAGGGGGTCGTCAGGGTCAGGCCGGTCGCATCGTTGACGATGCGCACACCGCCCACGCCGAGCGGCCCATCCAGACTTACGGTGCTGCGCGCACCGTCCTGAACCCAGCGCACCCGACCATTGAAGCCGTCGGCTCCGGCCACCACGCCGATGCGTCCCTGCGCCGTGAATTGCGCCCGCGCCTGCAGCTGGGCGCGCCGCGCGGGCCAGCCCGCGACCACCTGTTCGGGGGTTGCCGTGGGTGCGATCGCTTTCGGCACGCTCTGACAACCCGCCAGCCACAGCGCCAGCGCCCCGCACAGCAAAAGATGAAGCGGCCGCGCCGTCGCGGCCGCGGGCGTGCGGACCGTCATCTCAAGGGTGCCCGGAGCTTGGCACCAGGCGATGCCGCGTGGCTTCAAGCGCCGCAGATTCCGGATGGCGGGCCAGCGCATCGTTGAGCACTTTGCGTGCCTGCGCCTGCGAGCCGCTCACCCACAGCGCCTCGACCCAATGGGCCGCGATGTCAGGATCCTGGCCGACGTTGTAGGCGTGTTCGAGAATGCCCGCCGCATCGTGCGAATCCCCGCGACGCAACCGCACCCACCCGAGGCTGTCGAGCGCGGCGGGACTATCGGGTGTCGTCAACAGCGCCTGGCGGATCAGCTTCTCGGCACGCGGCAGCTGTTCCTTATGGTCGGCGAGCGTGTACCCGAGCGCGTTCAGCACCGTCGGATCCTCGGGCCGCTCGGCCAGCAGCACCTCGAAGGCCTGCACCGAATCGCGGGTCTGGCCCGCGCGCTCCAGCATGGTGGCGTGCTCGTATTCCAGTGTCGGATGGCGTGGATAGGACTGTGCGGCCGCCGACAGCAGGGCCAGCGCACCATCGGTGTCGCCGTGATCGGCCATGAGGTGCGCCTTCTGCACCACCAGGTCAAAGGAGGTTTGACTGTCGTTGTTCGCCAGATCATCGACCAGGGCGAACGCCTCGGCGCGTTTGTTGTTATCCAGCAGCAGCCCCGCCGCGGCCATGCGTGCCTGCAGCGCCATCGGGGAATCAATCAGGCGGCGATAAATGGCAAGTGCCGCGTCCTTGTCGCCTTGCGCTTCGGCAATCTGCGCCAGATAGAAGAGCGACCCGTCGGCCGCCTCCCCGCCGCGCATCAGATCAGTGAAACGCTTTTGCGCCTGTGCCAGATCGCCACTGTCGAAGGCCAGCAGCGCCAGGCGCCGATCGATCTCTTCGGTATTGATGTCGCCAGTGGCCCGCAGCCGTTCCAGCTCCTTGCGCGCATCATCCGCCCGACCCAGATCCTGCAGCACCTCGGCCACTTCGAAGGTACCGTCGGTTGCATCCAGCCGTGCGACCTCACGCGCCGTCGACAGGGCGAGCGCTCCATCGCCGCGCAGCACGGCGATCCGCGCCATCAGCCGCAGGGCGTCCGTGGACTTCGGGTCCCGCTGCAGCGCTTCCTGGACCAGGTGCTCGGCGCGCTTGAAGTCATAGGCCTCCACGGCCAGATCACCCAGCGCGGTCAACACCGTCGCCGAGCGTCCCGGGGTATCGAGCACCGGCGCGAGCGCCGTGAAGGCTGCCGTCGCATCGGACTGTTGTGCCAGCACCTGCATGGCGCTCATCAGCGCACGGTCCGTGGCCTGGGCATCGGCCGCGAGCGCCGTGGCAATGGCGGCGCGCGCTTCGGGCACGTGATACAGCTTCAGGGCCACGGTCGCGTAGACCAGTGCGGCCTGGGGATCCTTGGGCGCCGCCTTCAACCAGTTCTGGGCGGCGATCCAGGCGGCCGGGATGTTCTGGCAGTTGAGCGCCACTTCGCTGGCCTTACTGGCCATCTGCGCGGTGGCACCCTGCGATGCCACGGCATAGTCATCGGCCGCGGTGCGGCAGTCGCCCTGTTGCAGGGCCAGCTCCCCGGCCACACTGGCCTGGGCCGGATCCGATGGCACCGCCGCATCGCCATCACCCGCTGCGGGGGTGGCGGGCGCCGCGTCCTTGACCCGAATGGCCGCCCCGGCCGCTGCCGCGGCGGGATCCGCCGCAACGCTCACGCCTGCCGACTGTCCGCTGTGGCATCCTGCCAAGGTCAGCGCTGCCACCACGCCCACCGACAGGGTCATCCAAGTTCGTGTCGCACCCATGGGGCCACTATATCTGTGTGGAGCGCCGCACACACGCCTTGTCACCTACGGTGGCCATCCCCGAGAATGCCGCGCCCATTTAGGGGCAGATTTGTAACTTTATTGTAAGGTGCGATGAAGGATTCGATTCGCCAACGCCTGGAGAGAATGGTCGACCGCTTCGAGGAAGTCGGTGGCCTGCTGGCTGAACCGTCCACTGACGGCGGTTCGCAGCAGTTTCGGGAACTGTCCATGGAATATTCGCGCCTGCAGCCCCTGACCGAGGGCTTCCAGGACTATCGCGCCTTGGAATCCGATCTGGCGACTGCGCGGCAGATGGCGGCCGATCCGGATCCGTCCATGCGCGACATGGCGGCGGAGGAGGTGCAGCGCGTGAGTGCCGCGCTCGAGCGCACCGAAGCGCAGCTGCGCAGCCTCCTGGTCCCGCGCGATCCGCGCGATGAAAAGAATATCTTCCTGGAGGTGCGCGCGGGAACGGGCGGCGATGAGGCGGCGATTTTCGCCGGTGACCTGCTGCGCATGTACCTGCGTTACGCCCAGTCCCGCGGCTTCACGACCGAGATCATGAGCGAAAGTGCCGGTGAGCACGGCGGCTACAAGGAAGTGATCTGCCGCATCGCCGGCCACAATGCATTCTTCCAGTTCCGCTTCGAATCCGGCACGCACCGCGTGCAGCGGGTGCCCGCCACCGAAGCGCAGGGGCGGATTCATACCTCCGCGTGCACGGTCGCGATCCTGCCCGAAGTCGATGAGGTCGAGAAGGTCGACATCAATCCGGCCGATCTGCGCGTCGACACCTATCGCTCCTCCGGCGCCGGCGGGCAGCACGTGAACAAGACCGATTCGGCCATCCGTATCACGCATATTCCGAGCGGCCTCGTGGTCGAGTGTCAGGAAGAACGTTCACAACACAAGAACCGTTCCAAGGCAATGTCGCTGCTGAAGGCGCGGCTGCTCGCCGCCGAGCAGGAGAAGCAGCACAGCGAACAGGCGCACGCGCGCAAACTGCAGGTCGGCAGCGGTGATCGTTCCGAACGCATCCGCACCTACAACTTTCCGCAGGGGCGTGTCACCGATCACCGCATCAACCTGACGCTCTACAAGCTGGCGGCCGTCATGGATGGCGATCTAGACGAACTCATCGGCGCCTTGCAGCAGGAACATCAGGCCGAGGAGCTGGCCGCGCTGCTGTGACGGTCGTCCGGCGCCGCAGTGTCTTAACAATTCTTAATCCGTCTGCAAGGCGCCGGCACATTCAGGTTCGCTATTGTCGCCGCATGATTTTGCGCGGCGTGTCCATGGCCTTGCTCGTCTTCATCGCCAACGGCGCACTGAGCGCACCAGCCGCGCGCGCCGACACTCCCAATACGCCCTCGCAACCGGTCACGGCGACACCGCCTCTGCAGGTGGTGCCGGCAACCTCCGGGTCCAAGAACGTGCAGCAGCGCATGCGCGGCTGCAATGCGGTCGCGGATGCGAAGAAGCTGCCGCCTGCCAGCCGTGAAACATTCATCAAGAGCTGCATGGCATCCCACCGCAGCCACGGCGCCTCACGCTCCGGCAGCCAGCCCAAGACCGACCCGTAAACCGGGCCGGTTATCTTCCAGCAGCAGTTGCGCATGGTGGAGCCTGGCAATCGCCGCCACCAGGCTCAGGCCGAGGCCACTGCCCTCGCTGGACTGCGCCGAGGCCAGTCGCACAAACGGTTTGAGTGCCGCCAGCCGATCCTGCGGCGCAATGCCCGGGCCATCATCGGCGACCGTCAGCCACACCGTCTGGTCATCGCGGCGCGCGCGGATTTCGATATGACCGCCCGCGGGAATATATTTGAGAGAGTTCTCAACCAGGTTGGCCACCGCCTGTGCGAGCAGTTGCCGGTTGCCGTGCACCTGGCAGTTGCCGGTCGCCTGTACTCGCAGCGACATGCTCTTCTCACGTGCCGCCGGTTCATACAGCTCGCCGATATCGGTGATCAGTTCGGCGAGATCGACGCTGGCGCTATTGGCCGCGGCCATGCCGGATTCGGCCTGCGCGATCTGCAGCAAGGTGGCCAGCGTGCGCTGCACACGGTCCAGCTCCGTCAGCGCCGCATCGATGCCCGTGCGCACCGGCGCCTCGGTGGTCGGCATTCTGCCCGCATCCTCGAGGCGCCCGCGCAGCCGGTACAGCGGCCCGCGCAGATCATGCGCCGCGCTGTCGAAGGTGGCGCGCAGCAGCTGCGTATTCTCGGCGAGACGGTCCACCATATTGTTGACGGCCAGTGCCAGCGCATCGAATTCGTCCTGCGAACCGCTCACGGGCAGACGGCGGTCAAGATCGCCGCCGACGATGGCATCGCAGGTATCCGCCACGCTTTGCACCCTGCGGGTGAGTTTGCGACTCAGGAAGTAGCCGGCGATGGCGCCCGCCAGGGCGGTCAGCACGATGCCCCAGAGCGTGGCATAGCGGAAAGTACTGGCAAAGCGCCGCTGCTGCGTCACATCGATCCCGACCAGCAAGCGGTGGCCGTCCGGCAGAAGCGAGATGCTGGCACGCACCGGGTGCGTCAAACCCGGATCATTGGGCGCGACCACGCCGAACTGCGTCCACGGGCCCGACGGGATGTCATCGAACGGCCAGGTCGTGAGATTGCCGCCCTCCTTCACCAGGTTCGGATCCACCAGCAGATACACCGCGCCCGTGCCGTTCCAGCTGTCGCCGCGAAAGCTCAGTTCATTGGCGAGTCCCGGCAGGCCGTTGCGGTGATATTCGTCCGTCAGCCCCTCGAGCTCCGCGGAGATCACCGCGTCGGCCTCGTTCGCGATGATCGTGGTGGTCAGAAAGTAGATGGTGCCCAGCAGTGCGCCCACACCCAGGGTAAAAATAACGCCATAACCCAGCGCCAGACGTGCGGCGGAAGTCCTAAGCGGACTTATCTTCATCGCGGATCACATAGCCCGCGCCGCGCACGGTGTGGATGAGCGGCTGCGCGAAGCCCTTGTCCACGGCCTGGCGCAACCGGCTCATGTGCACATCGATGAGATTGGTCTGCGGATCGAACTGCAGATCCCACACCCCCTCGAGCAGCATGGTGCGGGTCACCACCTGGTCGGCGTGGCGCATCAGGAACTCCAGCAGCTTGAACTCGCGGGCGGTGAGCTGGATTTCCTTGCCGGCGCGCGTCACCGAGCGGCTGAGCAGATCCATCTCCAGGTCCGCCACGCGCAGCCGCGTCTGGGGCACATTCTTTTCGGCGGCGCTGCGCCGAAGCAGCGCTTCGACCCGAGCCAGAAGCTCCGAGAACGCGAACGGTTTGGTCAGATAATCATCACCGCCGGCCTTGAGGCCCAGCACGCGATCATCGACCGTCCCGAGCGCGCTCAAGACCAGTACCGGGGTCCTCACGCCCTGTTCGCGCAGCGCCCGCACCACGCTCAAGCCATCCAGATGCGGCAGCATGCGATCGGTGATCAGCAGGTCAAAGGTCTGTTCCTGCGCCTGTTTGAGCCCGTCGCGTCCATCGACCGCCAGGGACACGGAGTAGCCGCTCTCCTTCAGCCCTTTGAGGAGAAACTTCGCGGCTTCCAGGTCATCTTCGATCAGCAGCAGATTCATGGCGGGGTTACCCGGCGACCTTCATCCTGGCGCACCATGAGGTCCCCCATCATGGCGAGTACCAGCGCGCCACACCACGGCACCATGATGGCGCCACATACAATGCCTAACGGGATGGCCAGCGTTGCCACGAGTTTCACGTCGGAGACGCCGGCCACGTGCACCACGGTGCCCGCGAGCGTGAACGCCAGCATCAACATCAGCAGCAGCACGCCGACCATCACGGCCGTCAGCACCGAAGTGCGCCACCAGTTGCCGCGCAGCAGACGGAAGCTCACGCGCATGGCCTCGATGGGACCGAGTTTCTTCACCACCAGCGCCGGCGGTGCGAAGAACAGCCCCAAGGACAGCCACGCCGCGGGCAACGACAGCGGAATGAGCAGCAACAACATGCCCACATTCGCCGACGCAAGGTTCGTCAGCGACGGATTCAGGCCCGTCATGGGCAGCGCGAGGACAAAGGGCGTCAGAGCAACACTGACTGCCACGGTGGACAGCGCCACGCATACGATCAACCGCGACAGCAGCACGCAGGCCTGGCGCATTTCCAGCATCACACTGGTGCGCTCGCCGGAAGCGAGCGCCTTCTGGCGCAGCAGCAGGGCACTCATGAACAGCAGCGTGAGAATGCTGCCAGCCACGTACCAGGCCCACCAGACCGGGTCGGTGCTGTCGAAGTTCTGCATCGGCAGATCCATGCTCAGATTGCGCAGATTGGCCAGATTGCCGCAAACCGCGACAATGACGCCGTATGGAAGGGTGACGCCGAGCGACAGCCGGAAGATCTGGCCGCCGGTCTGCAGCACCTCGCCGATGGTTTGCGGCTTGGCCGGGGGATATAAAATCTGTGACATGCGCCAATACTAAAGGATGACCGTGCAGGCCACGACTTCGGATTTGCTGGCGCGGGGCGCGGCGCTCTTGGCGCGGGTCCTGGAACAGCCGAACCTCGATGCCGGGATCCTGCTGGCCTTCAGCCTCGGCGTGCCGCGCGTGCGGCTCAGGTCCCACCCGGAAGAGCCGCGCACGCCCGAGGATCTGGAGCGGTATCTGGCCCTCATCGAGCGGCGCGCCCGGGGCGAGCCGCTGGCCTATATCACCGGAATACGCGAATTCTGGACCCTTGAACTGCGCGTGACCCGCGATGTGCTGGTGCCGCGACCCGAGACCGAACTGCTGGTGGAACGTGGCCTCGCGTTGTGCAGCTCGGAGCGTGCGCGGGTGGTGGATCTGGGCACCGGTTCGGGGGCCATCGCCCTGTCCCTGGCGGCGGAGCGGCCCGCCTGGTCGGTGCTGGCGACGGACGCCTCGGCGGCGGCATTGGCCGTCGCCCGTGACAATGCCGGGCGCCTGGGGCTCAAGGTCGAATTTGAACTGGGAAACTGGTTTGACGGGCTCGCCACCCGCCGTTTCGACCTGGTGGTCAGCAATCCGCCCTATGTGGACGCCCGCGACCCGGCACTGCTCGCCCTCAAGGATGAGCCCCGGCAGGCGCTGACGCCGGGCGCGGATGCGCTGGCGGACCTGCGCGCCATCATCCAGGCCGCGCCCGAGCATCTACTCGCGGGGGGGTGGCTGGCGCTCGAGCATGGGGCCGCGCAGGGCAGTGCCGTGGCCCGCGAACTTGTCGCGCGCGGCTTCGGCAGCGTACGCTCGCACCGCGATCTGGCGGGCCATGAACGGGTGACCGAAGGCCAATGGACTTGAAGATCGCGCCAACCAGCCAAAGGAAGCTTTCCATGATCCGATTCCAGACCACGCTCGGCGATTTCACCATTGAGCTTCTGAGCAAGGAGGCGCCGGTCTCGGCCGAGAATTTCGAGCGCTATGTGCGCGAGGAATTCTTCGATGGCCTCATTTTCCACCGGGTCATCCCCGGCTTCATGATCCAGGGCGGCGGGATGACGCCGGACATGAGCCAGAAATCCAATCACGCGCCCATCAAGAATGAGGCAGCCAACGGCGTGAAGAACGAGCGCGGCTCCCTGTCGATGGCGCGCACCAACGACATCAACAGCGCCACCTCGCAGTTCTTCATCAATCTCAAGGACAACGAGTTCCTCGATCACAAGCCCGGCTCCTATGGCTATGCCGTATTCGGCAAGGTCGTGGACGGCATGGATGTCATCGATCAGATCGCCGCGGTGAAGACCGGGCGGCGTCGCGGTCATGATGATGTGCCGGTGGAGGACGTCGTGATCATCTCCGCGCGTGAAGTCGCGGCCAATTAAACGGCTGCTGCACTGGATTGTCGGCCTGCTCCTGACCTGCCTGGTCCTGAGCAGCGCCGTGGTACTGCTGCTGCGCTGGTGGCACCCCGTCACCAGCGCATTCATGGTCGAGGCGCAGCTCGCTGCGCTCACAGCGGGTGACTCAAGCTTCCACCTGCATCACACCTGGGTGGATCGCCAGCACATCTCCCCCAATGCGCAGCTCGCCGTCATCGCCTCCGAGGACCAGAAGTTCCCGTTCCATCACGGCTTCGACTTCGACTCCATCCAGGACGCCGTGCGCGAACAGCAGGAAGGGATCCGTTCGCGCGGCGCCAGCACCCTCTCCCAGCAGACCGCCAAGAACCTGTTTCTCTGGGGCGGCCACAGCTTCGTGCGCAAGGGCCTGGAGGCATGGTTCACGGCGCTCATGGAGTTGTGCTGGCCCAAGACCCGCATTCTCGAGATCTACCTGAACAGCGCGCAGTTCGGTCCCGATGTGTTTGGCGTCGAGGCGGCGGCACAGCGCTACTTTCACAAACATGCCGCGGCACTCACGCGTAGTGAGGCGGCGCAGCTGGCGGCGGTGCTGCCCAATCCGCTGCGCCTGCATGCCGACCGGCCCTCCGCTTATGTGACTGAACGGCGCGAGTGGATCCTCGGCCAGATGCGCGATCTGGGCGATGTCACCTACCTGCGCAATCTGCATTGATGGCACGGGTACTGCTGGCAACGTTTGGCTCGCTCGGGGATCTGCACCCGTATCTCGCCGTGGGTCGCGCGCTTAAGGCGCGTGGCATCAACGCGCGCATCGCGACCAGCAGCGATTACCAGTCAAACGTGGAAGTCGCGGGCCTGGAGTTCGCGCCGGTGGCGCCGAGTCTTGCGCAGCTGGGTACGCCCGTGGAACTGGCGCAGCGGGTGGCCGATGGGCTGCGCGGCACGCAGACGCTGATCCAGGAGCTGATCATGCCGCATCTGCGCGAATCGCATCAGCAGCTGCGCGCGGCGGCCAGCGACGCTGACCTGCTGGTCAGCCACCCGCTCACCTTCATGCTGCAGGTCGTGGCCGCCGAGCAGCGCAAACCGTGGCTCTCCAGTGTCCTGGCACCCGCGAGTTTCCTGTCGCGCAACGACCCGCCGGCACTGACGCCGATCAACTCCCTGCAGATCGCCAAGGCCATGGGGCCCTGGGCGTACGACACCCTGATGCGCTTCATCCGCGGCGCGGTGCGCCGCTGGGAGCGGCCGCTGCACGATTACCGCCGCGAGCTGGGATTGCCCGCGAGCGATCAGGTCATGGTGTTCGAGGGGCAGTTTTCTCCCCAAGGAACGCTCGCGCTGTTTGATGCGGCCTTGATGCGTCCGCAGCCGGATTGGCCGCCGCACACACATCTGTGCGGCACGCCGTGGTATGACGGCGTCGCACCCGATCCGCAGAGCCTGGCGCAGTTGCGCGAGTTCCTGGCCGCAGGCGACGCCCCGATCGTCTTTGCGCTTGGATCCTCGGCGGTATGGCTGGGCGGGGAGTTCTGGCTGCAGGCCCTCGAGGCCGCGCGTCAACTGCGACGCCGCGCCATCCTGCTCACGGGTGGCGGTGCGGTGCCGAACCTGCCGCCATCGGCGCGCGAATTCAGCTACCTGCCGTATTCGCAGGTCTTCCCGCACGCCTGCGCCATCGTACACCAGGCCGGCATCGGCACCCTGGCGCAGGCGCTGCGCGCCGGGCGTCCGCAACTGATTACGCCGGTCTGGTTTGATCAGCCCGACAATGCGGCACGCGCCGTCAAACTGGGCGTGGCCCGGTCGTTGCCTTTCACACGCGCGACCGCTGCGCGCATGGTGCGGGAGCTTCGACCCCTGCTCACCAGCCGCGCCTACAGCGATGCCGCACGGGAGTTGGCGGTCAAGGTTGAGGGTGTCGATGGCGCCGCCGTCGCGGCGAGCCACCTCATCGAGGCGCTGGGCTTGCGCTAGTGCAGCGCCTGTCCCGAGTCGCGGCCCTGCTCGGCATCCGAGCCGGCAGCGGCCGCCTCGTCCGCGGCGAACAGCGCATCGACGGCGGCGGCATCGTACTGGTAGGGACGATTGCAGAAATCGCAGGTCACCGTGACGGTGCCCTGCTCCTGCAACACTTCCCGCACTTCATCCTGCCCTAAACCGCGCAGCATGGTGTCGACGCGCCCGGTATCACAGCGGCACTCGAACTTGACCGGCGTGCCGGGAAACACCCGCACGTCGTGCTGACGGAAGTCCTGCAGCAGCAGCTCCTCGCCAGTGAAGTGCAGCAGATCGCTGGCCGTCACGGCCTCGAGACTTGCCTGCGCATTTTCCCAGGCCGTACCGGCCTCGTCGTCGGCGGAGTCGGAGGAACTTCCGCCCACGCCCGGCAGGCGCTGCACCAAAAGGCCGGCGGCAGTATTGGCATCGGCGGCCAGCCGCACGCGCGTCGGCAGCTGCTCTGAGGAGGCGAAATACTCCTCGAGGCAGGCAGCCAGGGAATGCCCGGCCAAGGGCACCACGCCCTGATAACGCAGCTCGCGCTCCTCGGCCTCGATGGTCACCGTCAGGCGACCCTCATCCCCAACCAGCCAGCGGAACACTTCCGGTGTCAATGAAGTCGCCGCGCCATCACCCTGCGCACGGGCCAGGGCCCGATAACGGAAGTCATGCGTACATTGCGCGACCAGCAGGCCGACGGCGCCGTTGCCCTGCAGCTGCAGCGTCAGTGTGCCCTTGAACTTCAAGGTGGCGGCCAACAGCAGCGCCGCACACACGGCCTGACCCAACAGTTCCTGCACCGGCGGGGAGTATTCACGGAACTGGCGCAGATCGCGCCAACCCTGGCCCACGCCGACCCAGTGCCCACGCACCGGCTTGCCTTCGAAGATGAAGCGTTGCACCTGCTCCGGTGCGCTGAATTCAGTAGTCATGGCGCTCACTTTGGGGGCGGTTGCGGACAATCACAATAGCCAAATCGCAGGGTGCGCAATTTTTACCCGGATCTAATTGACGCACATTTATACCCGGGTATAATAGTGATAACTGGCTGATTTCATGTGGACATCTGTGACTGATACCCCGCCGGATTCGTACACCAGCTTCGACGGTTATCGCTGGCTCGCCGCAGGACCGCTCGCCGCGGTGAACGGGGCGGCAAAAAGAGCGCTCGACCGTGGTGCGCGCGGTCCTGTGCTGATATTCGATGATGCGACGGGACGCTCGCGGGACATCGACATGCGCGGGGTAGTGGTGGCGCCGCGAGCGCGCGGACGGCCGAGGCTGGGCGTGATCGCGCGTGAAGTGACGCTGCTGCCGCGGCATTGGCAGTGGCTCACGAGCCAGCCCGGCGGCGCCTCCGTCGCGCTGCGCAAACTCGTCGAACAGGCGCGGCGCGACAGTGCTGGCCGGGACGCGCGACGCCAGGCACAGGAGCGTGCCTATCATTTCATGGTGGCCATCGCGGGTGATCTGCCCGGCTTTGAGGAAGCGACGCGCGCCTTGTTTGCGGATGAGGCGACACGTTTCGTCGAGCTGATTCACTCCTGGCCCCCGGATGTGCGCGAGCACGCAACCCGGCTCGCCGGCTTCAGCCCGCAAGTTTCTTCTTGAGCAGCTCATTCAACTGCGCCGGATTGGCCTTGCCGCCGGTGGCCTTCATGACCTGGCCGACAAAATAGCCGAACAGCTTGTCCTTGCCGGCCCGGTAGTCGGCCAGCTGGCCGGGGCTCTTGGCCATGACCTCATCGATGGCCTTTTCAATCGCCGCCGGATCCGAGATCTGCTTGAGGCCCTTGTCCGCGATGACCGAATCGGCATCGGCGCCGGTGGCCCACATGGCCTCGAAAACCTCCTTGGCGATTTTCCCGGAGATGGTGCCATCGGCGATGCGCTTGAGCAGGCCCGCGAGGCGGCTGGCGGTAAGCTTGCTCGCCTCGATGTCCACGCCGTCGCGGTTCAAGGCCGCGGCGAGCTCGCCCATGACCCAGTTGGCGGCGAGCTTCGGATCCTGCGGCAGCTCGCGCACCACGGCCTCGAAGTAGTCCCCCAGCTCACGGCTCGCGGTGAGCACGCCGGCATCGTAGGCAGAGAGTCCGAACGCCGATGCGTAGCGCGCCGCCTTCTCATCCGGCAGCTCCGGCAGCGTCGCGCGCACGCTGGCGATGAAGGCCTCATCGATGGCCACCGGCAGCAGGTCCGGGTCGGGAAAGTAGCGGTAGTCGTTGGCTTCTTCCTTGGAGCGCATGGAGCGGGTCTCGCCCTTGTCGGGGTCGTACAGCCGCGTCTCCTGCAGCACCTTGCCGCCCGACTCGATGATATCGATCTGGCGCGCCACCTCGTAGTGGATGGCTTTTTCCACGAAGCGGAAGGAGTTGATGTTCTTGATCTCGGCGCGCGTGCCGAACTGCGCGGCGCCGCGGCGGCGCACGGAAACATTCGCATCGCAGCGGAATGAGCCTTCCTGCATGTTGCCGTCGCAGATTTCCAGATACCGCACCAGCGTGTGGATCTTTTTCAGATATGCCACCGCCTCCTTCGCCGAGCGCATCTCGGGCTCCGAGACGATTTCGAGCAGCGGCGTCCCGGCGCGATTCAGATCGATGCCGGAGCAGGCGCCGAGCCCCTCGTGCATGGACTTGCCGGCGTCCTCCTCCAGATGCGCGCGGGTGATGTTGATGCGCTTGTGCAGGCCGTCCTCGAGCACGATGTCCATGTGGCCCTTGGCCACGATCGGCAATTCGTACTGGCTGATCTGGTAGCCCTTGGGCAGGTCGGGGTAGAAGTAATTCTTGCGCGCGAACACCGACACCGGCGCGACCTGCGCGCCGATCGCGAGGCCGAACTTCACGGCCATGCCGACCGCCGCCTGGTTCAGCACCGGCAGTACGCCGGGATAGCCCAGATCCACGAGATTCGCCTGCGCGTTGGGCGGTGCGCCGTAGGCGGTGGCCGAGGCGGAGAAGATCTTCGATTTCGTCGCGAGCTGCGCGTGGATTTCCAGCCCGATGACGGTTTCCCAGGTGTCGTTATTCATAGCCGGGCGGCACGCGGGTGTGCCAGTCTGTTTCCCGCTGATAGGCGTGGGCGGCGCTGAGCAGGCGCTCTTCGGCAAAATGCCGACCGATGATCTGCAGTCCGACCGGCAGGTTCTGCACGAAGCCGCAGGGAATCGACACGGCGGGCAGACCCGCGAGGTTCGCGCCGATGGTGTAGATGTCGTTCAGGTACATGGTGATGGGGTCGGAGGTCTTGGAGCCGATCGCAAACGCCACGGTCGGCGTCGTTGGCCCCATCAGCACATCGACCGCTGCAAAGGCCTGCGCGAACTCGTTGGCGATCAGGCGCCGCACTTTCTGCGCCTTGATGTAGAAGGCATCGTAGTAGCCGGCGGAGAGCACGTAGGTGCCGGTCATGATGCGGCGCTTCACCTCGGCGCCGAAGCCCTCGCCGCGCGAGCGCTTGTAGAGGTCCATGAGATCCTTCGGATCCTTGGCCCGGTGGCCGAAGCGCACGCCATCAAAGCGCGCGAGATTCGAGGAGCACTCGGCCGGGGCCACGACGTAATAGGCCGGAACGGAAAGCGCGAGGTTCGGCAGGCTCACCTCGACCAGCTTCGCACCGAGCATTTCATACACCGCGAGCGCCGCGCGGACGCAGCTCTCGTTTTCGGGGTCCAGACCCTTCTCGAAGAATTCCCTGAGCAAGCCGATCTTAAGTCCGGCGAGCGGCTGCTCGAGGCCGGCCACATAGTCAGGCACCGGCTGGTCGACGCTGGTGGAGTCGCGCGGATCGAAACCGGCCATGGCGCGCAGCACCAGCGCCGCATCCTCGGCGGAGACCGTCAGCGTGCCGCCCTGATCCAGGCTCGACGCAAACGCGATCATGCCGTAGCGGGACACCCGTCCGTAGGTGGGTTTGAAGCCGGTGATGCCGCACAGCGCCGCCGGCTGGCGGATCGAACCACCGGTGTCGGTGGCGCTCGCCAAGGGCGCCAGCCGTGCAGCCACCACGGCCGCCGAGCCGCCCGAGGAGCCGCCCGGCACCAGCTTGTGATTCCACGGGTTGTGCACCGGACCGAAGTAGCTGGTCTCATTCGAGGAACCCATGGCGAACTCGTCCATGTTGGCCTTGCCCAGCATGACCATGCCTTCGGCCTTGAGCTTTGCCACAACCGTCGCGTCGTAGGGGGCGACAAAGTTATCCAGCATGCGCGAGCCGCAGGTGGTCCGTACCCCCTCCGTACAGAAGATATCCTTGTGAACCAGTGGGATACCGGTCAGCGGCCCACCCCCGCCGCGGGCCAGCACGCCATCGGCTGCGGCGGCGTCCTGCATGGCCGAGGTCGCCGTCACGGAAATCAGGGCGTTCAGCTGTGGCTGATGCGCCTCAATGCGTGCGAGCAGCGAGCGGGTGAGTTCCACACTCGAGAACTCATTGGCGCGCAGGCCCGCTGCCAGCTGCGCCAGCGATTTGGTATGCAGTGTCACTCGATGACCTTCGGCACCAGATACAAGGATGCGGCGACCTGCGGGGCATTCGCCTGGTAGAGCTCATGCGCATCGGTCTCTGTGACGACGTCGGCCCGCAGGCGTTGTACCAGCCCCGGCAGTGGGTGCGCCATCGGACTCACATCCTGGGTCTGCGCCCGCTCCAAGTCGCCGACAAACGACAGAATGCTCGCCAGAGTCTCCTGGTAGCGCGGGATCTCAGCCTCGTCCATCGACAGACGTGCCAGGTGGGCGATGGAAGCAATCTGTTCGGGCTTCATGACGACCTTGGTGTGAGTTCACGAAACTGCGGGAAAATGGGCGCGAGATGATACACCGCGCCTTGCTCAATGTTCCATCGGTTGCTATGGTACGCGCCACTTTGGGAGGCTCCTCCCGCTTGCTTCAATCGTCGGTTTTTTTTCATGTTCAAACGTATTCGCGGTTACTTTTCCAGTGATCTGTCGATCGATCTGGGTACTGCAAACACCCTGATCTATGTTCGCGACAAGGGCATTGTGCTCAATGAGCCCTCGGTCGTCGCCGTCCAGGACGAGCCTACGCGCGGTGGCAAGATCATCGTCGCCGTCGGCACCGAGGCCAAGGGCATGCTCGGGCGCACGCCGGGACACATCAATGCCGTTCGCCCCATGAAGGATGGCGTCATCGCCGACTTCACGTACACGGAGAAGATGCTCCAGTATTTCATCAACAAGGTCCACGGCAACCGCATGCTCAAGCCCTCGCCGCGGGTGCTGGTATGCGTGCCGTTCGGTTCCACCCAGGTGGAGCGGCGCGCCATCCGCGAATCGGCCGAAGGCGCCGGCGCGCGCAACGTCGCCATTGTCAGCGAGCCGATGGCCGCGGCGGTGGGTGCCGGGCTGCCGGTGCACGAAGCCCGCGGCTCCATGGTGCTGGACATCGGCGGCGGCACCTCGGAGGTGGCCGTGCTGTCCCTGAACGGTATCGTCTACGCCAACTCCGCCCGCATCGGCGGCGACCGTTTCGATGATGCCATCATGAACTACGTCCGCCGCAACTACGGCATCCTCATCGGCGAGGCGACCGCCGAGCGCATCAAGATCGAGATCGGCTCGGCCTACCCCGGCCAGCAGGTGCGGGAACTGTCGGTGAAGGGCCGCAACCTCTCCGAAGGCGTGCCGCGCAGTTTCACGCTCAACAGCAACGAAATCCTCGAGGCCCTGCAGGAGCCCCTGCAGGCCATCGTCAGTGCCGTCAAACAGGCGCTGGAACAGACGCCTCCGGAGCTCGGCGCGGATGTCGCCGAGCGCGGCATCGTGATCACGGGAGGTGGCGCACTGCTGCGCGACATCGACAAGCTGCTGACCGAGGAGACCGGGCTGCCCGTGGTGATCGCGGATGATCCGCTGACCTGCGTGGCGCGCGGGGGCGGGCGCATTCTCGAACTCATGGACGAGATGGGTCCGGGACATTTCGGTCTCGAGTAACCCCTTACCACCCGTCAAATAAAGAGTGTGGCTGGCTACGGCGCAGGAAACTACCGGGCTTCGCAAGGGCGAGGAACCGCTCCCGGTTTCAGTTTCACGGTGTTTGCCGTCCTGGCGATCGTACTCATGGCACTCGACCGCCGCGGCGGCTGGCTGGTCCAGGCGCGCTACTACCTGAGCGCAGCGGCCTATCCGCTGCAACTCGCCGTCAGCTCCCCCGGTCAGGCGCTGCGCTGGACGCAGGACAGTCTCACGGCGCGGGAGACCTTGCAGGCCCAGAACGCCGCGCTGCGGGCGCGCGATCGGGAACTGTCCCTGAAAGTGATGCGCTTCGAGGCCCTCGCGCGCGAAAACGCCGAACTGCGCGGCCTGCGCGCAGCGCTGCCGCCCGTCGCTGACCACTGGCTGGCAGCCGAAGTCATCGAGTCGGATCTGAAGGGCCAGGGCGAGCGCCAGCGTCTGCTCATCAACCGCGGCGCGCGCAACGGTGTCTTCAAGGGTCAGGCCGTCATGGACAACTATGGCCTGCTGGGCCAGACCACGCGCGTCGGCCCGTGGAGCGCGGAAGTCATCCTCGTGACCGACCCGGAACACGCCGTCCCGGTCGAAGTGGAGCGCACCGGTGTGCACACCATCGCTGTGGGTACCGGCGGCGCCGACAACATGCTGGACCTGCCCTATCTGCCGGCCAACGCGGATGTCAAAGCGGGGGACCTGCTGATGACCTCCGGTCTTGGCGGGGTCTTCCCGCAAGGCTATCCGGTGGCACGCATCGCGGTGGATCGGCACGACAAGGCCCAGTCGGCGCAGTTCCTGGCGACCCCGCTCGCACACCTCGACGCGTTGCACGAAGTCACGCTGGTCTGGTTCGAGGACACTCATCCGGCTGCGCCCACTCACTTGAAGGATGGTGCGTCGGCTTCGGGCAATGCCACCCTGCAACGCCAACCGGCACCGCCGCTTGAGCTTTTGCCCATGCCCACGTTGCCGCGCCTGGGATCCGCGCCTCTCAGCGGCCAGGGCGCCCGATGATTGATCGCCACCGCGATTCCCGGGGTGCGCTGCTGCTGACCGTGGTGGTCGCGCTGGTGCTGTCGGTGCTGCCGCTGCCGTCGTGGCTGTCCGCCGTGCGCCCCGCCTTCCTGGTCCTCACGGTCATGTACTGGTCGATCGCCGCCCCACGGCTTGGTGGCATTGCGCTCGGCTTTCTGGCGGGCCTGGCGCTCGATGTGTTTCACGGTGCAGTGCTGGGCCAGAACGCCCTGGCGCTCTCCGCCATCACCTACGTCGCCGTGCGCGAGCACCAGAAGATCCGCCTGAAGCCGGCGTTCCAACAGGCCCTGATCATGCTGGGCGCGCTCGTCGCCTATGAGTTCATCCTGTTCGCCATCGATGGCTGGACCGGACATCCCAACACCAGCGCGCTGCGCTGGATCCACACCGTGACCGGTGCGCTGATCTGGCCGCTGGTGGTCGCGGTGCTGGATCGCGTACGCGGCGCACGCTGAAGGAGGGCGACATGCAAGGCGTACGCATCAAGGATCACTGGAAGGAGCAGCGCCTGTTCGACCAGCGCGCGCTCGTCGCCAGCGCCATCGGTGCCATTCTGCTGCTGGTGCTCGCCGGCCGCCTGGTGCTGCTGCAGGTGATGCGCTACGACTACTACTCGCAGCAATCGCAGTTCAACCGCGTGCGCCTGGAGCCGATCCCGGCGGCGCGCGGCCTGCTGCTCGACCGCAATGGGGAAACCCTGGCCGGCGGACAGCCCGGCTACCAGCTGGAGCTGGTGCGCGAGGAAGTGCCTGATCTCAACGGCACCCTCAAGGGCCTGGTCCAGATTGGCCTTTTGAGGCCGGAGGAGCTGCCGGACATTCGCCGTACCATCCTCTCCCGGCGCAGCTTCGACAGTGTGCCCATTCGCCTGCGCATGACCGATGAAGATGTGGGCCGCTTCGCGGTACATCGTTTCGACTTCCCGGGCGTGGACATCAAGTCGCGCGAGACCCGCTGGTATCCCAATGGCGCGCTCGCCGTGCACGCCCTGGGCTATGTCAGCGCGCTCAGCGAAACGGACCTGCAGCACGTGGACACCGCCGCGTATGCCGGTACTTCGGTGATCGGCAAGCTCGGTGTTGAGGGCGCCTACGAGAAGCAGCTGCACGGCACCAACGGTTTTCGCCAGATCCTGGTCAATGCGGAAGGCCGCTCGGTGGAGAAGATCGGCAGCGGCAGTGTCGCGCTGCAGTTGCGCAAGCAGTTGCCGATCGCCGGTGACAATCTGGTGCTGGGCCTGGACCTGAAAGTCCAGCGCGTGGCCGAGGATGCGCTCGGAACGCACCGTGGCGCCGTGGTCGCGCTGGATCCCAGCACCGGCGACGTCATCGCCCTGGTCAGCAAGCCGGGCTTTGATCCCACCCAGTTCTCGCGTGGGATTACGCGCGCCGAGTATGCGGCGCTGTCCAACGACGAGGACAAGCCGCTGCTCAATCGCGCCCTGCGCGGCACCTATCCTTCGGGCTCGACCATCAAGCCGGCCATCGGCCTGGTGGCCTTGACCGATCACAGCATCACCGCCGACCAGAAGGTGCTGTGCACAGGCACCTTCCAGCTGCCGCACAGCATCCATGTCTATCGTGCGGACAAGGATGAGCCGCGCGGAATGCTCGACCTGACCGTGGCCATCGCCAAATCCTCCGACGTGTACTTCTACAAGCTCGCCCACGAGATGGGCATCGACAAGCTCGATGAGGGCCTCGCGCCCTTTGGATACGGCCAGCTCACCGGCATCGACATCAGTGGCGAGAAACCCGGCCTCCTGCCCTCGCCCGCCTGGAAGCGCACCGCCTTCAAGCAACCCGCCGACCAGGTCTGGTTTCCCGGTGAGACGGTCAATCTGGGCGTGGGGCAGGGCTATCTGCTCGTGACGCCGCTGCAGCTGGCGCATATCGTCGGTGTGATCGGCGAGCGCGGCCGCAGTTTCCGCCCGCGCCTGGTCACCGCTACGCGCAGTCCCGATGGCCGGGTCACATCGATCGCGCCAGTGGAGGAAAAGGCCGTGGAGGGCATCGCCCAGCAGGACTGGACCACCGTGATCAAGGCCATGATGGGTACCATGACCTACGGCACCGGTCACACCGCCTTCGCCAAGGTGGCCTACAGTGCTGCCGGCAAGACCGGTACGGCGCAGGTCTACACCGTCGCGCAGAACGCCAAGTACAACGCCAAGACGGTGGCCGAGAACCTGCGCGATCACGCCTGGTTCGTGGCGTTCGCGCCGGCCGAGCAGCCTCGCATCGCCATTGCCGTGCTCGCGGAGAATGCCGGCTTCGGCGCGAGCACCTCAGCGCCCATCGCGCGCGCGGTGCTCGATGCCTACCTGCTGGGGGACGATGGCAAGTTAAAGCCCGCCTTCGCGCCTTCCCCGGCGGCGATGGCGCGGTTGCAGTCTGATTCGCAACCGGCCGGCGACACCTCGGAGCAGCCGCCATGATCCGCGAGGAAATCACCGACGGCCCAAGCGCCCGCCGTGCCGTCACCGGTGCCACGCGCATGCTTTTGGCGCTGAAGCTCGATGGCCCGCTGCTGGTGGGCCTGGGCCTGATTGCGGCATATGGCCTGGTCGTCCTCTACAGCGCCTCTGGCCAAAGCCTCGGCACCGTCATCCGCCAGGTGGGTCACCTCGGCATGGGCACGGCGGCGATGCTGCTGCTGGCCCAGGTCAATCCCAATTTCCTGCGGCGCCTGTCGCCGTGGCTGTATGTGCTCGGCGTCTTCCTGCTGCTCATCGTCGCCGGCATGGGCGCCATCGGCAAGGGCGCGCAGCGCTGGCTCGATCTGGGAGTGGTGCGGTTCCAGCCCTCGGAAATCATGAAGCTCGCCGTGCCGATGATGTGCGCGTGGTACCTGCACGAGCGACCGCTGCCCCCCAGCCCGATGTCGCTGGTGCTGCTCGCGGTGTTGATCCTGGTCCCCGCAGGACTGGTCGTGATGCAGCCGGATCTGGGTACCGGTGCGCTGATTGCGATCTCAGGGGCGCTCGTGGTCATGATGGCGGGGCTGCAGTCGAGCATCGTGCTGGGCCTGGTGGCACTGGCCGCGGCCGGCGGTTGGGTGGGCTGGCACCACATGCATGACTACCAGCGCAATCGCATCCTCACCTTCATCAATCCCCAGATCGATCCGCAGGGCGCCGGCTACCACATCATCCAGTCGCAGATCGCCATCGGTTCGGGCGGGGTGTTCGGCAAGGGCTGGATGAACGGCAGCCAGGCACAGCTGGACTACCTGCCGGAAAGCTCCACGGATTTCATCTTCGCGGTGATCGGCGAGGAGTTCGGCATGCTCGGACTCTTCGGCCTGCTGCTGCTGTACGCCTTTGTCGTCGGCCGCGCCGTATACCTGTCGACGCAGACCCAGGACACCTATGCGCGATTGCTGGCCGGGAGCCTCGCGCTGACGTTCTTTGTCTATGTCTTCATCAATGCCGGCATGGTGAGCGGCCTCCTGCCGGTGGTCGGCGTGCCCTTGCCGCTGATCAGTTATGGCGGCACCTCGATGGTGACCCTGCTCGCCGGCTTCGGTATTCTCATGTCGATGTACTCGCACCGGAAGCTCGTCGGGTCATAGTGAGCCGCATGCGCCCGCAAGCCTCGCTGCTCAGCACGGCAACCCTGTGCGCCGGGCTGCTGTGTGCCGCAGCGGCACACGCCGACACCCGCGGCTTTGATCTGTCACGGCCGGAGATTCAAAGCTTCATTGCCACGGCGGCGCAGCAACCACCGCTGACCCGCGCCCGGGTCACCCGCATCCTGCGTCACGCCCGGCCGAACCCCGGCGTCATCGACAAGATCTCCCGTCCCGCCGAAACGGTGCTGCCCTGGTGGCAGTACCGCGCGAACTTCGTGACCGACCAGCGCGTCGCGGACGGTGTGAGTTTCTGGCTGGCGCACCGGCAGGACCTGGAAAACGTCGCTCGCAGCGAAGGCGTCGCACCCCAGTACATCGTCGCCATCCTGGGCTGTGAAACCGCCTACGGACGCATCACCGGCAAGGAGCGGGTGCTCGACTCGCTGGCGACCCTGGGGTTTGACTATCCGCCACGGGCCGATTTCTTCCGCGGCGAACTGCTGCAGTTTCTGCTGCTGGCGAACGAGGCGCACTTAAATCCGCTGCGCGTCAAGGGCTCCTACACGGGCGCCATGGGCGCACCGCAGTTCATGCCCTCAAGCTATCGGCGCTACGGGGTGGATGCGGACGCCAATCGCCATGTCGATCTGTGGACGGACTGGCGCGATATTTTTGCCAGCATCGCCAACCTGCTCAAACAAAACGGCTGGCAGACCGATGCGCCGGTGCTGGCGGAGGCGCAGCTGAGCGACGGCGCCGCCGTGCCAGTGGCCCCGCGCATGCTCGATCTCACCGCGACGCTCGACAGTCTCAAGGCCATCGGCATCACCACTCACAGCGACCTCCCGGGCGACACCCCGGCGGTGCTGATCGCGGCAGAACAGCCTGCCGGCCCTGCGTTTCGCGTCGGTTTCAATAATTTCTATGTGATCAGCCGCTACAACCGCAGCGCGCGTTATGCCATGGCGGTGGCTGATCTGGCGCATGCCATTGCCGCAGGTGTGCCGTGAACACACCGCGCCTGCACCACTTGCCGGCGCGGCTGCTCGCCGCGTGGGTGCTGGTGCTGTTCGCCGGTTGCGCGCTGGTCGGCGGCCACGGTCCCGGCGGCGGCCCACCCCGGCCCACGCCGGTGCCGGCCCCGCTGCCTGCGGCGCCGAATGAGGCGGGGATCGCCGCGATTCCGGATGCCGTGCCGCGCATCGAGGCGCGCAGCCGCCTTGGCAATCCGCCCTTCTACAATGTGCTGGGTCGGCGCTATGCACTCCTGGCGAGTCCGGAAGGGTATGTGGAGCGCGGCGTCGCCTCCTGGTACGGACCGGGCTTCCATGGCGTCAGCACCTCGATGGGCGAACCGTACGACATGTACGCCATGACCGCGGCGCATAAGACGCTGCCCATTCCCTGTTATGCGCGCGTCACCAATCTGGTCAACGGTCGATCGGTGGTCGTGCGCATCAACGATCGCGGCCCCTTTGTCGCCAACCGCCTCATCGACCTGTCGTACACCGCCGCGGCGAAGCTCGACATGCTGCGCGCGGGGACGGCCATGGTGGAGGTGCGCGTCGTCACCCCGAATGATCCGCAGAGTCAGGCGCTGACACGCACCACGGAAACCCCGCCGCCGACGCTGTACGTGCAGGCCGGGGCGTTCGCCGTACCGGCGAATGCGCAGGGCTTGCAGCAGCGCCTGCAGCAGGCGGGGCTTACGACCGCAGTGGTCATGCCGCCGGCGCCCGGACATCATCTGTTTCGGGTGCGGGTGGGCCCGGTGAGCAGTGTCGCCGACTTCGACGCCGTGGCGGCAAAGCTTGCCACGCTGGGAGTTCCCGACGCGCTCCTGGCGCTCGACTGATAAACTGAAACTTCACCCCTTAAGCTTTCCAGGATCACCGCGGATGCTACGACGCCTCTTCGCCACTGCGCTCTTCAGCCTGTGCAATCTCGCCGCCGTGGCCACCGCCGCTGCCGCCGCACCGATTCCGGCGCCACCGTCGGTGCCGGCGCGCGCCTACCTGCTCGAGGACTACCAGACCGGCCGGGTGCTCGGGTCCGATCATGCGGACGATCGCATGGAACCGGCCAGCCTCACCAAGCTCATGACCGCCTACATCGTGTTCACGGCGCTGCACGACGGACGCTTGAAGCTCACCGACCAGGTCACCATCAGTGAGCACGCGTGGCGCTCGGAGGGCTCGCGCACCTTTGTGCAGGTGGGTACGCAGATCCCGGTGGATATCCTGATCAAGGGCATGATCGTGCAGTCGGGCAACGATGCCACCGTGGCGCTCGCCGAGCGCGTGGCCGGCACCGAACCCGCCTTCGTCCAGGTCATGAACGAATACGCCAGGCGCCTGGGGATGGCGCACACTCACTACGCCAACGCCGACGGCCTGCCGAGCCCCGATCACTACACGACGGCCCGGGATCTGGCACTCCTGGCGCACCACCTGATCGCGGATTTTCCGGATTTCTATCCGCTCTTCAGCCTGCACGAATTTTCCTGGAACAACATCAAGCAGCAGAACCGCAACGGCCTGCTCGGCGCTGATCCGACCGTCGATGGCCTGAAGACCGGCCACACCGACAGCGCTGGTTTCTGCCTGGTCACCTCCGCGCTGCGCAGCGGCACCCGCCTGATCTCGGTGGTACTGGGTTCGCCTTCGGTGAAGGATCGTGAGCAGGCGAGTGCGACGCTGCTGGGCTATGGCTACTCCTTCTACCAGACGGTGAAGGTGAAGAGCCGCGGGGATGTGCTGGCCGCACCGCGCGTGTTCCTGTCCGCCTCGAGCACCGTCGCCGTGGGCCTTGCGCAGGATGTGTTCGTGACCGTGGGACGCGACCAGGCGAACCAGCTCAAGACCACGACCACCTTGGACAATCGGCTGCTCGCTCCGCTCGCCGCCGGTGCCAAGGTCGGTGACTTCACGGTCGCGACGCCCGATGGCGCAGTCGTGGCCAAGGTGCCCGTGGTGACGCTCGCGGCGGTGCCCGCGGGCGGGTTGTGGACGCGCATGACGGACCACATCTCCCTCTGGTTCAAATAGGATCCGTGACATGGCGACGCCGCTGCCGCTGTGCTACCTGAAGGGTGAGTACCTCGCCTTGGCCGAGGCGCGGGTCTCGCCGCTCGATCGCGCCTTCCTGTTCGCGGATGCCGTCTACGAAGTCATGCCGGTGTACGGCCGGCGACCCTTCCGCTTTGCCGCCCACTGCGAGCGGCTCGCGGCGAGCCTCAAGGCACTGGGTATGGACGACCCGCACACCCGCGCAGAGTGGCACGACATCATTGCCACGCTGATCGAGCGCAACGCCACCGATAACATCTATGTGTACTGGCAGGTCACGCGCGGCGCCGAGTATGGTCGCAACCATGCCCCGCTGCCGGTGCTGCCCCGCACCGTGTTCGCGTTCTGCTCGCCGCTGACACTGCCGGATCAGGCGACGCTCGAACGCGGCATCAGCTGCGTGACGGCGGCGGATAATCGCTGGGGCCGCTGCGACATCAAGTCGACCGCCCTGCTCGCGAACATCCTGCTGCGCGATATCGCCACCCAGGCTGGCGCCGCGGAAACCATCCTGCTGCGTGACGGTGTACTGACCGAAGGATCCGCCTCGGCCGTGCACGTGGTGCTGGCCGGTGAGCTGGTGACGCCGGCGCTGTCGGCGCAGGTGCTGCCGAGCCTCACCCGTGGCGCCGTGGAGAAGATGGCGCTGCGCGCCGGAATCACGGCGCGTTCGGCGACCATCACCGAGGCCGACCTGCGCGCGGCCTCCGAAGTCATGCTGTCGGCGGCGACGCGCGAAGTGATCGCGGTGACAAAAATAAACGGCGCGCCCGTTGGCACGGGGGAGCCGGGCCCGGTATGGCGGGCCCTGCACGGCCAGCTGCAGCGCTATAAACAGGAGCTCGCGGAGCGGCCCTGGTGAGCGACCTGCTGCAGTTCCCCACCGACTACCCCATCAAGGTCGTCGGCCGCACCAGCGACACGCTCCGGGACCGCATTGACGCCATTTTCCGCACTCACGTGCCGGACTTCGATCCCTCACTCACCACCGAACGCTTGAGCGGCAACGGCAATTTCCAGTCCATCTCGTACACCATCCGCGCCGTCAGCGCCGCCCAGGTGACCGCGCTCGCGACCGATCTGAAGGCCGCGCCGGATGTGATGATTGTGATCTGAGTCAGACGCGGCTCGGGGCTGTAACCGTTTTATAACCGAGTCGTACCTGACGGTGAAACCCGGACCGTCTACGATGGATTGTTTGGCCCCAGGCCGCCGCCGCGACCGTCCCCAGTTCCATGTCGATCACCCTCGATCAGATCACCAAACGCTACCAGGGCAGCCCCGTCGTCAACGACGTGTCCGTCGATATCGGCGACGGCGAATTTTTTGTGCTGCTGGGGCCGAGCGGCAGCGGCAAGAGCACGCTGCTGCGCGCCATCGCCGGGCTCACCGCCGTCGACCACGGCCGTATCTCCCTGCACGGCCGCGATGTCACGTACGTTTCGGCGCGCGATCGCGGTGTGGGCCTGGTATTCCAGAACTACGCGCTGTTCCGGCACATGACGGTGGCCGACAACATCGAATTCGCCTTACGCGTGCGGCGCATGCGCGGCTCCGAGCGGCGCGAGCGGCGCCGCGAGCTGTTGCGGCTGGTGGCCCTCGAAGGCATGGAGGACCGCCTGCCCCTGGAGCTGTCCGGCGGCCAGCAGCAGCGCGTCGCCGTGGCGCGCGCGCTCGCACACAAACCCGAGGTGCTGCTGCTGGATGAACCGTTCGGGGCGCTGGATGCCAAGATCCGCGAGGAGCTGCGCCGCACCATCCGCGAAGTGCAGCGCGAGCTGGGCATCACCACCATCCTGGTGACGCACGACCAGGAAGAGGCGTTTGCGCTGGCCGACCGCATCGGCATCATGAACCTGGGCAGGCTCTTGGAACTGGGGCGTCCGGAGGACCTGTACGCGCGCCCCGCCACCCGCTTCGTCGCCACCTTCTTAGGCGCGGCCAACCTGGTGCTGGCGCAACACACCTCACAGGGCATCTGCATCGGCGCTGACCCGGTCCTGGCCCTCGGCAGCACGGGGTCTGCCGGTCGTGATCATGAAGTGGTGGCGGTACTGCGGCCCGAAGACATCGAGATCGCCGCAAGCCCCGATGAGCTGCGCTCGAGCTTCCTCGGCCTCGGCACCGTCGAGCAGCTGCTGTTCGTCGGCGCCAATGAACGGCTGCGCGTGCGGCTGAACAACGCCGCAAGCAGCGGACCTGTGGTGACGGCGGCGGACAGCAATGCAACCGAGGCACTGCTGGAAGTGACCCGCACCCAGCATGACCGGCGCAACTACCCGGTGACCGTCGGGCAGAGCGTGACACTGGGCGTACGGCGGCTGCATGTGCTGGCGACGCCGCTGTCGAGCTTCACGGCCTGCGCGAGCACTGCGGCGCAGGCGCAGGCCATCAGCGAGGAGCCGCTGCTGGTGCAGCTGGCCACGCGCATGAAGACCCGCGTCAGCACCCGCGTTGAGCCGGCGCTGCAGGCGCCCGGCGCCAGCGCCTCGGCCGCCCCGTTTGCGGGCGTCGCCGTGATCAACACCGACCCCGAGGCCGTGCATACCGTCCAATGGCTGTTGCAGCAAGGCGCGGAGGCCGTGCTGCTGCTGCCGCACAATGCCCCCTCGCCCACGCGCGTGCTCATCCACTGGCTGGATGAACCGGCGCGACGCGCCACCCTGGCGGTGGCCGCGAGTCTGCTGCGCCACGTGTCCGCTGAAGCCGTGTATGTGGGCATCATGCCCGATGCCGGTGAGGCCGGGCGCCCGGACGCCATGCGCTCCTTGCTGGATGCGCGCTCTGAAGCGCAGGCCGTGCATGGCCTGGAGATCCGCACCGAGCTGGGCTACGGCGATGTGGCCGTGGAGCTTACCCGGCGGCTCACCGAACGGCCGGACCAGATGCTGATCCTGGGCGTCTCGGACATCGATGTGCTGACCCAACGCTTCACGGCGCTGCTGTCGCGCATGGTCAACCCGATGCTGGTGGTCTGGCAGCCGGGCGAATCGCCGCAGTGAATACCGCGACCGGTAAATGGACGTTCACGCAGCCGAGCGTGTTGCCGGGTTTTGGGCTGACCTTCGGCTTCACGACCTTCTTCCTGAGCGCCATCGTGCTGATTCCGCTCGCGGCGCTGATCAGCATGGCCGCCTCCTCGAGCTGGCACGAGTTCGTGCATACCGTGGCCAGTGACCGGGCCCTGGCGTCCTACCGGCTGTCTTTCGGCGCCTCGTTGCTGGCCGCCAGCATCAACCTGGTCTTCGGCTTCATCCTGGCGTGGACGCTCGTGCGCTATGACTTCCCCGGGCGCAAGCTCATCGATGCGCTCATCGATCTACCGTTCGCCCTGCCCACGGCCGTTTCCGGCATCGCCCTGACGACGGTATTCGCGCAGAACGGCTGGCTCGGCCACTACCTGGAGCTCGCGGGCATCAAGGTCGCGTACACCTGGATCGGCGTCACCGTTGCCCTCACGCTGATCGGCATGCCCTTCATGGTGCGCACCGTCCAACCCGCCCTGGCCGAGGTGCAGCGCGATCTGGAGGATGCCGCGGAAACGCTCGGCGCCAACCGCTTCTACGTGTTCCGGCGCATTATCCTGCCGATCGTGGTGCCCGCCATGCTCACGGGATTCGCGCTCGCCTTCGCGCGCGGCGTCGGCGAGTACGGCTCGGTGATCTTCATCGCCGGCAATCTGCCGTTCAAGACCGAAATCACGCCACTGCTCATCGTGATACGGCTGGACGAGTTCGACTACCACGGCGCGGCATCGCTCGGCTGCGTGATGCTGGTCATCTCCTTTCTGGGACTTTGGGCCATCAATTACCTGCAAAGCTGGGGCCGCCGCCGCACCACGGCGACGGGACGCTAGATGGCCGGCGGCGCTTCACGGATCGGCCTGCTGGAGCTGCGCTCGCGCCCCGGGCATGACTCGCTCTTGGGCAGGCTCATGCGCTGGCTGCTGATCGGGGTGTCACTGCTGTTCCTGGCCGCGCTGCTCATTGCCCCGCTGATTACGGTGTTCGCCACGGCCTTCGAAAAGGGTCTCCACGCCTACCTCGCAGCGTTCCACGATCCGGACACCATCTCGGCCATCAGATTGACCTTGATCACCGCGGCGGTGGTGGTGCCGGTGAATACGGTATTCGGACTCGCGGCCGCCTGGTGCATCGCCAAATTTGAATTTCGCGGCAAGAGTTTCTTCACCACCCTCATCGATCTGCCGCTGGCGGTCTCCCCAGTCATCGCGGGGCTGGTGTACGTGCTGGTGTTCGGGCTGCAGGGCTGGTTCGGCAGCTGGCTGCAGGATCACAACATCAGCATCATCTTCGCCTTGCCCGGCATCATCCTCGCGACCATGTTCGTGACCTTCCCGTATGTGGCCCGTGAGCTCATTCCGCTGATGCAGCAGCTGGGCAATGACGAGGAGGAAGCCGCGATCACGCTCGGCGCCGGGGCCTGGCTGACCTTCTTCCGGGTAACGCTGCCGAAGGTGCGATGGGGCCTGATCTACGGCATCATCCTCTGTAACGCCCGTGCCATGGGCGAGTTCGGCGCGGTCTCCGTGGTATCCGGACATATCCGTGGCCTCACCAATACGCTGCCGCTGCATGTTGAGATCCTCTACCGCGAGTACAACACTGTCGGCGCCTTCGCCGTGGCATCGCTGCTGACGCTGCTGGCCGTGATCACGCTGGTGATCAAGACTTTGGTCGAGCGGCGCGGATACCAGCGCCGCTGATGCAACCCATGCTGAATCGTCTGGGACGGCTACTCGAGCGGCTGCGGATCGATCCGGCCACGACGCGGCTGCGCTGGTGGCTGGCCGGCAGTGAAGTCGTGATCGTGCTGATGGTGGCGGGTGGCCTGTCACTGTATGCGGGAGATCGCCTGCGGCAGCTGGTGGACAGTCAGGGCACGGCCCGGGTGCAGCTGGGCGGCACCATGGCGCGCGAAACCCTGCGGCGCATGCAGGAAGATGCGCTGGCCTCGGCGCGCACCATCGGTGATGACCCGGCACTGCAGAAGGCGCTGCAGAGCGCGACCGATGCCGCGCACGCGCAGGAGCTGGACGCCGTGTTGCGCCGCCTGTGCCCGACCGATACCGCCGATGCCTGCGCCGTATTCGATGGCGCGACCCTGTTATCCAGCGCGGGCATCAGCGTGCCGTGGACGGAAGTGTTCTTGAGCATCGCCAAGCAGGGACGGCTGTTTCTCGCAACGCCCGTGGCCAGTACCACGGCCTTGTTCGGCGCCACGGTACCGGTGAGCGGGCGCCCCGGACTCGCCATCATCGTCGTGCGCCGCCTGGATGCGCAGCTGGCGACCAATCTCAGTGTTGCCGCGGGCCTTGCCATCCGGCTGATCAATTACCGCAGTTTCACCACGGCCCCCGTGGATCAGTTGACCAGCGTGCACAGTGCGGGGCTCGCGGACGGCCATTACGCCGTCGCGCATATCCAGCCGCTGGATCTGTTTGTCGCGAGCTTCCCGCTGTTCACCAATACCGGGGAGGCCATCGCGCTGATCGAGGCGCGGCTGCCCGCCGCGCAGATCGACAGTGAGATCCGCTCGCTCATCCATCGCCTGCTGATCACCGCCCTGGTGCTGGCGCTGCTCGCGATTGTGGCGGGCGCCGTGCTCGGACAGTTTGTCGCAGGGCCCGTGCAGGATCTCACCGAGGCGGCGCAGCGCTTATCCCAGGGCGACTTCTCGACATCGATACCGGTGGGCGGCACCGCCGAGGTCGGCGCGCTGGCGCGCACCATGGAGGACATGCGCCGCAACCTGGTGAATATCACCGGCACGCTGCGGCGGCGCGAGGCCGAAGCCCAGGGCGTGCTCGCCGGCATCGTCGAGGGCGTGTTCGCCGTCGACCGCGATCGCAACATCCGCTACTTGAATCCCCAGGCCGCGAAACTCCTGGGCGTGGAGCCGCAGGCGGCGGTCGGGCGCTTCTGTGGGGATCTGCTCAAGCCGCAGGGAGTCAATGGCGTGCGACCCTGTGAAGTCGACTGCCCCATCCTGCGCGCTCGCAGCTCCGGCACCGCGCAGTCTGTCGAGCGGCTGGATCTCAATGATGCGGCGCCGCGCACCACCATCATCACCAGCTCCGGCATGGTGGAGGGCCTGCAGGTACAGGTGATCCGCGATGAGACCGAACTGGAAGCCGTGCGCCGCGCGCGCGACAGTGTCCTCGCCAACATCTCCCACGAATTCCGCACGCCGCTGGCCGCGCAGCTGGCTTCCATCGAACTCTTGCGCGATGGCCTGCAAACCATGCAGCCGGAGGCCCGCGAGAAGCTGGTGGTGTCGCTTGAGCGCGGCACCCTGCGCCTGACACGACTCATCGACAACCTGCTCGAGAGCGTGCGCATCGAGTCCGGGCAGCTGAGCATCCGCCAGCAAACCGTGGCGCTGGGCGAGGTGGTGCTGGAGGCCCACGCGCTGGTGGAGTCGCTGCTGTTGCAGCGCCGCCAGCAGCTGGTCGTGGAGCTGCCCGATGATCTGCCGATGGTCCGGGGTGACAAGACCCGGCTCACGCAGGTATTCGTCAACCTCATCGCCAATGCGAACAAGTTCTCACCGGACGGTTCGATATTGCGCATCGGGGCGAGCGCTGATGCCACCCACATCGTCGCGTGGGTCGAGGATGAGGGGCCGGGAGTGGCCGAAGGGGATGAAGGCAGTGTCTTCGAGCGCTTCCGGCGCGGCACGGAGGCGGAACCGGAACCCGGTGGCCTGGGCCTCGGCCTGTGGATCGTCAAGTCCGTGATTGAGCGTCATGGGGGCACCATCATCGTGCAGCGCACGCCGCAGCAGCGCACCCGATTCAGCTTTACACTGCCCGTTCAGACCGGAAACGCATGATATGAAAGTCCTGATCGCTGACGATGACCGCGACCTGCTGGACCTGATTGCCTTCACGCTGTCGCAGGCCGGCTTCTTGCCGGTCAAGGCAGCGGATGGCAATTCGGCCCTGGCGCTGTTTGCCAGTGAAGAGCCGGATCTGCTGGTGCTCGATATCAACATGCCCGGCGCCAGCGGCTTCAAGGTATGCGAGACCATCCGCACGCAATCGGCGGTCCCCATCATGATGCTCACGGCGCGCAATGAAGAGGAGGATCTGGTCCGCTCATTGGAACTGGGCGCCGATGACTATCTCACCAAGCCCTTCAGCCCCCGCACGCTCCTGGCCCGCATCAAGGCGCTGATGCGCCGCGCCGGCATGGAGAATGCGGGACCACTGGCCGCGGGCCGCATCAAACTGAATGTCGAAGATCACACCGTGGAGATCGGACCGGCCGCTGCGGTGCGCCTGACCAAGCTTGAATTGCGACTGCTGCAGATGCTGCTGGTGAACGCCGGCCGCACCGTGGGTTCGGACCGGTTGCTGGTGCATATCTGGGGACACCGCAACTCCGGCGACCGGCAGCTGCTCAAGCAGCTGGTTCACCGCCTGCGGCAGAAGATCGAGAAGGATCCGTCGCTGCCGGAGATTCTGCAGACGGCTACCGGGGCCGGTTACAAGCTGGTGGTCGAATAGACCGCTTCTCGATCAACGCGCTGCGGGCGCGCAACACATTGACGTAGGCATTCTGACGCTGCGTGGCCATGGTCGCCTGGGCGGCCGCCGCCACGCATGTTTTCCACCAGATTGAAGTCATGTTCAGTGCTCTACAATGAGTCCTGTCTTAGGAGACCGTCAGGGGCCATGAAAGTTGCCGGATATCGCAGCCTCGCAGTGCGCACGCCGGACGGCCTGCGCATTGCCGCACAGGATTGGGCGCGACCGGGTTCCGGGCGCGACGTGCTGCTCATCCATGGCTATTCACAGTCAAATCTTTGCTGGCTCAAACAGTGCAGCGGGCCCTTGGCGGATGAGTTCCGGCTGGTGACCTATGACATCCGCGGTCACGGCGGCTCCGATAAACCGCTGGAGGCGCATTTTTACAGTGATGCCGAACGCTGGGCCGGTGAAATCGAAGCCGTCATCGGCGCGGCACAGCTGGATCATCCGGTATTGGTGTTCTGGTCCTATGCGGGCCGCATCGCGCTCGACTATTTGAGCCGCCGCGGCCATGGAGGTGTCTCCGGCCTGGTGTTTGTCAGTGCGACCAGCGCACTGGATGCGAGCATGACCGGCCCAGCCGCACCGCTGCTGCGACACATGACTGAGGGGGATCTGGCTGCCAATATCGAGGCCACCACGGCGTTCCTTCAGGCGTGCACGGCGAGCGCGCTGTCGGGGGCGGATCTGAGCTTCATGCTGGCGTACAACATGGTGGTGCCCCCGGCGATCCGCGCCCATCTCATCCGCCGCGCCGCCGACTACCAGGCCGCCCTGCAGGCGCTTACGGTACCCGTGCTGGTCATGCATGGCGGCGCGGATGCCCTGATCCTGCCCAGCATGGGCGACTACACCGTTGCCAATACCCGCAATGCCCGTCATGTCATCTACCCTGGCATAGGCCATATGCCGTTCTGGGAGATCCCGGAGCAGTTTGACCGCGACCTCACCGACTTTCTGCGCGACGCCCCCCGTCCGCGCCGCTGACTATCTGGCGCCGTAGACCTGGTCGAAGCTGCCACCGTCGTCAAAATGGTCCTTCGCGGCCTTGGTCCAGCCGCCGAATTCGGCGATGGTGGTCAGCTGCAGCTTGGGGAACTGATTCGCATACTTCTGCGCAACGGCCGGATCGCGCGGACGATAGAAATTCTGCGCGATGATCTCCTGGGCTTCCTTGCTGTACAGATGCTGCAGGTATTCGGTGGCAACCGTGGTGGTGCCGTGCTTCAAGGCGACCTGGTCCACGACCGAGACCGAGGGTTCCGCCAGGATGCTCAGCGACGGGACCACGATCTGTACCTTATCGGCGCCGACCTCCTTGATCGCGAGAAACGCCTCGTTCTCCCAGGCGAGCAGCACATCGCCGATGCCCCGCTGCACAAAGGTAGTCGTGGCATCGCGGGCGCCGGTATCGAGTACCGGCACGTTCGCATAGAGTTTGTGCACGTAGGCTTTGGCCGTGACATCGTTGCCGCCCGGCTGATGCCTGGCCCACGACCAGGCCGCCAGGTAATTCCAGCGCGCGCCCCCGGAGGTCTTCGGGTTCGGCGTAATGACGGCGATGCCGGGCTTGATCAGATCGCCCCAGTCCTTGATGCCCTTGGGGTTGCCCTTGCGCACCAGGAACACAATGGTGGAGGTGTACGGCGCGCTGTTGTCCGGCAGACGGCTTTGCCAGTTCAGCGGCAGGAGCTTGCCGCGGCTGGCGATCTGATCCACATCACCGGCCAGTCCCAGCGTCACCACATCGGCCGGCAATCCTTCGATGACCGCGCGGGCCTGTTTGCCCGAGCCGCCGTGAGACTGGTTGACCCGTACATCCTGACCGGTCTTGGCCTTCCAGTAGCGCGCAAACTCCGCGTTGTACGCGACGTACAGCTCGCGGGTCGGGTCATATGAAACGTTCAGAATGGAGAGGCTGGCCGCCTGCGCGAGCGGCGCACCGAGCACGGCGGCGCCCAACGACATCAAGACACCGCGCACCAGCCATTGCCTGACCTTGATCATGACGCTCCCCAAGATAACGAATTCAATAGCAACAGATGCTAGAGCGGGGACGTATCGATGTCAGTCGTGCGGTGGTTATAAATTGGTGACAGGCGTCAATCCCAATGCCGCCAGCAGATACGGTTCCAGGCCGGCCGCTGCGGTGCTGACCTCGCGCACGGCGCTCAAGTCGGCAAGCTGCGTCATCGTCATGCCCACCTGCCCGCACGGATTGATGCGCTGGAAGGGCTCAAGATCCATGTTCACATTCAGCGCAAGACCGTGATAACTGGCGCCGCGCCGGATGCGGATCCCGACGCTCGCGAGCTTGCGGCCCGCCACGTAGACGCCCGGCGCTTCCCGTCGCGCCGCCGCCGTGAGACCCAGATCGCTCGCGTACTGCACGACCGATTGCTCAAGTCCCGTCACTAGATCGCGCAGGCCCAGGCCCGCACGGCGCAGGTCGATCAAGGCGTAGATCACCAGCTGGCCGGGACCGTGGTAGGTGACCTGGCCACCCCGGTCGGTTTGCACCACGGGAATCTCGGCCGGTGCCAGCAGATGCTCGCGGCGGCCCGTCATCCCCAAGGTGAATACCGGCGGATGTTCCAGGAACCACAGCTCATCGGGCGTCGCCGCGGTGCGCGTGTCGGTGAACTGCTGCATGCGCCGCCAGGTCGTCTCATAGTCGACCTGGCCTAAGTGCCGGATCACTTCCCGGCTGCCGCCAGCTGCGCATTGTCGAGGCCGGCGTTGTTGCGGTTCAACGCCTGCTCGGCGCGATAACTGGAGCGCACGAACGGCCCGGCCATGCATTCCAGAAAGCCGCGCTTCAGGGCCGCCTCGCGCAGCTGGTCGAATTCAGCCGGACTCACGAAGCGCTGCACCGGCAGATGGTGGGCGGTGGGGCGCAGGTACTGACCCAGTGTGAGCAGGTCCACTCCCACCGCGCGCAGCTCCTCCATCGTCTCGATGACTTCGTCGATGCGCTCGCCCAGGCCCAGCATCAGGCTGGTCTTGGTCAATACGGCAGGGTTATGGCGCTTGGCATGCCCGAGCACGTTCAGGGTCTGCTCATAGCCCGCGCGCGGATCGCGTACCGGATGCGTCAGGCGACGCACCGTTTCGACATTCTGCGCAAACACCTGCAGCCCGGAATCCACCACGGTTTCGACATCGCGCAGCACGCCCTGGAAGTCCGGGGTCAACGCCTCGACCGCCGTCTCGGGATTGCGGGCGCGGATGGCGCGCACGCAGGCGGCATAGTGAGCGGCGCCGCCGTCGGCCAGGTCATCGCGATTCACCGAGGTGAGCACGATGTACTTGAGTTTCATCAGCGCGACCGTCCGCGCCGCATTCGCCGGCTCATCGCCATCCAGCCAGCCGCGCGGATTGCCGGTGTCCACCGCGCAGAAGCGACAGGCGCGCGTGCACACCGCGCCCATGAGCATGATGGTCGCGGTACCCGCGTTCCAGCATTCGCCGATATTGGGACACTTGGCCTCCTCGCACACCGTCGCCAGCCGATGCTCGCGGACCATCTCCCTGACCGCCTCGAAGCCCGCGCCGGTCGGCGCCTTGGCGCGCAGCCAGGACGGTTTGGGCGGTTGGGAAGGGGCGATGCCGTGCGCCTTGACGCCGTCACGGATGGCCGTAAACCCCTGGGGTGTCAGGTATTTTTCCCCGCTGCGAGCAGCGGCAGGCTCGAGAACCACGGGAATGCTCTTCAGGTCAGGCATGCGCCATTGTACTACGTCAGGGCGGGCGGCCCTTTTGCGCCAACTCCCGGTTCAGGGCCGCCAGGCGCTCCGGGGTGCCAATGTCACGCCACAGTCCCTCGTGGCGCTCACCCTGCAGCCGGCCAGCCGCGATGGCGCGTTTGAACAGCGGCAGGAGCGCAAACGGCCCCGCCGTGCAGCCGGTGAACAGCGCCGGACTGAATATCCCGATGCCGCTGTAGGTCAGCGGGCGCACGTCCGGGCGCACGATGGTGTCGCCATCCAGGTCAAAGTCGCCGGTGGGGTGTTGCGGCGGATTGGGTACCAGCACCAGGCGGGCATCGGCCGCTGCGGGGAGGCGCAGCGCGCCCGGATCGATGTCCGTGAAGGTATCGGCATTGACCACCAGGAAGGGCGCAGGTCCCAGCAACGGCAACACCTTGAAGATGCCCCCGCCGGTCTCCAACGGCGGGCTGCCCTCCTCGCTGTAATGGATCGCAACACCGAACCCGCGCCCATCGCCCAGTGCCGCACGGATCTGCGGCCCGAGCCAGGAGAGATTCACGATCACGTCGCGCACGCCAGCTCGCGCCAGGGCTTCAAGATGCCAGACGATGAGCGGCTTGCCGCCCGCGATCAGCAAGGGCTTCGGCGTGTGATCGGTCAGGGGCCGCATGCGTTCGCCGCGACCCGCGGCGAGCAGCATGGCCTTCATGCGAGGGCGACTTCGCGCGCCTCGCGCGCATTGGCGGCGGGCAGTGCGGGCAGCGCGTACTCGAGCAGAAACTCGCGCAGCGGCCGCAGCGCCGGGAAGCGGGCGCAGGCCTCGACCACATAGCGCAGGGTGAGCGGCAGGTCATTCAGATAGTTGGCCTTGCCATCGCGATACCACAGGCGCGCAAAGATCCCGAGCACCTTCAGGTGGCGCTGGACGCCGATGACATCGAACCAGCGCAGCATCTGCGTGTCGTTGGTCCCGGCGCTGAGCGAGCCTCGCGTGTGCATCATCAGCCGATAATCGCGCACCCAGCCCTCCACCCGCGCCCGCGGCCAGCTGATGTAGCAATCCTTGAGCAGCGAGACCAGGTCATACCCCACCGGACCGCGCAATGCGTCCTGGAAATCGATGATGCCGGGATTGCGCGCGCTCGTGACCATCAGGTTTCGTGAGTGGTAGTCCCGATGAACGAAGACCTGGGGCTGCGCCAGCGCCTCGGCCACCAGGAATTCGAAGGCCGCGGTGAGCATCTCGCCCTGCGCCCGGGTCAGCTCCATCTGCAGGTGACGGGCGCAGAACCATTCGGGCATCAGGGCCATCTCGCGCACCAGTACGGCGCGATCATAGGGCGGCAGCTCGAAGGCCGATTCGCGACCCCGGACCTGGATATCGGCGAGGGCCTGCAGCGCATCCGCGTACAGCTGATCGACATCGCGGCCGCTCTCCAGTGCCGGCAGGTACTGGCGCGTTCCCAGGTCCTCGAGCAGCAGCAGACCCCGTTCCGCGTCCCATTCGAACACCCGTGGCACATGGACCCCGGCGGTTTCGAGCATCACGGTGATGTTCAGATACGGGCGCACATCCTCCCGGCCGGGTGGTGCATCCATGACGATATGGGTGCCCGCATCGCTGAAAACCCGGAAATAGCGACGAAAACTGGCATCGCTGGAGGCCGGTTCGATCAGCTTTGGCGACAGCCGCAGCTCCCTGGTGACCCAGTCAGTGACCAGGTTTAAACGCTCGTCGGCGTGAATCATAGGTCTTCATTATAATGCGCGGCCCCATGCCGCACCCTCACCAATTCCCCACTTTCACGCTGCGTGTCGCCGGGGCGCTGGTTTTCTGCGCTTTGGCGAGCGTGGCGCAGGCGGACTCGCCGTTTTCCTGCCCGGCGCCGAGCTCCATGGCACGACAGAAGACCGACCCGGTCCACGAGCCGACGCTCGCCGCCGGCGGCCCCTTCAACATCGACAGCGACAACAAGGCGGTCCTGCGCCTGGAAGATCGCAGCCTGACCTTCAGCGGCCATGTCGTCGTGACCCAGGGCCAGCGACTCATGAAGTCGGACGACGCGGAGTACCAGAGTGCCGACAATGTCGTGCGGGTACCCGGCAAGCTCGACTACGAGGACCCGCTGATCCATCTCACGGGCAGCAACGGCCGCTACTCCACCTCCGGCGGCGCCAGTTTCAGCGATGCGCAGTTCGAACTGCTGCAGCGCGACGCCCATGGCGCCGCCAAGCTGGTCGACCTGACCCCCGGGGGCATCCTGCGACTGCAGCAGGTGACCTTCAGCACCTGTCCGGAGACTGAAGAGGTCTGGCAGATCCGCGCCGGCAGCCTGACGCTCGACAGTGAGGAGCACACCGGCGTTGCGCGCGATGCCAGTGTCGACTTCAAGGGCGTACCCATCCTGTACCTGCCCTGGCTGTCCTTCCCGCTGGATGATGAGCGCAAGACCGGCTTCCTGTTTCCCAGCGTCGGCACCAATAGCCGCAGCGGCCTGGAACTCTCCACGCCCTGGTACTGGAACATCGCCCCGAACGAGGATCTGCTGCTCACCCCCACCTATTACACCCGCCGCGGGATCGACATCGGCGGTGATGCTCGCTACATGACCGACAGTCAGAATGGCGAGCTGATCTGGCACTTCCTGCCCTACGATGCACAGGCGACCAGTGAGGGCCTGGACAACCACGACCGCTCCTACGTGCACCTGACGCAGACCACCGATCTGCCGGATGACTTCAGATTGCACATCGATGCGGCCAATGTCGGCGATTCGCTGTATTTCCAGGACTTCGGCCAAGGACCCGAGGGCACCAGCATCGCCTACCTGCAGCGCACCGCCGGGGTGTCGTATCGCGATGAAGACTGGCTGCTGTCAGCCCGATTCCAGCAGTACCAGACGTTGGACGTGATCGAGCAGTTGCTGGAGCCGACCGAGCGCCCCTATGCGCGCCTGCCGCAGATCGTCGCCGACAGCGACTTCGTGGTCGGACCCGCCGGCATCCTCCACTACGGTTTTGATTCCGAAGTGGTCAATTTCGACCGCGACATCGGCGTGACCGGCTGGCGCCTGGATCTGCGCCCCGAAGCCACGCTGCATTTCGAGGGGCCGGGATACTTCGTGCGCCCCGGTGTCGCCTATGAGTTCACCCAGTACTCGCTGGACAATGTCGGGGCCGGACAGGACGACAGTCCGCGCCGCTCCGTGCCGACCGGCAGCATCGATTCGGGGCTGCGCTTCGAACGCCTCGTCGGGCACGACGGCGGGCGCACCCTCACCCTGGAACCGCGGCTGCAATACGTCTACACGCCGTACCGCGACCAGGACCAGCTGCCGGTGTTTGACACGGCACTGCCGGACTTGAACCTGGTGGAACTGTTCCGCACCAACCGGTTCGTGGGCGCCGACCGCATCGGGGATGCGAACCAGGTCAGTACAGCGCTGACCAGCCGCCTGCTCGACAGCAGCACTGGTCAGCAGTTCCTGTCCGCCACCCTCGGCCAGACCTATTACTTCCAGCCGCCACGCGTGCAGATTCCGCTCGAACCGACCTCGGGATTGCGCTCGGACATGGTCGCCGAAGTGGTGCTGTCGGCCTACCGCAACTGGAGCGTCAACCTCGGCGAGCAGTGGGATGCGGATACCAGCAAAAGCGATCGCACCATTGTGGAGCTGCAGTACAAACCGGCCAATGACGCGGTCGTGAACCTCGCCTACCGCTTTCAGCGTGACACCCCCGCCGAGCAGCAGGCCCAGGCGCAGGCCGTCTCCGTCGCCTACGGGCAAATCTACGCCTCGGAAATCGCGCAGGGCCTTACCCCCACGCAGGCGCAACTGCGCGCCGAGGCCTTGACCCAGGGCTATCTGACGCCCAACAGCCTCGACCAGGTCGAGGCCTCCACCGCCTGGCCCATCCTGCGCAACTGGAATGCCTACGGCCGGGTGGTGTATGCGCTGGACCAGCACCAGATGCTGGAGCGTTTCGCCGGGTTTGAATTCCATGGTTGCTGCTGGGGCTTGCGGATTCTCGCCCGCCGCTCACTCAGCAACAGCACCGGACGCCAGGACACGGGTATATTCGTGCAGCTGGAACTCAACGGCCTGGCAAGTGTCGGATCCGAAGCGGGCACTTTCCTTGGCACCGCGATTCGGGGATACTCCCCAAACTCTGTAAGCCCCTGAAACATCATGAATTATTTTAAACGCGTCTCAACGCTTATCCCGTACCTCGCGCTGCTCGCCACGGCGGGCTTAAGCCTCCAGGCCATGGCGCAGACCCGGGAAATCCAAGGCCAGGGCCAGCTCCTCGATCGGGTCGCCGCCGTGGTGAACGATGGGGTGGTGCTGGAATCCGAGGTCGACGAACAGCTGGCGGCCCTCAAGGAGCGGCTGCGCACCCAGGGGCAGCAGATGCCTCCGGACGCCGTTCTGCGCACGCAGATCGTCGAACGCCTGATCGTGCAGGAAGCGGAGATCCAGCGCGCCGACCACGCCGGCCTGAAGATCTCCGATGAGACCTTGAACAACGCCCTGACGGAGGTCGCGCAGCGTAACAACATCACGCTGCAGCAGCTGCCCCAGGTGTTGGCGAACCAGGGAATCGACTACGCCGGCTACCGTGAGTCCATGCGACGCGAACTGACGCTGCGCCTGCTGCAGCAGCGCGACGTAGTGGCGCGGATCGTCGTCACCCCCCGCGAAATCGATCAGTACCTGGAGCGCCAGGCGCATCACCCGTCCGCGAAAGCCGAATACAACGTCTCGCACATTTTGATCGCGGTGCCCCAGGAAGCCACGACCGCGCAGCTTGAGGCGGCCCAGAAAAAGGCGGATGACCTCTATCAGCGCGCCAAGAATGGCGAGGACTTCGCGAAGCTCGCCATCGCCAACTCGAACAGCCAGACCGCCCTGGACGGTGGCGAGCTGGGCTGGCGCAAGGGTACGGAGCTGCCGACCGTGCTGGCGGACACCGTGCTCAATCTGAAGCCCGGCGAAGTCGGCGCGCCGATCCGCGCGCCCACCGGCTTTCATATCGTGCGTCTGAACGAGATGCGCAATCTGCAGAAAAGCGATGTGATCGAGCAGGTGCATGCGCGCCATATCCTGATGCGCACCAACGAGCTGCAGGATGACGCGACCGTCAAACAGAAGCTCGACAACCTTCGCAAGCGCATCCTGGCCGGTGAGGATTTCTCGGCGCTCGCGCAGATCAGTTCGCAGGATACCGGCTCGGCTGCGGATGGCGGTGACCTGGACTGGAACACCGCGGACAGTTTCGATCCGGCCTTCGCCAAGGTCGTCGATGGTCTGAAAGTCGATGAGATTTCCGAACCTTTCCGCACCCAGTACGGCTGGCACATCGTGCAGCTCTTGGGTCGCCGCAAGTTCGATGACACCAAGGAACTGCAGCGCAAGGACGCCGAGGACCAGATCCGCGCCAGCAGGCTCGATGAGGAAACCGAGCTGTGGCTGCGGCGCGTGCGCGACGATGCGTACGTCGAACTGAAGTCCTGATCCGTGGCGCCGCAGGCGCGCATCGCGGTGACCTCGGGAGAACCCGCGGGCGTCGGACCCGATCTGTGCCTGCAGCTGGCACGCGGGCCGCTGCCCTGCGAACTCATCTGCCTGGGCGACCGTGAGCTGTTGGGGGAGCGCGCCCGGCAGCTCGGCCTGAAACTGAATCTGTGGGATTACGAGCCGGGGCAACCGGCGCGCCCGCACACGCCCGGCACTCTCGCCGTGCTGCACATCCCCCTGGCCGTCCCGGCCGAACCCGGCAAACTCACCGTGCGCAACGCCGCGGCGGTACTCGCGCTGCTGGATCGCGCCGCCCAGGGCTGCCTCTTAGGCGAATTCGCCGCGATGGTCACCGCGCCGGTGCAGAAGAGCACGATCATTGAGGCCGGTTTTGCCTTCACCGGGCACACCGAGTACCTGGCGCAACTGTGCGGCGCGCCGCTTCCCGTCATGATGCTGGCTTCCGGCAACATGCGGGTGGCGCTCGCGACCACGCATCTGCCGCTGGCGAGTGTCGCGCAGGCAATCACCGGGACTCTGCTGGAGGATGTAATCACCATCGTGGCCACGGGCCTGACGCGCTGGTGGGGGCTGACTCAGCCGCGTATCGCCGTATGCGGCCTGAATCCGCACGCCGGCGAGAGCGGCCATCTGGGCAGCGAGGAACTGCGCATCATCCAGCCGGCCGTGAACCGGATGCGCGAGCGCGGCCTGGATGTCAGTGGACCGTATCCGGCGGACACGATTTTCGTGCCGCGACTCATGGCCGGCTACGACGCGGTGCTGGCGATGTACCACGACCAGGGGCTGCCGGTGATCAAGCACGCCCATTTCGATCAGGCCGTGAATGTGACGCTCGGGCTGCCGATCATTCGCACCTCGGTCGACCACGGCACCGCGCTCGACCTGGCCGGCACCGGCCATGCCGACGTTGCTAGCCTCGCGGCGGCCGTGCGCATGGCCACCACCATGGCGGCGCACGCTGCGTGATCCGTGCCCGCAAACGCTTCGGTCAACATTTCCTGCACGATCCCGGAGTAATCGAGCGGATCGCGCGCGCGGTTGATCCCGGTGCGCAGGATCACCTGCTCGAGATCGGCCCGGGGCGCGGTGCACTCACCGATCTGCTGCTGGCGGGGCCCTACGCCACGTTCGATGCCATCGAGATCGATCGGGATCTGGCCTCGCGCCTGGCGCCGACCCTGGCGCGGGCACGCGCCGCGACGCTCCATGAGTGCGATGCCCTTGATTTTGATTTCGCTGCGCTGGCGCGCGCGCACGCGGGCCGGCTGCGGGTCATCGGCAACCTGCCCTACAACATCTCCACGCCGCTGCTGTTCCGGCTGCTGGCCGCGGCGCCCGCGATCATCGACCTGCACGTCATGCTGCAGCGGGAAGTGGTGGCGCGCATGGCGGCGGCGCCCGGCACCACCGACTACGGGCGTCTGACCATCATGCTGGCGCCGTGGGTCAGCGTCGAACACCTGTTCGATATCGGCCCGGGCGCCTTCAAACCGCCGCCGCGAGTCTGGTCGGCGGTGGCGCGCCTGACGGTCCTTGACCAGCCCGCCTTTGCGGTCGCGCCACAGTTCGCGCAGGTCGTGACGGCGGCGTTTTCCCAGCGTCGCAAGACCCTGCGCAATGCCCTGCGCAGCCTCCTCGAGCCCCAGGACATCGAAGCCTGCGGGGTCGACCCTTCGGTGCGCGCCGAAACCCTGGCCCCGGAGGTCTTCAACCGCCTGGCGCTGCGGCTTGGCCATGTAATCGGTTAACCTTCCCGCTGAGGTGCCACCATGTCCATCTATCGAAAAATCCTGCTGGCCGTTGATCTGAATGCCGACAGCATCGGCCTCGGCCAGCGCGCACGCGAGTTGGCCACCCAGCTGGGGGCGGAACTGACGGTACTGCATGTCGTGGAATACGTGCCGGTCGAACCGGTGGGCGAATCCATGATGCCGCCGATGCAAGTACTGGATCAACTCGCCGCCGCCGCGCGTCAGCGGCTCGAGGCGCT
>Ga0210391_10000392_pt1 | contig 48335 bp, 39 predicted proteins | sample IncBWC12OmetaG_FD_160573 | JGI IMG/M metagenome (GOLD analysis project Ga0210391, IMG submission 160573) | Forest soil microbial communities from Barre Woods Harvard Forest LTER site, Petersham, Massachusetts, United States - Inc-BW-C-12-O ...
GAAATCAAAACAAGAATTTTAGGGCGAACTGAATGACGCGGGGATCTTCGCGGGTTTTCTGGATCTGGCCGAAGGTGGTGTCGCTGAAGTTGCCGTCGGGATTGGCGAACTGGGTATGGTTCCACGCGTTGTAAAACTCCGTGCGAAATTCCGTGTTCCAGCGTTCGTTGATCGCCGTGTGCTTCTCCAGGGCGATGTCCGTGTTGTTGAGCGCCGGGCCGCAACAGAGCGAATGAGGCATGTTGCCGAAGGTGCCTGGAGCCGGGTCGCTGATGTTACCTGACGTGAACCAGAGGTTGCCGTTCGTTTTCGGGTTTACGAACTGAACCTTCCCGGTGACCTCGGGCGTGTTGGCGTCTTCGAAAAAGAAACTGCTCTCAAGCTCCAGATCGTCCTGCGTCTGCACGCGAATCGGGAATCCGCTCTGGTAGGTGATGATCGCTGAGGCGGCCCATCCGTCGAGCAGTTTGCCGGTGAGGCCGCCGTATTTCGGCACGGGCAGCTCCCAATAAGGACTAAAAACGAAGCGGTTCTTCGCGTCGAGCAGCGAAAGTCCACGCGTAGCGTTGAAATTCAGCGGATTGAGCTCATTTTCAAACGACGCGCCCTGGTCGATCGATTTGCTGAACGTGTAGGACGCCTGAAACAAAAGGCCGTGCGAGAGCGTGCGCTCCAGGCCGATCTGCAGGCCGTTGTAATTCGAATTGGCGATGGTGTCCTCGGCGAAGATGTTGCTGAAGACAGGAATGCCGTCTGGCGGGCAGCCGTTGCCGGTGGTCGGATCACAAATCGGAGAGGAATGCGGGCGCAGGCCGACGAGCGTGATGGCCGGCGCACCGGGGCCTCCTGCAACGGAAGAAACCGAGCCGTAGTGCAGATGCAGCGTGAATCCGGCGGGCAGCGAACCGGCCGGCAAATTGTAGGCGGAGTCGGAATCGAAAGGTCCGCAGTTGTAATCCGAGCTGAGAGCCGCGTTCCCTACCGGATTTGCAGAACCGTCCGGCAGCAGCGGCGAGTAATACGTCGACACCGCCTCGAGATCGAGGCACGTCTGCGCATTGCCGGGATTCAGATCGTGAATGGCGAGCAAGTGATGGTCCTGGGTGCCGACGTAGGAGATGCGCAAAATCGTATCGGTCGAGAGCTGGCGCTCGATCGTGAGGTTGTATTGTTCGGCATATTGCGATTTCAGGTGCGGTTGAAATTCTCCCGCCAGCAGAATCGGGCGGAACTGAGACCAATCCACGCAACCCGCGGGGCCACCCGGCGTATCGGAGGCGCAGGGAGTTTTAGGAGACTGGTGCAGAACGCCACCGTAAGGATTCGGGAAAATCGCGCCGGACTGGGCTTCAAACGGCAGATTAAACAGGTCATTGGAAAGCGTGGTGCTGCCGCCGAACGGAGGCTCGGCGCTGAACTGCTCCATCACCAGCTGCTCGATCGGGTTGTAGAAGATCCCATAGCCTGCGCGGATGCTGGATTTTCCGGGGCCCCCGGTGAGCTTCGCCAGCTTGCCGCTGGTCCAGGACGGGCTCCAGGCGATACCGATTCGCGGCGCGAACGCTTTGTAATACGTGGTGGTCAGACCGCGCGGCACGCCCGGATCGCCGGGAAAAACCAGGCCGAGGGGAAAGATCGACGCGCCTGCAGTCCCGGGACCGCACGCTCCGGCGGGCAAGCCCGTCTCGTCCGCGCTTTCCTGGGACATCCAGCAGGGATATTGCGTGGTCGCTTCGCCCGGGCGGAAAGTTTGCAGACGATTGCCGGTGTCGTAGTACGGCGTGTTCAATTCCCATCGCAGGCCGTAGTTGAGAGTCAGGTTCGGCCGAATCTTCCAGCTATCCTGCGCGAAAAGATAGAGCGATGTATTGCGATCATTCTGCGCTTGCGCGGCGCCCTGTGTATAGCTGCTGGTGGTCCCGAGGAAATAATCCGGATAGGAATCCGAGAAGCCAACGTCGTTGGTCGTGGGACTGTCGCAATTCAGGCCCGTCGGCGAAATAATGGGATTCGGAGGATTCGGGTTCGACGGCGCGCACAGGTTCGCGTCGCTCAAGAAGGAGTAGAAGCCGTTGATGTTGAAATACGTGAACTGATTGAACTGCTGGCGGCGGACATCGGCGCCGAATTTCATTGTGTGCGTGCCAGCGATCCGCGTGTAGTCGTCGGTCCACTGGAACGTGTTGCCGGCCTGGGGAAGCTCGCCTTCGTTATTGTTTCCAATGGAAAATCCGCCGTCCACGAGAATGCTGGGCACGCCCTGGCGGCCCGGAATATCGGACGTGATACCGGCCGTGGGGTTCGCGGGATCCTGGAAGCAGAGCGATGAAGGAAAATCGGGACCGCAGGCGTCGTGCACGCTGGCAAGAATATTGAGCGGATGATCCAGACTCGACTGGCCTTCCCGAAAATAGTTGAAGCGGAATTCGTTGACGGCGTTTGCGCCCAGCGTCCAGGTGTGGCCGAGATTCCATTGCTGCGTGCGCGTCGTGAAAAGCGCGCCAAAACCTGGAACGTTGGCCCCCGCGGCCTGAAAGGTGGAGAACGGGTCGGACGAGGAATCGTCCTCGAAATAGTAGTAAGCCGTGAATTGCTGGGAGCTGCTGATTTTGTGGTCCACGCGGATGGTGAACTGGTCGGTGCGCTGGTTCTGTTCGCCGATCTGGGGAATGTTGCAGTTGTCATTGCCGTTGGCATCCGTAGCGCCGGTGCAATTCCCCGCGTACGGCGCGACCCAGTTGTTGTAAACCGCGAGAGCGGTCGGATCGAAGCAGGCTAGCGGAATCTGGTTGTTCGGGAAAATGCTGGCAAACAGCGTACCGGGTGCGATGGCCGCGCCACCGATACTCGTGACGGCTTGCTGACAGGTTGTGCCAGGATGCGCGGAATCACTGGCGCGGTTGGCGAGGATCGAAGCGAAGTTCGGATCAATCAAGGTGCCCACGAACGCCGGGCCGACGTTATTGAAGTTGCCGGCCGCTTCATCCGAGGTCGGGAACAGAACCGTGCCTCCGTCAATTCCCTTCCCGATGCGGTTGCCTTCGTAGGAGCCGAAAATAAAGGTACGGTCCTTTTTTATCGGGCCGCCGAGCGTTGCACCGAACTGATTCTGCTTGTACGGCAGAATCGTGGGATCGAAATATCCCTGCGAGTTCAGGGCGTCGTTGCGCAGAAATTCGTAGAAATCCCCGTGTATATCGTTGGTACCGGACTTCGTGACGACGTTGACGACCGAGCCGGAATTGCGGCCGTATTCGGCGTCGAAGGTATTCGTGAGCACGCGGAATTCCTCGATCGCATCGGGTGAGGGCTGAATGGCCGGGCCATTGGAGAAGAGATCGTTTCCGTCGCCACCGTTGACGGTGTAGTTGTTCGAGCGCCCGCGGCCGCCATTCACGGACACGACTCCGGGGCTGTCGCTGCCATAAAACAGATCCGTGCCGACCTGCGACTGAACGCCGGGCTGCAACTGGAGCAGCTGATATGTATTGCGAGTACTGAGCGGAAGCTCGCGGACCGCGGTCTCGTCCATCACCGCGCCGATTTGCGAGCTGGTCGTTTCGACTTGGGTCGCATTTCCCAACACCTCGATCGTTTCCGAGGCGCCGCCCACGGAGAGCGCGATATCGACAACCGCGACGTGGCCGATCGTGACCACCACGTTGCTCTCGGCAAAGGCCTTGAATCCAGTCGCACGTGCGGACACGGTATAAGTGCCGACCGGAAGCTCGGGAAATTCGTAGGCGCCGTTCGCGTCCGTGGCCGCGCTGCGAACTGTGTCCGTGCCCGCGAGCGTGGCCGTGAGCGCCGCGCCCGGCACGAAGGCACCCGATGGGTCGCGCACCTCTCCGCGAATCGCGCCTGTGGTCTGGGCGCCGGCTGCGGCAACGCAAAGCGCAACCGCGCACACCACGATCCACACGCGCTGGCTGATTAGCCAAAATACAGTTTTTCGCCTGGAAACTTCCGATGGAAGTCCGTTTGGTACGTCGTCCACTTGTTCAGAGACTCCGCTTCCGAAAATTCTGCCAGCGCCCCGAACCACCGGCCTCGCGAACCGTGGGGCACGCGAAGCAGACTTCCCCCGAACTCAAGTCGCACATAATACGCGCATACGCACAGAAGAAAAGGGGAATCTGCGTTCTGCTCGAAATTTTCCGGAAAAAGATGGGGCCAACGACAAAACACCCGGGAGGAGAGCCCGGGTGCCTTGCCTGCTTTACTCCCGCCAGGGAGAAAATCTAGGACACTGCAAAACCGGTCAGTGGATCGAGTTCGCGACGCTCATGTTGTGCGCGCCCGAGAAAAGGAAAAGTCCGGTCGCTGCTGTCTGCGGCACCCACCACGTCTTGCGCAGAAAACCGTGCTGGCTCCGCTCCATGCGCCTCGCGGCGTAATCCAGCACCAGCGGGCCCACCTGAATCGCGCCGTAGATGGCCGGTGAGTGCGCGAAGGGCTGCATGATGGGGTCGGCTTCATTCGCGCCTCTCGATATGGCGAGGCGGGTTGAATACGCGTCGAACGTCGCCGCGCTGTGCTCCGCAAGGGAGAGCGCGAGCCAGATCTTTCGCGGGTGCGTGTCGGCCAGGATCACGTTTGCAGGCCTCCCCGACGCGGGGCTCGGCACTCGGATGGTGTCGAGCGCCTGGCCGTTCTGGGAGGAACTTTCAAGCTTCGCCAGCGTGAATGCGGTCGGAATGGCATTGCCACTGGAGGAGTCTGTCGACGTCGAACTTTCTACGGTGGCGGGCTTCAGTTGAGCGGTTTTGGTATCGGCCGAGGCGAGCTTTACGACCGGAAGCGCGGCGATGTCGGGTAATGCCTGAACCGTGGGCGCAAACTGTAGAAACAGCGCCGCGATTGCCAGGACCATGGAAGGAAGCTCCTTTGTCCGTACGGCGTGAAGAAGTGCACCCTACTGGCCAAGGTCCGCGCATGGCAAACCGCTTATTTTCAGAAAGTTGAGTTTGGACCAGAGGGCGTGACACGGAAAAGATCCGACGGAGTACTAGCCGAATGGAAGAAGTTTTCCACTAAATTCCCCTGGTAGCGGATCGCAAGACGCGCTCGGTCGGTGCTCTAAGGCGAAGAAAAATAGTACCTTACGGGATTGATGACCGGGTGCCGTCCTGGCACGGGGACGTAATGCGGTACACGGTCCAAGGAGGTAATAAGCGAAGCTAAACGGCACTCAAGCTTGTGGCTGCGGCTTTCAGGGTGCGGTCGATATCATCATCGGAATGGGCCGCCGAGACGAACCAGGCCTCAAACTGCGAAGGCGGCAGGAGTATCCCCTGCCCCAACATGGCCCGGTGGAACACTGCGAATCGGGCGGTGTCGGACCGCTTGGCGTCCGCGTAATCGCGCACCGGGACGGGCGCGAAAAACAGCGTGAGCAGCGATGCGCAGGCGTTGACCTGACCGGCAACGCCGGCCGTGGATAGCGCGAAACGGAGACCGTCCGCCAAGCGAACCGTTTTCTTCATGAGCTCGGGATAAAAGCTGAATCCCGGGGCGTCAATTTTCGCCAGGGTTGCCAATCCCGCGCGCATGGCCAGCGGGTTTCCCGAGAGCGTGCCTGCCTGATAGACCGGGCCGAGCGGCGCGATCTGGTCCATGATTTCGCGGCGGCCGCCGTAGGCGGCCACCGGCAATCCTCCGCCGATGATCTTGCCGAGTACGGTGAGATCAGGGCGAACATCGAAAAGCTCCTGCGAGCTGCCATAGGTGAGCCGGAAACCAGTGATCACTTCGTCAAAGATCAACAGCGCGCCATCGTCGGTCGTGATCTTTCGCAGCCCGGACAGAAAATCCGGCACGGGCGGCACGACGCCCATATTCGCAGCGACGGGTTCGACGATCACCGCTGCGATCCTGCCCCGGTGTTGCTCGAGAATCTTTTCAACCGACCGGAGGTCGTTGTAGGGAGCGTTCAGCGTGAGGCGGGCGAGATCTTCGGGCACACCTGGGCTCGACGAAATCCCTAGCGTGGCGAGCCCTGAACCTGCCTCGACCAGAAAACTATCCGCGTGGCCATGATAGCTGCCCTCGAATTTCAGGATGAGGTCCCGATTCGTGAAGGCGCGCGCCGCGCGGACGGCTGACATCGTCGCTTCCGTGCCGGAGCTGACGAATCGAAGCTTCTGGATCGAGGGAATCGCGGCCGCGATCCGCTCGCCGAGTTCGATTTCGAGTGGCGAGGTCATGCCGTAGCTTGTGCCGTTCGCGGCCTGATCGGCGATCGCAGAGACGACGTCGGGATCCGTGTGCCCGAGTATCAGCGCGCCCCACGAGCAGAGGTAATCGACATATTCGAGGCCATCGGCGTCCCAGACGCGGGAGCCCGCGGCGCGGTCGATAATCAAAGGCTCACCGCCCACGGCGCCAAAGGCGCGCACCGGGCTGTTCACGCCGCCGACCAGGATTTTCTGCGCGCGTTCGAAAAGCTCCGAGGACTTGCTCACGCTGGAATCATATTACGAGGACCCTAGGTTCCGACGGGCGCATTTTTACCCCCGGCCTACGGTTCGAGCATCGGCCGATCCCAGTCCGGCAGATTGGCGAGCATTGCGTCCCACGTTGCATGCGCGCGCAGCGCCTGGACGACCACCGGCAACGGATCGGGCAAAATATCCCTAAAGGCGCGCTCTTCGGGAAAATTCAAGCGAAACGCCAGTTGCTCGACCGGCGGGCGGAATTGTGCGTCGACGCCGGCTTTGTTGCCGCGCGCATCGACGCGATACCAGCCGAACTCAGGTAAACGGACGGCGTTCAATCCGTGCAGGGAGTATGGCGCGCCCCTGTCGTCGATGCTCAGACGCTGATAGCAGAATCCCGCGGGGACGTTGTTGGCGCGGAGCAGCGCCGCCAGCAAATGGCTTTTCGCGTAGCAATATCCGGTGCCCGCGAGCAAGGCTTCTGAAGCGGAGCACGTGACCGGGTTGCGATGAAAATCGCTGCTGTGCTGGATCTTGTCCCGCACCCATTCGAAGCAGCGGCGCGCCGTCTCGAGCGGATTCGCCGAGCCCCATGAAAGCTCCCGCGCCTTCGCGTGGACGGCTGGATGGGACCCGTCGACAATTTCCGTCGAACGCAGGAACGGCTCAAGCGATTTCATGGCGGCTCAGCAATGCTTCAGCCAGCGGGCGACGTCTTTCGCGTGGTACGTCAGCACGATCGAGGCACCGGCACGCTGAATGCCGGTCATGATCTCGAGGACGATGCGCTGCTCGTCGATCCAGCCGTTGCGCGCGGCGGCTTTCACCATCGCGAATTCCGCGCTGACGTTGTAAGCGGCTATGGGCACATCAAACCGCTCGCGCACCCGGGCGATTACGTCGAGATACGCCAGCGCGGGCTTTACCATGATCATATCCGCGCCTTCTTCGAGATCGGCGGCCACTTCCAGCAGCGCCTCGCGTCCGTTGGCAGGGTCCATCTGATAGCTCCGTCGATCGCCGAACTGCGGCGCCGAGCCCGCGGCCTCACGAAACGGCCCATAGAAAGCGGAGCAGTACTTAGCCGCATACGCCAGGATCGCGACATCGGCGAAATTTTGCGCATCCAATTTCTGGCGAATTGCGCCAACGCGCCCGTCCATCATGTCCGACGGCGCCACGATATCGGCGCCGGCGCGGGCATGCGAAAGCGCCGCATTCGCCAGCAGCTCCAGGCTGGGATCATTCAAGATCTCGCCGTCTTTGATCACGCCGCAGTGACCGTGGCTGGTGTATTCGCAGAGGCAAACATCGGTGACCACCACGAGATGCAGCTTGGCCTTGCGGATCGCTTCGATCGAAAGCTGCACCGCGCCGGTCGCGGAAGCCGCTTCTGATCCCGTTTCGTCTTTCTTTTCCGGCAACCCGAACAAAATCACCGCCGGAATACCCAGATCGGCCACTTCGCGGCATTCCTCCACGATTTGATCGGGTGACTGCTGAAAGATTCCAGGCATGGAGCTGACTTCCGTGCGCACGCCGTGCCCCGGACACGCGAACATCGGATAGACGAGGCCGTCGGTTGAAAGCTTTGTCTCCCGCACCATTCCGCGCAACGCTTCCGTGCGCCGCAGCCTCCGTGGACGATTGACCGGAAACATCACGCATGCCTCGACGGCGCGGAATGGTCGTGAAAGTATTTGATGATGGCGTCCGCGAGGCCGGCGGAGGTCGCTTCTTCCGCTTCGATGTGGACGCGCACACCGGCCTCAACCATCGCCTTCGCCGTCGTTGGTCCAATAGCCGCGAAATGAGTTCGTCCCGCAAGCGCCGCGAGGCTGCCAGTGCCGAGAAATCCGTCGAAGTTATGAAACGCCGAAGGACTCGCAAAAATCGCTACGTCGAAATCCGCGCTCCGAAGGCGGTTCACCATCGCCGCGGGCGGAGGCTCCGGCGCTGCCGTTCGATACGCGATCACGTCAGTCACGCGCGCACCGGTTTCGTGCAAGGCCCGGGCGATCGCGGGATCGGAGAAATCGCTGCGCGGCAGAAACACGCTTCGGTCCGCGACTTGGTCGCGCAGCTCGGCGGCTAGCGAATGTGCGGTGTGATTTGTTGCCACGTAGTCCACGTGAAATCCCTCGTCCCTCGCGGTTGCAGCCGTCGCGGGGCCGACGGCGGCAATTCGACGCGTCGCAGGCGGCAGTCCAAGCTGCTTCAATCGAATGGATGCAAATCGTACCGCATTTTGACTGGTGAACAGCACCCAATCAAACCGGCTGAGTTCCTGCAACGCACGATCGAGCGGGCCGGAATCTTTCGGAGGCTCGAATGCCACGGCGGGAACGAGAGAAACGTCGGCGCCCAGATGCTCAAGCGTTCGGACCAACTCGCCGGCCTGTTCCGGGGCGCGCGTCACCACGATGCGCTTGCCTGTCAGTGGCTTGGGCAGAGCGTCCATTAGCGGCCAACGGTTCTCCCGGCGAGACGCAGAATCCGGTCTGCGCCGGCTTCCATTAGGATTTGCCCCAGCCGCTTCCCAGCCCCCGCCGGGTCCGCGGAGTCGGCGCGCTCTTCACGCCGGATAAACTCCCGGCCATCGGCGGAAAAAACGGCCGCTTCCAGATGCAGCTCGCCGCTGCTGAGCTGCGCCCAGGCGCCGAGCGGAACCTGGCAGCCGCCCTGGAGTTCCTGCAGCAACGCTCGCTCGGCCGTCACGCATGCGCGCGACTCGGTATCGTCGAGCGCAGCCACCAGGTCACGGATCGACGCATCGCCGGCGCGCGTTTCGATTCCCAGCGCGCCCTGCCCCACAGCGGGCAGCATCACGTCCGCGTTCAGCACCTGTGTCACCCGAGACGTCGCTCCCAGCCTATTCACCCCGGCGACGGCGAGCACAACCGCGTCGAATTCGCCCGCGTCGAGCTTCTTTAGCCGCGTATCGACGTTGCCGCGCAGGTCGACCGCTTCCAGATCGGGCCGGTTATGACGCAACTGCGCCTGACGTCGCAGGCTGCTCGTCCCAATACGCGCGCCCGCCGGCAACCCTTTCAGGCTGCGCCCGCTGCGCGAAATCAGGCAATCGCGCGGATCTTCGCGCCGCGTGATCGCGGCAAACGCGAGCCCCTCGGGAATCTCCGTCGGTACATCTTTCATGCTGTGCACAGCCAGGTCGATGGTCCCGGCCAGAAGCGCATCCTCGAGCTCTTTGATGAAAATGCCCTTCGCGCCGGATTCCGCGCCGATCACTTCGTTAATTTGAGCGACCGGCGCGGACTGCAGGCGATCGCCGGAGGTGCGGATGCGAACGAGTTGGGTCTCGACGCCGTGAAGGTGTGCCAGACGATCGGCGATATGGTGGGCCTGCCAGAGCGCCAGCGCGCTGCCGCGCGTCCCCATTCGAAGCCGCGTCACTTGTGGCCCTTGTCTGCGTCGCGGTCGATACCGAAAAGATGGCGCAGAGCATCGATCGCGCCCAGACGGCCGCGCATTTCCCGCGCATTCCGCAGGCGCTCGGTTGGCTCGTCGAGCATCCGCTCGATCAATTCTTCGGTGATGCTGGAAAGCCGCGCGCGCTCCTGTGGCGTCACGTCCTTCATTTCGGCCAGCCTTTCGCGCAGCAGATCTTCGCGGTGCTTTCGGAACCGCCCGCGCAAATCGTCCACGATCGAGCCGGTTTCGAGCGCCGTGCGCCAGTTCTCGAATTTCGCCACGTGCTCGGCGACCAGCGCCTCGGCGCGCGGAATTTCAGCCTCGCGCGCCCGCTTGTTCTGCTCGACGATCTCACCGAGGTCGTCGATGTCGTAGAGATATAAGTTGTACAGACCAGCCGCTTCCGCGGCCACGTTGCGAGGCACGCCAAGATCGACCACGAATACCGGCCGCCCGCCGCGAGCCTCGATCACGCGCTCGAGCATTTCCCGCGTCAGCACGTGGCCTGCATTTCCAACCGATGTCACGATGATGTCCGGTACCGATAGCACTTTCTCGAGAGCGTCCCAGTGCACCGCTTCGCCGCCCGTCCGCGCCGCGAGATCGGCCGCGCGATCGTGCGAGCGGTTCACCACGCGCAGGCTGCCGATCGAGCGGCTGCGCAGGTGTTCCACAACTTGCTCGGCCACGGCTCCGGCGCCCACAATCAGTGCCGCGCGTCCCTTCAGATTTCCAAAAACGCGCTCGGCAAGCTTGATGCCCGCGAGCGAAACCGACATGGGCCGCGCTCCCACTTCGGTTTCCGCACGCACGCGTTTGCCGACTTCCAGCGCGCCCTGAAAAGCGCGGTTTAGCACCGGCCCGGTAGATCCATGATCGAGCGCCTGCCCATAGGCTGTCTTGAGCTGGCCGAGAATTTCCGCTTCGCCCAGCATCATTGAGTCGAGCCCCGCCGCCACACGATAGAGATGCCGAACCGCCTGACTTCCCTCCCATCGATAGAGCCGGCCGTCCAGTTCAGCCCGTGAAATGCGGTGAAATGAAGTGAGGAACTCCTCCATCGCATCGGTGATTGCGGAATCAGCCGCCGACGCCACGCCGTACAGCTCGCTGCGATTGCACGTGGAAAGCACGACCGCCTCCTCCAAAATCCCCCGGCGGCGTAGCTCACCGGCGGCGTCGAGCGCCTGCTCGGCCGTGAACGCCACACGTTCGCGCAGCTCGACCGGCGCGGTGCGATGGTTGCATCCGATCAGCGCAAACCGGATGGGGTCGCTTGCGCGTACAAGCGACAATCGTCTCGAATTGGGCGCAATCGCCATCAGAAAAACCTGTGGAACCGCGTGAGATACAGGTTCACAAGCGTATAGCTGAACAGCACGATCGCAAAACTGAGCGCGCAAACCAGCGCCGCTCGCGCCCCGCGCCATCCCGAAGTCCGCGACAGCCACAGATACGCGATGTACAGGCCCACGATCAACAGCGTTACAACGACTTTCGGATCGCCCCACGCATAGGCGCCCGTCAGACGGTGCTCCCAAACCAGCCCGCTACCGACCCCGAAGGCCAGTGCCGCGAGCCCCGCGAATACGCTGCTCCGTGACATTCGGTCCAGCACCTCGAGCGCCGGAAAGCGCCAGAACGGCCCGCCCGCCCGGTGCGAACGCAGCATTCGGTCTTGCATCAGGTACACGCTGCTCAGCACGAACGACAGTCCGAACGCGGCATAGGCCCAGATGTTCAGGGTCACGTGAAACGCAAACAGCGCTCCATGCGCGGGAGGCGGCGCCGGCATCTCGCGCGGCGTCAGCCAATCCAGGCAAGCCATCCAAGCAACCATCACCAAAGAGACGAGCGAGCCGACCGACCGTTGCCGGTGCAGCAGTTCCAGGCCGAGATAGGTCACTCCCAAAAGCCACGCGAAAAGCGACATGGACCCGTAGAGATCGTCATACGGCACGGCGTGCATGCCGGCCGTTCGATCGAGCAAGGCTAAATAATGCAATGCGATACCGCTGGCCAGCAACAGCGTGGCCAGCCGCCCCAGCCACACGTTTGGCGCATAGAGCAGCCGCGCGTAGCAGAGAAAGCTCGCGGCGTAGAGCGCAAGACTGAGATAACCCATGTGATTCGGCATGAGGTGACCGTTCCGGGTCAAATGATTATAACGCCGTTTTCCTATCGAAGCCGATTCCGGCATCGTCCCTGGCAGCCCTTCGCGGATGGTCTCGCAAAAGACGGAGGCCTGTGGAATCTTATGTTGGGCGCCCACCGGGGCTTGCATGCAAATTGTGCGGCGGCTCGCCTTGCGGGGCATCTGCTATCATGGATGGGAAACCGCCTGACCCCATGATGCTGAGTGCCGAAAACACGAAGGAACTTTTCCTGCGCGCCTGCCGCTGCGAGCTCACCGAACGCGTTCCCGTCTGGATCATGCGCCAGGCCGGCCGCTATTTGCCGGAATACCAAGCGGTTCGCGCGCACCACACGTTCCTTGAAATCTGCAAAACGCCGGAATTGGCCGCGGAAGTGTCGATCCAGCCGCATCGCGTGCTCGGCGTGGACGCGATCATCGTCTTCTCCGATATTTTGATCGTGGCCGAGGCCATGGGAATGCCGCTGGAGGTACCGGACTCGGGGCCGGTGCTCGGCAATCCGGTCCGCGATGCCGCGGCTGTCCGCGCCCTGCGCGATTTCGATCCGGAGCGCGAGACACGATTCCTGGGAGATGCGATCCGCACAATTTGCAAGGAGGCCGGGCCCTCGGTTCCCGTAATTGGTTTCGCCGCGGCTCCCTGGACGCTCGCGTGCTACATGATTGAAGGCCGCACGCGCGGCGACATTTCGCGCGCGAAGCAGATGCTACGCGACGAACCCGGACTGGTGCGAGATCTCCTGGCGCGAATCGCGCACGCAACCACGGCGTATCTGCAAATGCAGATCGCTGCAGGAGCTTCTGTCGTGCAGCTGTTCGATACCTGGGCAGGCGAACTTACGCAAACCGAGTACGATTCGGCCGAATTGCCGGCCATCCAGCAGATTTTACAGGGCCTCAGCGGTGCGCGTGTCCCGAAGATTCTGTACACGAAAGGATCGGCGCGGCATCTGGAGAGCATGGCGAAGTCGGGCGCGGAGGTACTGAGCGTCGATTGGAACACCGATCTCAGCGAGGCGCGCCGCAGAGCTGGCCCGCGAATCGCTCTGCAAGGAAACGTCGACCCGTCGAAGCTGCTCGGGCCGGCCGAAGAAATCCGGCGCGCCGCCCGCGAAGCGATCGAGAAAACCGGCGGCACGGGCCACATCCTGAATCTGGGGCACGGCATTTTGCCGGCCACACCGGTCGAAAGCGCCCGCGCGTTCGTCGAGGCCGGCAAAAACGCGATGGCAGCGGCACGAAGATGAGCGAAGTGAAAACACAAGCCGGCGAGAAGCTCGAAATCGGCGCTGTTTCTGAAGAACTGCTCGAAAAATACAATCGGCCCGGTCCGCGCTACACGAGCTACCCCACGGCGCCGGTATGGAAGGACGATTTTGGCCCCGCCGATCTCGAGGAATCCTACGCGCGCTCTAACGCCCTCGCGACGCCGCTGTCGCTTTACATGCATCTTCCCTTCTGCGAGAGCCTCTGCCTTTTCTGCGCATGTAACGTTTCGATTCAGAAGGACAAAAGCGTCGCCATCCCCTATCTCGCGGCGCTCAAGCAGGAAATCGAACATGTTTCCGCTCTCGTCTCGAAAAACCGCCCGGTGATTCAGTTTCATTGGGGAGGCGGCACACCCACGTATTTGACTCCGGCGCAGCTGGAGGATTTATTTGAGCACGCGCGTGCGCGATTCACTTTCGCGCCCGATGCGGAAGTCGGCCTCGAAGTCGATCCGCGTGTGACCAGCCGCGCGCATCTGGAATCCCTCCGAAAACTCGGGTTCAACCGGCTCAGCATGGGCATCCAGGATTTTCAGCCCAAGGTGCAGGAGACGATCCGCCGCGTTCAGCCCTATGAATTGACGCGGGACTTGATTCTGGCCGCGCGCCAGCTGGGATTTGAAAGCTTGAGCGTCGATCTGATCTATGGTCTGCCGTACCAGACCGCCGATACATTCAAAGCGACGATCGACCAGGTTCTCACGCTCAAGCCGGATCGCGTGGCCATGTTCAGCTACGCGCATGTACCGTGGCTGCGCAAGCAGCAGGGCGCGTTCGCCACGCATCTGCCAGAAGGCCGTGCGAAATTCCAGATTTTCCGGGCCGGCCTCGAACGGTTTCTCGGCGCCGGCTACCTCTATATCGGTATGGACCATTTCTCTCAGCCCGCCGATGAGCTCGCGAACGCGCAGCGCAATCGTACGCTGCACCGGAATTTTCAGGGATACACGACCAAAGCCGGCGCCGATCTATACGGTATGGGCGTAAGCGCGATCAGCTCGGTGGGCGACGCCTACGCGCAGAATCGCCGCGAAGTGCCGGCGTATGAATCCGCGGTTGCCGAACGCGGCATCGCCACCATGCGTGGCTACAAGCTTTCCGACGACGATCGCCTACGCCGCGCGGTCATCGGCCGCCTGCTCTGCCACACGGTGATACCAAAGCACGAAGTTGAAAGCGAGTTCGGCATTTCATTCGACGAGTATTTCGCGCCCGAGCTGACTCGGCTGGCGGAGCTCGCCGCAGATGGTCTCGTCATTCTCGATCGCGACGAAATTCGTGTCACGCCGCTCGGCCGCATCTTCATCCGCAACGCCGCCATGGTCTTCGACTCTCACCTGGAGGCGCAGAAAATGGATCCGAAGCCCCTGTTTTCCAAAACCCTGTGAACGCGCCGCGAAATCCATGAACACACAGGTTGCCGTCATAGGCGGGGGGATTTCCGGGCTCGCGTGCGCCTACCGGCTTTTCACACTCGGCGTCCCCGCCATCCTGTTCGAAGCGGAAGAACGCGTCGGCGGCCTGATCGGGACGGTCGAACAGGACGGTTTTCTGTTCGACACAGGCCCGCAGAGTTTTCAGGGCATCGACACGGTTCTCGACTTGGTTCGCGATGTGGGCCTTGAAAATCATCTCGAACAGGCCGACCCGCACGCCCCACGCTACGTCCTGCGTCGCGGAAAACTCCAAAAGATTCCCATGTCGCCGCAAGCCATTCTGGGCAGTTCCCTGCTGGGGCTCGGTTCCCGGTGGCGCGTCGCCACGGAAGCGCTGAAACGGACGAGGCCTCCAAGCCAGGAGGAATCGGTCGCGCAATTCGTCCGCCGCAAATTCGGCCACGAGATCCTCGAGTATCTCGTGGCTCCGTTTGTTTCCGGCGTGTACGCCGGCGATCCCGAAAAACTCAGCCTCAGCGCGGCATTTCCGACCCTCGATGAGTGGGAGCGCACCTACGGCAGCGTCCTTCGCGGCGCCAACAGATCCCGCCCCGCGAAAGGCGCGGGGCATGGACCGCCGCCGTTGTGCTCGTTCGATCGTGGAATGGCGATGTTGACCAGCCAGTTGGCCGCCAAGCTTGGCGACCGCGTGAGAACGGGTGCTCCGGCAACCGCGATTGCCAAGGGCGAAGGAAGCGGCTCACCGTACCGGATTCAGTTCACCCAGAACGGCCGCGCGCAAGCGCTCGATGCCAGCGCGGTAATATTGGCGGCACCCGCCTACGCAGCGGGGAACCTTGTGGGCTCTCTCTCCGAACCGCTCGCGCGCACGCTCTCCGGAATCGAGTACACAGGCGTGGCAGTCATCGGGGCCGCGTATCACGCGAGGCAAGTGGGAACAGTGCTGGACGGATTCGGCCTCCTCATACCGCGCACCGAAAAGATTCGGACTCTCGGCATCGTCTGGAATTCGGCGCTCTTCCCGGATCGCGGCGGCCAAGGTCGAGTCTTGCTCACAAGCTTCGTCGGTGGCGCCACCGATGCCGCGATACTGGGAATGACGGACACGGAAGTTCTCGCGACCGTCGAGAACGAATGCGCCAAACTCCTACAAATCACTGGACCGCCGATCTTGTCGCGCCTTTGGCGACACCCAAAAGCCCTGCCCCAATACAATCTCGGCCACGGCCACATGGTGGAAGCGATCCGCTCCGCTGAGCGGTCGATCCCCGGTCTCTATTTCGCCGGCAATTACCTGGAAGGTCCGTCGATTGGCAAATGCGTCGCGCGCGGCACCCAAACCGCCGAAGCGGCCCGGGAATATCTGCGAGCTGGCGCCGCGAAATCCGCGTAGCAAAACGCGGTCTCCGCATCCGCACCAATGGCGAAGCCGCGCACCGCGCGCCCCGGTTGGCTGCTTCCCTGGGTCCGGGTCGTTTCTCGGCGCTTGGCGCACGCCTTAGCTGCCGCTATAATGCCTTGCCGTATAACGGCCCTATGCCTGACCTAAGAAAATCGCGACGCGAACAGCTCGAGCAATTTGTCGCACTCAAACCGACCGACGCGTTCGCGCGCTACGGTCTGGCCCTTGAATGCGTCAAGCTCGGAGACAATGACGCCGCCGCTGGCCATTTCCACGAGCTCCTCGAGTCCAACCCCGAATATTCGGCGGGATACTTCCAGTTCGGCCAACTCCTTTCGCGTCTCGGGCGGCACGATGAGGCGCGCAAACTCCTTTCCGACGGAATCGTCGTCGCACAAAAAGCTGGAGACATGCACGCGCGGGACGAGATGCAGGCAGCCTTGACGCTGCTCCGTTAGTTCCGCTTCGCGGCGAGACCGCTGTAAATGGCAAGACCCAAACGCATCCCGCTGTTTCCGCTCGATTTGGTCCTCCTGCCGGGCGCCGAGCTTCCTCTCCACATCTTCGAACCGCGTTACAAGGTCATGATCGCGCGGTGCCTCGAAGAGAAGCTCGAATTCGGCCTGATCCTCGCGGCGAATCAATCCGTCGCCACGATGGGCTGCACCGCCGAGATCGTCCAGAAGATCCGCGAGTACCCCGACGGCCGCATGGACATCCTCACGGCCGGCCGCGCTGTGTTCCATCTGATCGAGCTTATTGAGGACAACGAATACTACGAGGCCACGGTCGAATACGCCGTGGACGACACCTTCGCCCGCGATTCAGAGCAGGAAGTGCAGCTCGTGCAGCTCTTTGACCGCTGTCACGCGCAGATGTTCGGCAGGCCGTGGGCGAATCCCGCCGACCTCGAACCCGAAGGGCTCGCCTACCGTCTGGCCGCCATGCTGCCCGTCGAACTTGAAAAGCGCCAGGCGCTGCTCGAAACGCGTTCTGAACGCGAGCGGCGCGAACTGCTGCTGCGCTGGATGGAGCGATTTCTGCCCAAGCTGATCGCTCAGCAGCGCGCCCGCGAACGCGCCTTGAGGAATTAGCCCGCGCGGCCAATCGGCCGCCGCACCTGTGGCTCGGGAACGGGGGCCTGAGGCCTTCCCAGCCCCAAACCGATGTCGAAACGTGCGCAGGGCAACCGCCCGCCCGGCAAATTAATCCTAATTATGCCTGCGCGTTCGCTTCCACTATAATGAGCGGGTCATCGGAAATCAGAGTGGCTGTCGCCCCTTGAAAAGGGATTGGTGAGGAATGAGTCCACAACCGAAGAGTTTAGGTGAGTTGCGCCGCAGCCAGTGGTCGGAACAAAAAGTCGCGCAGCGGACCGTGCGCCAGGAGCTTCGTGAGAATCTGCTCCAAAAGCTCGAAAAGGGCGAAACCGTTTTCCCCGGCGTGCACGGCTACGAAGACACGGTGACTCCGCAGATCGTCAACGCGCTGCTTTCTCGCCACCACTTCATTCTGCTCGGCTTGCGCGGGCAGGCGAAATCGCGCATCCTGCGCGGCCTCGTAAATTTCCTCGATCCGCAGATTCCGGTCGTGGCCGGCTGCGAGATCAACGACAACCCGTATGCGCCGATCTGCCGCGCCTGCCGCGAAAGGATTGCCGCGGAGGGCGACGCCACTCCGATCACGTGGTTGGACCGCGAGCAGCGTTACGTCGAAAAGCTCGCCACGCCGGACGTTACCATCGCGGACATGATCGGCGACGTCGATCCGATCAAAGCCGCGCGCCACGGCCACAATCTCTCGGACGAGCTCACGATTCACTACGGCCTGCTGCCCCGCGCCAATCGCGGGATTTTCGCGATCAACGAGCTGCCCGACCTCGCCGGCAAAATTCAGGTTGGCCTGTTCAACATCATGCAGGAAGGCGACATCCAAATTAAAGGCTATCCCATCCGCATGGCGCTCGATGTCCTGCTGGTCTTCACCGCGAATCCCGAGGACTACACCGCCCGTGGAAAAATCATCACGCCGCTGAAAGACCGCGTCGGCTCCGAAATCCGCACGCACTACCCGGCCACCGTCGCCGAAGGCATGGCCATCACGGCCCAGGAAGCCTGGACGAATCGCGCATCCAAGCGACATGTGCAGGTGCCGGAATATGTGCGCGAGGTCGTCGAAGAGGTCGCGTTCCAGGCCCGCGACGACAAGCGCGTGGACAAGCGCTCGGGCGTCAGCCAGCGTCTGCCGATCAGCACCCTGGAAAACGTGCTGAGCAGCGCCGAGCAGCGCGCCGTCCGCGGCCACGATTCCGCCATCGTCGCGCGCGTCGCCGATATTTACGCCGCCATCCCGTCGATGACCGGCAAGTTCGAACTCGAATACGAAGGCGAAATGCGCGGCGCGGACAATATCGCCCGCGAGCTGATTCGTGCGGCCGTCGGTAAGACCTTCACACGCTATTTCAAGGACGTGAACTTCCAGCCTGTCGTGCAATGGTTCGAAATGGGCGGCGAGCTGAAGGTTCCGGCGAACGCCTCGAGCAACGATCTCCTGAGCCAGCTCAGGAAGATTCCTTGCCTGTTTGAAAACCTCGAGCCTCTCAACGTGCGCTCGAAAGACGATGCCGCAATCCAGGCCAGCGCCGCCGAGTTCATCCTCGAAGGTCTGTGGGCCCACAAGCGCGTGAATCGCAGCGAAGAGCGCGGCTATTACGCCGACGCGCGCAAGACACCTCCCGAACCGCGCGAACCCCGGGAACCTTCGGGCCGCATGCCGAGACGCCAGTTCAACTGATTTTGATCGACGCGACGTAAGGTGACGCGACGATGAGATACACGAAGTATTCCAAATACGCGCCGGGTGCTGCCGACGATCTGGATCTCGAGGAGCTGATGAACCGTCTGTCGGATTTTTTTCTCCAGAGCGGCTTCGAAGGCCAGTACGGTTTCCACGAAATGGATATGGAGCAGACGCGCGAGCAGCATCTGGAACAGCTGCGCCAGGCGATTCTCCGCGCGCTCCAGGAAGGCGACCTGATCCCGCCGGATTTGATGCAGAAGCTGATGGAAAACCCGGACATGTCGCAGAATCAGGAACTGCGCGACCTGATCGACCAGATTATCGAGCGGATGGAGGAAGAAGGCCTGATCACGCAGCAGAATTCAGCTCGTGTCACGCCCCCGCCTTCGGAAACACCCGGCGGACAGATCGGGCAGGACCAGCCGAACGTTGAAGCGCGCTTCGAAATCACGGACAAAGCTCTCGATTTTCTCGGTTTCAAGACACTGAAAGACCTGCTCGCCTCGCTTGGCAAGAGCAGCTTCGGCCGGCACGACACGCGCGATCTGGCCACCGGCGTCGAATCAGGCGGCAGCTCGAAGCCCTACGAGTTCGGCGACACGCTCAATATGGACATCAGCGGAACGCTGTTCAATGCGGTTCGCCGCAACGGCACTGGAATTCCGATTGAGCTGGATTATCCCGACCTGATGGTCCACCAGTGCGAGTATCAAAGCTCGTGCGCTACCGTGTTGATGCTTGATTGCAGCCACAGCATGATTCTGTATGGCGAAGACCGCTTTACTCCGGCCAAGCGTGTGGCGCTCGCGCTGTCCCATCTAATCCGCACGCAATATCCCGGCGACTCGCTGCACTGCGTTCTGTTCCATGATAGCGCGGAGGAAATTCCGCTCGGCAAGTTGGCCCGCGTGCAGGTGGGCCCGTACTACACGAATACGCGTGAAGGCCTGCGGCTCGCGCAGCGCATTCTGTCGCGGCAGAAGAAGGACATGCGCCAGATCGTCATGATTACCGACGGCAAACCATCGGCGCTCACTCTGGAAGACGGCCGCATCTACAAGAACGCTTTCGGCCTCGATCCCCTGGTAGTGACGCAGACACTGGAGGAAGTCGCGAAATGCAAACGCGCCGGCATCCTGATCAACACGTTCATGCTCGCCAGCGACTACAGCCTCGTGCATTTCGTGCAGAAAGTAACTGAACTCTGCCGCGGCAAAGCCTACTTCACCACTCCCTACACGCTGGGCCAATACCTGCTCATGGATTACGTGGGCCGCAAGACCCGCAACATCCACTAAGCTTCGGCGACACGGACGCGAAAGACACCCTTCTACGGGCGCCCCACGCTGTGCGCGCGCACCCGGGTTGAGTGCGGTTTTAGTCCTGGTCGAGAAACTCCTCGAGCGGCTTCTTGTGTTTTGCCGGCTTGTCCCGCTTGTTGGGGATCACGCGCCCTGCGGGAGGCGGGCCGGCCTTGAGTCGAGCCTGGCGGCGCGCTTCGGTGGAAGCCTTGAATCGCGATTTTTTCTTTCGCGCCATCAGCTGACCTACGATTGTAAACGGAAAGTGGCGCCCGCTGACTACCGAGCGGTTGCACTCATGCGTGTGCCCGACAGATCGATCGGGCGCCTAACTCCTGGGGGACACGGCAGCGTATTTCTTGCGGGCCAGATCCAGAAGCTTGGCGTCGGTGACGATTTCGTAGTATTCGCGTTTGCCCTGTTCGCCGATCTTCGCGCCGGGAAGAAGCTGGTGCACGAAGCCTTTGCGCACCACGATAGGCTCCAGCGATTCACCGATGGGCACTTCTCCAAAATAGAGCTGCACGCGTTCCCTACCCCAGGGCAGCGGAAAATTCCCGCCCATAGGCGAAAGTGAAATCTCCGCGCTCAGTTTCTGGAAGCCTTCTTCGTTGAGCACGATTCCGTTCAGGTTGTAGCGGACCAAAAGTTCTTCGCTCTCATCATCGGCCGCATCGTCCATCAGCGATTGCAACAGGAAAACGTTGAAAGGCGAGGCATTTGACTGGAACAGCCGCTTGGCCAGCTTCGCACAGCTGGAAAGACGGTCCGAGAGGTTGAGCGCGCGCGAGATCATGATTTTCGAGTCCGCATCCTCCCAAAGCGAGGGAGCGGAATCCTGAAACGCGACCCCCACGCCCAACTCGAGCGGCGGCAGATCGGCGGTCTTGGCGCGAGCGTTGTACGCGGCTGTCACGGCCAGAATCTCGCGCGCCAGCACGCAGGCCCGGGCCACGGCCCGGCGTGTCGCGCGGGTCGATTCCGTCTCATAAATCGCCAGGATAATCGCGTCGCCCTCGATGAATACTTTCGCCGCGCCGTAGCGCTCGAGCATGCGCTTCACAGGCTCGTGCAAGTTCATGCTGAAATGCGAAGCAGGATTCAGTCCGCGCCCGAGTAGATCCTTGGTCATGCTCGTCGAGCCGCGCACATCGGCCTTGATGACCACGTGATTGATGACCGGATCGTCGACCGGGTGGTTCTCTTCCGGATGCAGGAATTCGTAGAGGCTTTTGTTGGCGCGGGATAGCTCGCGGGCGCGCTCCGAATGAACCAGGGTGATGCGCTCCATCCAACCGTCGACCTGCTTGTAATTCCGTCGATCGCGCCGCATGCGCATCAGGTCTTCGGCGAATTGCAAACCCACGCTCAGGGTCTCCTCGTGCGTGCGGCGGCGTATCGTGCGCGAGGCCTCCTCCAGCTTCTTCATCGAGACTTTGCGCGCCGGGAATTTTTCCAGAATCTGCGCCACGCGCTTGGCTTCTTCGCGCTGGACGAGCGCTTTCTTGAGCTGCTGCAGATGGACCGGCGGGCAATAATCTGACGAAATCTTACGCATTTCATAGCTCGCGAGTACATGGAACAGTAGGTCGCGCTCTTCCAGTCGGTGCACCCATTCTTCGAGAAGCTTTCCGCGTGTTGCCGCCGGAGTTTCGCCGTCAGATCCGGCCGTTTCTCCAGGTACTGGATGTGGATCGAAGAGCCGATGCACATTCGCGGGCTGGCTTAGGTAATCGCCGAGACGGTTTTGCAGCTCTTCGGTGAGGAATTCGCGCCGCTGCTTCGCGGCCACGATCTGTGGATCGAGTTCTTCGAGGTTTTTCTCAAGGGCTGCCGCTTTGTTGCGGAGCTCCTCGAGCTGCGCCCGGACTTCGGCTGCGGCCGTCGGTTTGCGTTTGAATAGAGACGGGAACCCGCTGTCGCCATCACCCGCGCGGGAAGCCGCTTCTTCCAGATCCGCCTCGATTCGCGCCATTTCCGAGCGCAGCACGCGGGCCTGCTCGAGCAATCGTTCATGGTTGTTGCGCGCCTTGGAAAGATCGTCCGAGCTGTCACCGGCCAGCACGTAGTCGCGGACGAACTCCAGCAGCAGCGCATCAAAGGTCTCGAAGCGGTCTGGGTCGTTGACGAAATTGCCAAGCAGGACGTAATGCTCCAGGAAAAACTGGTCGTCATTGCCCCCTTCGACAAAAAGAAACCGGTTCTGCAGGAGCGGATAGGCGTCCTGATTGTTCTCGCCGAATAGCGCACGGCGCGTTTTGGCGATGGTTCCCTCTTCCACTTCGCGCCAGACGCGGCAAAGCGTTTCGCCCACTTGGCGGATCACGTTTTTGCGGTCCGCCTGCAGATCGGCGATCTTCGAGCGCATCACGTGAGCCTGCTCGCTGTGCTCGAATAGCTCGCCACGCCCGCGGATCCAATCCTTGCACTCCACCAGAATGCTCGAAAACTGATTACCCGTTTCCTGGCTGATGAATTTCAGCAGCGCCAAATGGTGCAACACGTCGGTTTCGACCGACTGTACGAATTTCGCGCGGGTGATCGATTCCTGCAGGATCTCGGTGAGCATCTTGCGAAACGCGGCGTGCTCGGGCGAGCCCGATTGCTTGCGGTCTCGTTCTTTTTCTTTGCCGTAGAGCAGGTTGACGTTGACTGCCTGACGAACCAGGTCGCCCAGATATTTGCGGGTAAATTCGACAAATCGCGGGCTCAGAAAAACGTCGTAATGAATGTTGTCGATGCCCAGCGTAAGGTTGGCGAGCCGGATTTCGGCTAAATAGGCTTCCAGCTTCATCCGCGCGGGATGGGCTGGTGGCTGCGCAATATGTGTTTCGGGCATGAAGGGCCTGTCGACGGTAAGCTTTCACTCTAGCGAACCGCGAATCGTAGGCGCAATGGAACGGCGCGAAAGTGATACTGGCCCATCGCGCGCCCCGCGGCGTCGCCCGCCCTACCCTTCGGCTGCGCCGACGTTCCCGCCCCCTGGCAAGCAATACATTCGACGTTACTTGAACCCGCCCGACGGCCCACAATTTGCATCGCGGCGGACCTGTCGGTGGACTTTTCTCGGAACGAAGATGAAGCCCCACGGAGCGATTGCGGGTAAAATATTCCCCATGTCCAAGCTCATGCAAGGCAAAACGGCCATCGTTCTGGGAGTGTGGAACAAATGGAGCATCGCCTATGCCATCGCGCAAGCGTTTGCGCGGGAGGGCGCGAAGCTTCTGCTCACGTATCAAAACGAGCGCGCCAAGCCCGCGGTCGAAGAGCTGGGACGCGAGCTGGGTGCCACCGGATTCTTCCCGTGCGAGGTGCAGGAACAGGACGACATCGACCATCTGGCCGAAGGCCTGCGATCGGCCGGACACACGCTTGATGTGGTGGTTCATAGCCTGGCCGCCGCGAAGCATGAAGAGCTGAACCAACCTTTCCTGCAAACGTCGCGCGAAGGATTCCAACTGGCGCTCGATATCAGCGCGTACTCGCTGGTGGCAATTTCGAAGGCACTTTCGCCGCTGATGACCAACGGCGGCGCGATCGTGACGCTGACGTATCTCGGCTCCACGCGCGTGGTAACGAATTACAATATTATGGGCGTGGCCAAAGCGGCGCTGGAAGCCGAAGTGAAGTACTTGGCCAGCGAGCTTGGGCCGAGCAAAATTCGCGTGAACGCGATTTCCGCTGGGGCCATCAAAACGATTTCGGCGCGGGGCGTGAAGGATCTCTCGAAGATGCTTGAAATTTCCGCGCAGCGGGCGCCCTTGCGCCGCAATACGGAAACCGCGGAAGTGGCCGATACCGCGGTGTTTCTCGGCAGCGATCTCGGCCGCGGCGTGACCGGCAACGTGATCTTCGTCGACGCAGGATTCCACATCATGGGGTTGTAGGCTTCCGGTCCAGGTTCACGACCGGATCGTCGATCGTAATTCGCCGCATGTCTTCGGTCACGTGTTCGAGCTTGATCCGCATGACGGGCCATTCGGTGCGTAGCCTGAACCGGTCTGGCCACTCCACGATTACCACGGCCTTCTCGGCGAAGACATCTTCCAGGCCCAGCGTTTCGAAATCGTGAAAATCGCCGATGCGGTACAAATCCACGTGATAGACCGGAGCGCCGCGCGTGTATTTATGGACCAGCGTGAACGTCGGGCTGGTGACGTCGTCTTCGCTCGCCGCGCCCAGACCGCTGGCGATGCCTTTCGTGAGCGTGGTCTTCCCCGCCCCGAGCTCGCCGGACAGCAGGACAAGCACGGGCGGCTTCAGCGTCGTGCCGATTTCGCGCCCGCAGCGGATCGTCTCCTCGAACGAGTGCGTGACGATTTCGCGGCTAGCCACGACCGCACTCGAAATAGAACCGCCGGTAAGCGTTGGGAATGTCGAATATCAGATCGGATGCCATCAGCGGGGCGTCGCCGCCATCGGCGTAGCCGATGTCCGCAGCGAGCCCGTGCAGATAGACTCCGAAGGCGATCACGCGAAACCAGTCCGATGTGGCGAACTGCGCGGTGAGCCCGGCGAGGATGCCGGTGAGAACGTCGCCTGTGCCGCCTGTGGCCATTCCCGGGTTGCCGGTCGAATTGATGAAAACTCTTCCGTCAGGCGATGCCACAACGGTTGCTGAACCCTTGAGAACTACGACGGCGTTCCAGTCGCGCGCCGCCTTCTGCGCCCCTTCGACGCGGCGGGCCTGCACTTCTTTCACGGTCGATCCCAGCAGTCGCGCCATTTCGCCTGGATGCGGCGTGATGCAGAGCGAACCCGCCGAATTTTTCAGCTCCCGAGCGCGGCCGGCGAACGCGTTCAGGCCGTCGGCATCCAAGACAATCGGAACCGAGCGGTTGCCCACAACCCTGCGAACGAAATCCTGTGTCTCGTCCTGCGTCGAAAGACCGGGGCCGATCGCCAGGGCGCGCTTTCCTTTTAAAAGTCCGGCGAACAGGCCGTCTTCCAGAGATTTCTCCGAAATTGTGCCGGCACGCGTGGCGGCGAGCGCCTCGGTCATGACTTCAGGTGTGCGCGCTGCGATGATCGGCAGTGCCGGTTCCGGAGTGGCGACGGTGACCAGGCCGCAGCCTGCGCGCAGCGCAGCCCAAGAAGCGAGCACCGCGGCACCGGTTTTGCCCACGGAACCCGCGACGACGAGCGCGTGGCCGTAGTCCCCCTTGTTCCCGTCGGCTTTGCGCGGAATCGCGAACTCGGCAAATTCGGCTGACTCACTCCAGCGAAGGTTGCCCTTTCCGATCTCCTCGACCAATTCGGGGGGCGAGCCAATTTGCCGGACTTGCGGCGAGCCGACGCGATGAACGCCTTCGCGATCGACCAATCCAGGCTTTGGCGCTGTGAAGGTGATCGTGTAGTCCGCGACGATTGCGGCGCCTTCGACTTCGCCGCTATCGGCGTGAAGTCCGGAGGGAATGTCGACGGAAACCATATAGGTGCCGGATTCCCGCTCGTTCACCGCGTCTATGATTTCCCGCAGCCGGCCATCGACCGAACCGCGCACGCCGGTGCCGAGAAGCGCGTCGATGACGATCGTGCCCTGCGAAAGCTTGGAGAAAACTTCGGCATCAAGGGCCCTATCATTCTCGAGCTTGCCGATCTTTTTAAAGCGATTGAGATTCGTCGCGGCGTCGCCCTTGCCCTCCCGCGGATTGCCGATGAAATAGACTTCGGGCTTCGCCCCCATCCGGCGGAGGTGGCGCGCGACTACGAAGCCGTCGCCGCCATTATTTCCCCTGCCGCAGAGGACCATGATTCTGCGCGGCGCCAGATTCGGGAAACGCTGCTGTATGAATTCAGCGACGCTGCGGCCGGCGTTTTCCATCAGCGTGAGGCTCGGCACGCGATAGCGGGCTGTCGTCAGCCGATCGACTTCCTTCATTTCTGCTGCGGTCAGGATCTTCATGTAAGGCTCAGTATACGGCTCGGGATTAGCCGGAGGGCGGTCAAAGCGCGTCTCGCTGCACCCTGTTTTATTGTCAATTCGACTTGGCACCCATCGTTTGTTTTCATTGGCTGGCGGGTAATTCTATTCGGTTTCATCGTCGAGTAGAACTCGGTTCCTTCCGGGGGCTGCGACACGAAACATTCACTCTGGCCTCAATCCGTTCACCGGGCGTTGCGCGCAATTTGTGGTCCGAGCATGGGCGGGCCCGCCGGGGCGGCAAACAGCGGTGGCAAGCCACCGCACGTCACTTGAGCTTTTCTTTCATCGGATCGAGATGACCCGAGGTGCCTGGTAATTGAATCGCGGATGCCTGTGGACTCTGGTTGCGGCCGGTTTTCGCAGTTCAGGGAGCTTCCGGGGCCGAAGCCCGCCTCCTTCACTACCGGCTCTCCCGCTCGGGAACGGGCGAGCCACAGGCCTGTCACACGTCAGGGGCCAGCTCGCTGACTAGCCCATGCGCGCAACTACGACCGTCATGTCGTCCGCCTGGTCGGCGGTGCCGGCCCATTGTTCGGCGGCGTCTACCAGGGTTTCGGCGATCCGCGCGGGACTGGCGTCGCGCTGCCGCATTACTTCCGCGCTCAGGCGCTCGGTACCAAATTCCTCGCCGAAGGCGCTCTCTGGCTCGGTTAAACCGTCGGTGAAGACGACCAACAGCGCGCCGGGTGTGATTTTCAGCGTGCGCTCGACAAACTCGGCTTCTTCAAAAAGGCCGACTACGGTGCCACCTTCGTTAAGCGCCTGGACGGAGCCGCCGTTCATGAAGATGGGGGCGAGGTGGCCGGCATTGGTGTAGGTGAGCGTCTTGGCATCGGAATCGTAAATGGCGTAGAAGAGCGTGGCGTAGCGATCGTCGGACGTGTTGCGGAACAGATGCTTGTTGAGCTGCGAGACGATGGCGGCCGTGCCGGCACATTCTTCCAGCGCGGAGGTGCTGCGCAGAGCGGCTTGCAGGCTGGCCATCAACAGCGCCGCGAAAATTCCCTTCCCGCTGATGTCGGCCAGCACGATGCCGACGCGATTCTTGCCGAGCTGGATGAAGTCGTAATAGTCGCCGCTCACGGTACGCGCTGGGCGGCAGACGGCGGCGAGCTCGAGGCCCGGGAGCGAGGGAATCATCTGCGGGAAAAGCTGTTGCTGGACGCCGCGTGCGATTTCGACCTCATTCTCCAACCGCTGACGGACACGCTGGCTTTCGATCAGTTCCGAAATCGAGCCTGTCATTTCGTTGAACGAATTGCCCAGCGAACCAAGCTGATCCTGGTTCAGCACCCGGACGCGGTGGCTGAAATCGCCGCGGCGCACGTGCAGAGTGGCGTCGTAGAGGTCGCCGATCGAACGCGTGATGGTGCGGGTCAGGACCGTGCCGGTGGCGAGCGCGCCGACTTCCAGGACCACGAACACGAAACCTGCCGCGGCCAGAATCACCAGCAGATACGGCCCGATCGCTCCGGTCGATTTGAAAAGCCCCCTGTTCACCATCATCGGGCGCAGCCAGAACGAAACCAGCACCGGCTCCTTGGGTGTATCTTTACCCAACTCCTGTATATCCAGAACATCGAGAGTCGAACCGCCTGCCAGGTGGGGATCGGACCAGCCCTGTGAATTGGGCAGAACGCGCCCGGAGCTGGCGATCTGCTCGGTGGTGACGTAGGTCTTGCCATCGATTTCAAGAGAAAAGCCACGGGGCGAACCGGGTTCCGCCGGGCGCATCAGGATCATTTGGATCGGCCCCAGCTCCTGCGGAAATGCGTCGAGGATTTCAGAGGTCACGGGCGCGACGACGAGCACGGTGAACTCGCCAGCCGGGATGGAGCGGCGCTGCGCCGCGACGAAGGAGAGCCGGTCGCGATACGCCATGAGGCCGGCGTAGCGTTTGCCGTCCGCCAACGCCAGCAGCGGAGCGCCACGATTGATCCAGACTGCCATTCCCGGCCACTCGCCCTGCTCGTCCGCCATGAGTCCGGCAATGGCCGCATCGGTCAGAATGGCGGGCCCCACAGGGGCGCTCGCGTGGGACGCCTGGCGTTCGATGGCGGCGGCGATCGTTTGCGCGTCGGTGTCGATTACGTTGGAACGCTGCTGTACGGCGTCATTCAGCAGGTGCGCGCCAAGCTGGAGATAAAACAGATATGTCGCGACGCCGATCATGACGACGAGCAGCACGATCGGGACGATGGCCATGAAGAGGTAGGCCACGATGAGACGATTCCGCAAGCTCCAGAGCACGCGCCTGCGAAACCAGGGTATGAGCCGCACCAGGAAATAAACCAGCGCGGCGAAAGCCAGGAAACCGAAGAACGTCGAGTGTGGAACCGCCACACCGAGGGCACGCGGGATTCGCACGATGATGTAGAACGCCAGAAGCACCAGGGCGACGCGGTCGAGCGGCGAGGTTCGCCTGAGCAACAGCGTGAAACGCCGTGCGGAGATCGGGTTCATCGGAAGTTTGGGACGGGGCGGATATTGACGGCGCTCCGGCCCGGAAACCGAAATCTAGCATGGACAGGAGTGCGGGCGGGCGATTATGTAGCGCTTCGCCATCAAGCTCCCGGACCTCTGAGTGCCAAACATTTTCAGAAAAACGCCGGCGGGATGCCGGCGCTACTGGGCGTAGCGGTCGCCTTTTTGGACTCGGCTGTGGTGGCGGCTGTAGGTGAAGTAAACGACCAAGCCGATGCCGAGCCAGATGAACAGGCGCGCCCAGTTGATCCAGCCCAGCTTGTAGATCATGTATCCGTTAAACAAAATCCCCAGAATGGGCACCACGGGCACGAGCGGCGTGCGGAACGGGCGAGGCTGGTCCGGGTTGGTGGCGCGCAGGACCACCACGGAAATGCAGACAAGGACGAAGGCGAACAGGGTGCCGATGTTGACCATTTTTCCGATGTCGTCGATGGGAACCAGGCTGCCGACGATCGCGGCGAGCAGGCCGACCAGAATCGTGGTCTTGTACGGCGTGCGGAACTTTGGGTGAATTTTGGCGAAGAAGCTGCGCGGTAGAAGACCATCGCAAGCCATCGAATAGAGCACGCGCGTCTGCCCCAGTAACATCACCAGCATCACGCTGGTCAATCCGGCCAGAGCGCCGGCGGTAATCAGGTAGGAAGCTTTCGTCAGTCCGCGGTCCAGGAAGGCCACCGCCAGCGGCGCTTCGACGTTCACTTCCCGCCAGGGCACCATGCCCGTGAGCACCGCGGCGACCAGGATGTACAGAATCGTGCAGACCACCAACGAGGCCAGGATTCCGATCGGGAGGTCACGCTGCGGGTTCTTGGCTTCCTGTGCGGTGGTGGAGACGGCGTCGAATCCGATGTAGGCGAAAAAAATGTACGCCGCTCCGGCGCCTATACCGGAAAAGCCCATCGGCGCGAACGATTGCCAGTCGTGCCCCCAGTTTGAGGGATGGACGTAGTGGGCACCCAGAGCGATCACGAACAGCACCACCGCCACCTTGATGACGACGATCGTGGCGTTGAAGCTGGCGCTTTCCTTGATTCCCACCACGAGAACCGCCGTAATGAGCAGCGCGATCACAAAGGCGGGAAGGTTGAAGCCTATCTCGAAGCCGAAAAGATGCGGCGCACCGACCAGGTCGTGCGCCCGATGGACCAGCTCGGGAGATTGCGCGGAGATGACGTCGCCGACTCGATTGAGGAAGGCCTGGCTGCCAGCGACCAAGCCAGGGTCGGATGCGTGCGCCATCTGCCGAGCCACGATCCCTTGCGCGGTGCGAAGCGCGGTCCAATGGTCGTAGGCGAGCCACAGCGGCATCTTCAGACCGAAAATGTTGAGAAATTCGATGAAGTGGTTGGACCAGCCCGAGGAAACGGTGCTCGCTCCCATGGCGTATTCGAGCGTGAGGTCCCAGCCGATGACCCAGGCGAAAAGTTCGCCGAGCGCGGCATACGAGTAGGTGTAGGCGCTGCCCGCCAGGGGAATGAGCGCGGCGAATTCGGCGTAACAGAGCCCCGCGAATCCGCAGCCCAGGCCCGAGATCACGAACGAGAGCATCAGCCCCGGGCCCGCGTAGTGCGCGCCGAGGCCGGACATTACAAAGATGCCTGCGCCGATGATGGCGCCCACGCCGAGCGCGGTAAGCGACACGGGGCCGAGCGAGCGTTTCAGGGTGTGCTCGCCGGCATCGTCGGCTTCGTTCAGCAGCCAATCCATCGGCTTTTTTGCAAGCAGCGGACTGCCCATTCCTCAATTCTCCCTCGCGCGAAAAAAACTGCGAATCTGACTGCGGGTTGACGCTACGCCCTGGACGGCGACTTCCCTGCCAGCTTCCAGAGCGCGTACACCGGCAGACCCAGCAGAACGATGATCAGGCCGGGCCAAGTGTACTGCGGTTTATACCGCAACAATTGGATTTCGAGAAATCCTGCCATCACGATGTAGAGCGCGGGAAGAACGGGATAGCCGAAGGCGCGGTAGGGACGGGGCATGTCCGGGCGCTTGACGCGCAGGATGAACAGGCCGCCGAGCGTGAGGATGTAGAACAAAAGTTGGGCAAAGATCAGAAAATCGAGCAGCTGGCCGTACGTGCCCGACAGGCAGAGGAGCGAAGCCCAGATGCATTGCACGCTTAGAGCAACGGCCGGGACGTGATGGCGATTCACCCTGCCGACCGCGCGAAAGAACAGGCCGTCTTTCGCCATGGCGTAGTAAATGCGGGCCCCTGCGAGAATCAAGCCGTTGTTGCAACCGAAGGTTGAGACGAGAATTGCGATCGCCATCAGCGCCGCGCCCGCCGGTCCGAAGATCACCTGCGTGACGGCTGTGGCGACGCGGCCTTCCGCAGCGAACTCGATGCCTCGCGAGATGGCGGTGATACCGTTCGGATTGCCGGAAAGAGGCAGAACGCGCAGATAGGCGACGTTGGCGAGCGTATAGAGCGCCACCACGCTTGCCGTGCCGAGAGCGAGCGAGAGCGGGAGGTTTCTGCCCGAATTTCTTACCTCGGCAGCGGTGAAGGTCACGCTGTTCCAGGCATCCATGGCAAAAAGCGAACCGACCATGGCGACGCCAACCAGTGTGATGGTAGCGATCATCCAGGTGGAGTGATCGGGCGGATACGGGTGCAGCGTGGACCAGCCGGCATTTCGCCAGAAACCCGTGAAGTTCGCGGCGCGTGCGGCAACGGTCGAAAATAAGACGCCCAGGAGGACAAGGCCGGCGAGCGAAATCGCCTTGGCGACCGTAAAAATATTTTGGACGATTTTTCCCATGCGCAGGCCGCGCGTATTGATCCATGTGAGCAGGACGATGGAGAGGATGGCGAGCAGGTTCTGGCGATTCAGGCCGACGTTGTAGGGTCCGAGTTGGCCAAACCACAGGGACCATGGACCGAATGTGCCGATTTTCCAAATCCATGCGGTCGACGAAAACCAATGGGCAAGCACGCCGGCAAATTTTGCAAACGCGATCGCTACCGCGGCGATCGTGGCGGTTTCGATTACCAGCAGCATCGACCAGCCGTAGAGGAAACCGAAAACGGGGCCACAGGATTCGCGCAGGTAAACGTATTGGCCGCCGGCGTGGGGCATGGCGGCGGCAAGCTCGCCGAAACTGAGCGCGCCGATGAGCGTGATCAGGCCCGACGCGAGCCAAACGATGAGTAGCAGGCCAGGGCTTTCGACCTGATGCGCGATGTCGGCCGAGACGATGAAGATGCCGGAGCCGATCATCGAGCCGACGACGATCATCGTCGAATCGAAGAGGCCGAGACCTTTGACCAGCTCGCCTTCGTGGCGGATGGAGGGCTCGATCGTGGGTGCCGTGTTTGCCATTTGTTGGACGCCTGCGAGGCGGGGCCTAGCCGCGGGGCCTCCGCGATTTTTCCGCCACCGCCAGGAATTCTCTTGCGCGCGCGGCCGGATTCGTCGCGGCCGAGAGATCGCGGATGACCGCTACGGAATCCGCGCCCGCCAGAAAAACGTCTTCGGACCGCTCGAGAGTAATACCGCCGATCGCCACGAGCGGCTTGCGCGTGATGGCGCGCGCGGCGCGAACGAAATCCAGGCCGACGACGGGATCCGGATTCTCTTTCGTCGACGTCGGAAAGATCGGGCCGATGGCTATATAGTCCGCTGAACTCTCGTCTGCGTGGCGCAATTGATCGAGATTGTGTGTCGAAACGCCTACCCATTGCGACGGCCCGCAGATTTTCCGGGCGTCCTCGACCGGCAGGTCTCGCTGACCTATGTGCACGCCGCCGCAGTTCAGCATGGCCGCGATATCCGGACGATCGTTCAGGACGAAGCGGACATCTTTGGGCGCGAGGATCGCGGTGAGTTCCCTTGCGGTATCGAAAACGTGCGACCAGGGGCTATGTTTATCGCGAAGCTGGATGAGGCCTACCCCGGCGGCGGCAAGTTCGGTGGCAAGTTCGGTGACGGGAGTTTCCGACAACTGCGGATCGAGAATCGCATAGAGCGCTGGGAACAAACGATGGCTCCTGAAGCTGCCGGTGGCTGCTTCTACTTTGCCGTGAGTCGGTCGAGAAAATGAGTGTCGAATTTGCCGGCGATGAAGTCGGGTTCGACCAAGATGCGTTTCTGGAGCGGGATGGTGGTTTTGATGCCTTCGACGATGAAGCCGTCCAGGGCGCCGTGCATCCGGGCGATGGCTTCGTTACGGTCGCGGCCATGCGCGACCAGTTTTGCGATCAGCGAATCGTAATAGGGAGGGACGACAGCGTCGGCGTGAACGAACGTGTCGATGCGAATGCCCGGGCCACCGGGTACGCGGAAGGCCGTGATGTGGCCCGGCGACGGAACGAATGTCTCGGGATCTTCGGCGTTGATGCGGCATTCGATCGCGTGGCCGCGGAAGTCGAATTTGCCGACGGCGCTATCGAGTGTTTCCCCCGCAGCGATGCGGATCTGCGCTTTCACCAAATCGACCTGCGTCACCATTTCGGTGACGGGATGCTCCACCTGAATCCGCGCGTTCATTTCGATGAAGTAGAGATCGCCGTTGGCGTCGCGCAGAAATTCGACCGTGCCGGCATTCGAATAGCCGACTTTCGCAAGCGCTTCGACGACCTGTTTGCCGATTTTATGGCGCGTGGCCGAGTCGAGTGCGGGCGAGGGCGATTCCTCGAGCACTTTCTGATGGCGGCGCTGTAAAGAGCATTCGCGCTCGCCGAGATGAATCACCCTGCCGTGTTTGTCGCCGAGCACCTGAAATTCGATGTGACGGGGATGCTCGATCAGCTTTTCCATGTAGACGTTCGGGCTGCCGAAGGCCTGCTGCGCTTCGGTGCGCGCGGTCTGAAACATCGGGATCAGCTCTTTTTTCGTGCGAACCATGCGCATGCCGCGCCCGCCGCCGCCATCCACCGCTTTGATCATCACCGGCAGCCCGATTTCGGCGGCCACGCGCTTGGCGGCATCTTCATCTGGCACGGCGCCGTCGCTGCCCGGGATAATTGGCAGGCCGGCGGCCTTCATTTCGGTGCGCGCGCGGTCCTTTTCGCCCATCATGCGGATCATCTCCGGCGACGGGCCTATGAAGGTGATATGCGACGCTTCGCAGACTTCGGCGAAATTGGCGTTCTCTGACAGGAAGCCGTAGCCGGGATGGATCGCATCGACATTGGCCACTTCGGCCGCGCTGATGACCTGCGGAATATTCAAATAGCTTTCGCTGCTGCGCGGAGGACCGATACAGATGGCTTCGTCGGCAAAACGCACGTGAAGCGCGTGCCGATCGGCTTCGGAATAGACCGCGACGGTGCGGATGTCGAGCTCTTTGCACGCGGAAAGGACGCGCAGTGCAATTTCCCCTCGGTTGGCGATCAGGATTTTTCGGAACATTGCGTTTGGGCCGGCGTTCCTAACGGCGCTCAGGCGTCCCGGAGCCGAGCTATTTCTTCCCGCTTGGGCGGATGCCGAAGAGCGGCTCACCGTATTCGACCGGTTTGCCGTTCTCGGCGTACACCTCGACGAGCTCGCCGGGGACATCCGATTCGATTTCGTTCATCAGCTTCATGGCTTCGATGATGCAGAGCACCTGCCCGGTCTCGACTTTGGCGCCCGCCGCAACGAACGGATCGGCCCCCGGACTCGGCGAGCTGTAAAACGTTCCCACGATGGGCGACTTGATCACATGCAGATCGCTGCGGGCCGCCGCGGCGCCATGGCTAGGGGGTCGCGGCGCTTCCGCAGACGCGTAGGACGGCTCGGGCGACATCGTGACTCGAGGAATCGAGACGGTAGCGAATCCGGGTTTCTTCAACCGAATGTGAACGCCGCCGCGCGCGTATTCGAATTCTTCCAGGCCGTGCTTGTCCATGAACGCGAGCAGGCGCTCTACATCCGTGAGATCCACGCCCGCCACGTCCGCGCCGCCGCCCGGCTTTATCTTTGATGTACCCTTCCCTGCTGTCTTCGGTTTCTTCGCCATTTAGAGTTCGAGAAAATCGCGGGTGGCGGTGGTCAAATCCTCGCAACCCTTGGAGGTCACAACCACGTCGTCTTCGATACGGATTCCGCCGAGGCCTTCCAGGTAGATGCCCGGCTCGACCGTCAGGACCATGTCTTGTTGGAGCACTGTCTTTTCGCTCTTGCCCAGGCGCGGCAGTTCATGAACTTCCAGTCCCAGCCCGTGACCGAGGCTATGCGTGAAATATCGATCCAATTTCGCTCGTTTGAGGGTGTTTCGCGCCGCTCTGTCCACGTCGCCAGCCGTGACTCCCGGTCGAATGGCTCGTTTGCCCGCTTCCTGCGCTTCCAGGACCGCGGTGTAGAGGCTCCGAATCTTCTTCGGCGCTTTGCCTGCGAAAACCGTGCGGGTCATATCGCTGCAGTAGCCGCGAAGTATAGCACCCTGATCGAGGACGACCAATTCGTTTTTACCGATCGGCCGTTCCGTGGGACGCGCATGAGCCCACGCCGACCGCGCGCCGGCGGCGACGATGGTCTCAAACGAGGGCCCGGAGCCGCCGCGGCGTTTGATCTCGCCCTCGATCATGGCGGCGACAGCCAGTTCGGGTGTTCCCGGCCGGATGTCGCTCGCGGCGCGCATAAACACCGCGCTGATCAACAGAGCAGCTTCGCGCATGACCCGCAACTCCCCGGCGTCCTTGATCGCGCGGAGCTTCTCGACCGCGCCGCCGTCGTCAACCCAGCGCACGCGGCCACCCACCCCGGCGTCGAGCATCCGCTTCTGCGCCACGGTCATTGCCGCCGAATACGCCACACGGGAACGGCCTTTGCGGGCGCGCAGGGCATCGGAAACAGCCCGGATGAGCCCGTGCCTGGCTATCTGGGTGCGTGCGCCGGAAACCTCCTGGCGAGCCTGAAGGGTGTAGCGGCTGTCGGTGAAGAATGTGGCGGAGGAGGGATCAACCAGCAGCAGGCCCGCGCTGCCGGTGAATCCGCAAAGGTAGCGGACGTTGGGAAGATGCGAGACCAGGATCGCGTCCGCGCCGATTGCTGAAAAAGAAAGCCGGAGCCGGCCCAGTCGATCCGAGGGCCCGCTCCGGCTCAATTTCGCTTCTTCCGACTTTATCGCCACGCCGCCAGAATAGCTGTTAGCTCGGCAGAATGCGAGGCGTCAGGAAGAAGAGCAGTTCCTGTGAGCTCGAATTCACGGTCGTGTGCTTGAACAGATTGCCCAGGACCGGCACGCTACCAATCAGCGGAACCTGTTGGACGCTGGTGGTTTGCTGCGTGACGATAATTCCGCCGATGACCACGGTCGCGCCGTCGTTGACGGTAACCTTGGTTTCGGCTTCCTGGGTGTCGATCGCCGGAATTCCCTGAACGCGGGGAATTGAACCGTCGATCTGGTCGTTCTCGACGTTCACGTCCATGTAGATCGTCCCGTCCGCGGTGATCTGCGGTGTGACGTCGAGCTCAAGCACGGCGTCCACGAACTGCACGGAAACGGTATTGTTGACGATCGTCTGCACCGGAATCTTGGTTCCCTGCTTGACGGTCGCCTTTTCGTTGTTCTGCGTGATGACCTTCGGCTTTGACAGCAACTTGCCTACACCCTTTTGCTCCGCCGCCGTAATGATCATATCCAAAGCGAAGTTCTTCGAAACGAACCCATAGGAGAAGCCGCTGGTCGGCACGCTCGCCCCGAGGTTCGTGTTCAGCGGGATCGACGAACCCGAAGTCCCGGTCGAGCTGCCACTGTTGACGATGAGCGGAGGCGTAAATCCGGTCGGAGACGTCAGAGGACTTGTACCAACGGAACTCGCGCCGCCGAAGACGTTCTGGTTCCCGGTGCTTTCCGGCGCGCCGGCAAAGCCGAACTGCGTGCCGATTTCACGCGAGAAAGAGCGGTTCGCGGCAACCACGCGGGCTTCGATTTCCACCTGCTGCGACTTGCGGTCGAGCTGGCGGATCAGGTTGTCCATCACCGGAAGCGTCGAGGGAATGTCGCGAATGATCAGCGTGTTCGAGCGGTCGTCGGCGATGATATCGCCACGCGACGAGAGGAATTTCTTAAGCGTCGTGGCCATGTCGGTCGACTTCGCATAGCTAAGGACGCGCGTCGTGGTAACCACGTCGGCCGCCTCGGCCTGCGCCTTGGCGAGGTCGCGATTCTCTTCGGCTTCCTTGCGCAGGGTTTCTTTCGTTGCCAGGCGCAGGACGTTGCCGTCGAGCTGCTTATCCAGATCGTTGTTCTTCAGGACGATATCAAGCGCCTGGTCCCACGGCACGTCGTCGAGCACGATCGTCAGGTTGCCCTTCACGCCGGGGTCAACGACGACGTTCAGACCGCTGATTTCGTGAATCAGGCGGAAGAAATCGCGCAGATCCACATCCTTCAGGTTGACCGAGATCGGCTCGCCTGAATACTTGCCGACCGGTGCCGACGCTGCGGGAGCCTGCGACATGGGAGCAGAAGCGGTCATGACAGGTTGGGCCGGAGCCGAAACCGGAGCGGGCGCAGCAGCGGGCGCCGCAACCGGCTGGGCCGGGGCTGCGGTGTCAACCGATGCGCGTGTGGCGTTGATCGTACCCTCGACCGATTGCGGTGCCGGAGTTGCGAGCGCGGAAGAATTCTGCGTCAGCGAAGCGGGCAGGGCCGCGGCCGGCGCCGGAACGTCAGCGGGCCCGGCGGCGGCGTTCTCCGCAACTAGGACGGTGGCTGCTGCTTCGGACTTCGGAGCGGCCGACGCAGCCGAATCCGTCGTGGGAGCCGCCGACGAGGAAGCGTCGAAGGAAACGGTAACCGTGCTGCCTGCGCCGGTGATGTTGTAATGAGCGGGCTGACGGAGATCGATCACCACACGGGAAATTTCCGGCGTGAACTGGGACAGTCGGATTTCCCGGACCGGATCGAGGTTGCTGGCGATCTGCTTTTCGGTGGTGGTCAGGTGCGAGCCGGCGAAATCGAGCACCAGACGATCGGGATTCTGCAGCTGCGCCGATTTGTAGGTGAGCGGCCCGGAACCCGAAATGCTGACTTCGGTGGCCGAGCCATTCTGCGTCAGGTGAACCTGACGAATCGCTGGATGAGAAATTGGCGCCAGATCAGCCGACTTGGCCGACGCGTTCACCAGGGAAGCCGGCGCCGGATGGTCCGCCGGCTCTTTCGCGGCAATCGTGTCGCGCCCGACCAGGAGCGTGAGATCTTGCGTGCCCTGGCGCTCGAGCTTCGGTTCAATTCCCTGCGCCAATAGGATTTCAAGGCGAACAACCGGCTTTGTTCCCGAGGCGTAGGTGATGAGCCGATAGCTCTTCACGAGATCGGAAGCCACCACTCGCGCGCCCGCCGGGTCGCCCGCCGATACGCCGGTCAGGTCGAGCACGTAGAGACTCTCGCTCGGGCGATAGGTCGTGTACTCGAACGGCGCGTTGGCGTCCGCCTGCAGCCGGACCGTGCCGTCCTTGACCTCCGCCTTCACGTGGACCACCGGCGCATCAGCCGCGCGCAGCGTTCCATTCGTCAAAATTAGACCGGCCGCCAGCAGCGCGCTCAGTCCCAATGCTCGACTTAGGATCCTCATTGCTGCTCTCCTGCACTCGCGTAGATTCGCTTCGTCACCATTCGCTCGACCGGTTTGCCGAATGCGTCTTTCGAGTTCTCTTTGAACGTCACTCCGTCCAGCCCAATCTTTTCCACATCCCCGTCGTACAACTTGTCGCCTTCCCGGATGAAGTAAACGCTCTGCTCCGGATTGGACACCACAGCGATCATGGCGCTGCCCGAGCGCACGGCGCCATCGACGCGCACCGTGGCGATCACCAAGCCGGCTTTGCCCGGCGGAAGATGAACCGTGTCCTTCTTATCGTTGATCAGCGGCGCAAACGGATCGCGCTTGCCGACCATCTCCGTTTTCGTGGCGTCGGTTCCGGCCGACGCGTCCGCGGGAGTCCCAGGAGCAGAGGACGCTTCCGGATTCGCGTTCGAGTGAGCCTTCGCAGCAGCCCGAGCTTTCCCGTGATGCATGACCCTTCCTGAATGCCCGGGCGTTGCTTTCATGGCCGGACCGTTCGCAGGAGCCTGCTCCTGCGCCGCGACTGAAATCGCCAGGGGTAGCGCCAGGGCCACGACCGCCAGCAGTTTTGCCGAGATGTTTGCCATTTTCATCGTCGTCGCCTTACTTTTTCGCCGCTGGTGGAGGAGCGGCAGCTGCGCCGGCCTCCGCGGGGTTCGTAAAGAAAGTCGTGATCGTAAAGGAACCGGTCACCGTCGATCCAGCCGCCAGATGGAACTTCCCGGGAGCGCTGCCTGGGCTGGCCAGCGACGTCAGCTTCAAATCTCCCACGTTGATAATTCGCGAGAGGCGCCCCATACGCGCGAAGAAATCTAGAACCGAGTAGTACGGGCCGTCAGCTTCCACCGCGAAGGGCATCTCGAAGTAGAAGGGCTTTTGGGTGATCGGACTGGCTGCCAGCGAACGGATCGCGACTCCCGAGCTGACCGCGGCTCGCTGAACCATGAGGATGAACTGATCGGTTTCCTTGTCCTCCGGAACGATGGTTTGAAGCGTCGCCAGCTGCTTCTGCAACGCGTCCATTTCCGTTTGCAGCTCGGCGCGGCGCTGTTTGTAGACGCGAAGGTTCTCGACGTCGGCCTCGAGCGGCTTTACCTGATTCTGGGCATCCTCCAGCTGCGTCCGGGTTGACTGCAACGGCGAGCCCGGAACGTAGAAGCCGGCCAACACCAGAACGATCGTCAATCCTACATAGAGCAGGGCCTGCAGGGGCCAGGGCCAGTCTCTGAACGATGTCGCCATGACTTAGCTCCTTCCCTTGGCCGCTGGTTGCGGCGGTTGCGTGGTGCTGGTGGGCTGCGTCGAAGGCTGACCCGTTGCCGGAGGCGCCACGGCGACCGTCATCTCGAACCCATAGGTCTCGACGCCGGGCAGGAGGTCGTTTTCCTTGGCGTTCTTGATCTCGACCTGCTGAAAGTATCCGGATTTCTTGAGCTCGGTGATGAAGTTGGCCACGTCGTTAATCGATCCGGCCTCGCCGTCCATCACGAGCAAATCACCCTTGCGATCGAGCGACGTCAACCAGAGCGAATCCACGCGGACCACCGTATTGGCCACCATCTGCATCATGTCCTGCGCGCCGCTGCGGTTTTTTTGCAGCGTCTCGATCACATCAATGCGCTGCTGCAGCACGCTCTTTTCGCTCTCGAACTTGTCGACATCGGCCTTGACCTGCTGCAGGCTGGCCTTTTCGTTCTGCAGGGCCTGGATACGACGCTGCGTTTCATCCAACTGGCGCTTCTGCTGGTAATAGCTGATTCCGAGAATCACCACTGCGAGGCCGATCGCCACGCATGCGAATAGAATCTGCACCGTCGCTTCCAGCGGCACCGCTTGCTTGGCCGCCTTCGGACGAGCTTGGCCCAGTAAGTTAATCCGTATCATGGCGTGTCAAAGCTCCTCAGCGCGAGGCCAACAGCGATTGCCAGGCGCGGCGCCAACTCGCGAAGCTGAGATTCATCGTGACGCCCTGGATTGATTGCAACTTTGCGAAATGGATAGAGCTCTTCGACCGGCATGGCAAACTCTTCTTTCAGCAGGTCGAGCAAGCCGGGTACGCGCGCCGTTCCTCCGGCCACCACGATCCGGCGAATGTTTTCACCGCTGGCCGTGGCACGGAAGAAGTCGAAGGTCTTTTGAATTTCGAGAATCAGAATATCGGAAACCGAGCGCAGGATGGCCGTCCGCTGCTCTTCGCTGACGCCCGCCAGCGTGCCGCCCATCTTCAGCTTCTCGGCATCCTCGAAGCTCAGGTCGAGCTCTTTCTGCAGCGCATCGGTGTACTGGTTGCCGCCAACGGAAACGTCGCGGGTAAAAAGCGGCGTCCATCCGCGGATGATGTTGATGTTCATCACGCTGGCGCCGATGTTGAGCAGCGCGACGACCTGCGACGGATCAGGCTCGTAATTCACCTCGAACGAGTTCTGCAGAGCGAAGGCGTCGATATCGACCACCACGGGGATCTTGCCGGCCTGAGCCAGCACGTTCGTGTGGTTCAGAATCTTGTCTTTCTTGACGGCCACCAACAGGACGTCCATCTGGTTCTCGGTCGCTTCCAGCAGCTGGTGGCTCAGGTTGACGTCGGCGATATCGAACGGGATGTGCTGGCTGGCTTCGGCCTGAATCCGGTCGTAGAGCTCTTCTTCGGTCATCAGCGGCATGCTGACGCGCTTGACGATGACGGAGTGGCCCGAAACCGACGTAGCGACTTCTTTGACCTTGATCTTCTGAGCGTCGAAAATCGAAATGATCTTTTCGGCGACGGAGGGAGCATCCATGATCGCGCCGTCCACGACGGTATCCTGCGACAGCGGCTCCATCCCAAAGCTCACCAGCTCGTAACCGTCTTTCACTTTCTTCAACTCGACGGCTTTCACCGAACTCGAGCCGATATCCAGGCCAATTAAAGATTTCGTTTTACCCAGATTGAACATCGCGTGGCCTCTCGCATCTCCGTCCACCCCGCTTCGCAGGGAGGATTCCACACAGCTTTCCTGATTCGCTCGCTTGCTGGTAAAGAACCGCTGCCCTTTGGTTCGGTTCGCCTCAACCCCGTGGGCGAACCTAGTGAACGTATGCCGATAGTACTGATAGAACCGGTACGCTCCCCTTGATTCGTTTATTGCATCCACCAAACAGACTGTCAACCAACCTTTTGCCTGCGTGTGCTTTTGGTAAAACCCGGTCGGAGGGCCAGGAAGGGCCTGAAAGGCCCTGTAATTAAGGGAAATGGGCTGCCGGAGGGGTCGGGCGGGTTTACGCTTTCTTTTTGCCGGAAGCGATTTTGAGTTGCGACCAGATCCCGTCGATGCGCTGCTTGGTGGCCGCGTCCATCTTGATTTCATCGGGCCAGCGGCCCGTGAAACCCTCCTCGGGCCATTTTCGCGTCGCGTCGATCCCCATTTTCGAGCCAAAATCCTGCATGCGAGCGGCGTGGTCGAGCGTGTCCACAGGACCGAGTGTAAAGGTGATGTCACGTTCCGGATCGATCGCGCACAACGCTTTCCATACCACTTCGCGCGAGTCCTGCACGTTGACGTCGTGATCGACAACTACCACGACCTTCGTGAACATCGCTTGCCCGAGCGACCAGATCGCGTTCATCGTCTTGCGCGCGTGGCCCGCGTAGCTTTTACGGATGGACACGATCATCAGATTCTGAAAAATTCCCTCCGCCGGCATCGCCACGTCCACGATTTCCGGATGCTGCATCTTCATCACCGGCAGGAAGACGCGCTCGATCATGTGGCCGATGAAATAGTCCTCCTGGGGAGGCGGGCCGACGATGGTCGTGAGGTAGATTGGTTCTTTGCGGTGCGTGATGCAGTCGACGTGGAAGACCGGATAGGCTCCTTCCAGCGAATAAAAGCCGGTGTGGTCGCCGAAAGGTCCCTCCGTGCGCATTTCGCCCAGATCGACGTGGCCCTCGAGAACGATTTCCGCGTTGGCGGGGACTTCCAAATCCACCGTCTTGCAGGCGACCAGCTCGACTGGATCGTTGCGCAGGAAGCCTGAGAAAAGAAATTCATCCATATCCGGCGGCACGGGCAGGATTCCGGCGAGAGCCGTAGCGGGATCGGAACCGATGGCTACGGCGACGTCCAGCCGGCCGCCTTTATTTTTGGCGCGCGCGCTGCGGAAATGCTCGGCGCCGTGTTTCTGCGTTTGCCAGTGCATGCCCGTGGTCCGCTCGTCGAACACCTGCATGCGATAGCAGCCCACGTTGCGTTTGCCGGTGTCCGGATTCTTGGTGATGACCATCGGCCAGGTGATGTAGCGGCCGCCGTCCTGCGGCCAGCATTGCAGGATCGGAAAATCAAACAGCGAAAACCCCTCGGTGCGCACCACCTGCTGACATTCGCCGCTGCGCACGGTCTTGGGGAACACGTTGCCAAGCTCGGCCAATTTCGGGAGCATCTTTACGCGGTCAAGAAGCCCCTGCGGCGATTCAATATCCAGAATCGAGGTGATCCTGCCGGAGACTTCATCGAGCGAATCGACCTCCAGCGCCAGGTTCATGCGGCGCTCGGTGCCCACCAGGTTGGTGAGCGCCGGAAACCGCGAGCCGCGCGGGTGTTCGAACCATAGGGCCGGGCCGCCGGCCTTCACGGCACGGTCGGAAATCTCCGTCATCTCGAGAATCGGGTCCACTTCGGACGGAATACGCCGAAGCTCGTCCTCTTTTTCAAGTTTTTTCAAGAAATCGCGCAGGTCCCGGTAAGCCACTTCCCCTCCCCAAGCGTTTCGAGCCGATCACTTTAGCACGGAGGCTTACGGCCCACGTAGGCTGAATGAAGGGTCGGAGAGCGGCTAAAATTCTGAGCCGTCACGAGTAACCTGGAAGGCAGGGCGCGCGTCTTTACTTACAGGGGAGACACAGGTAGCCCACCAAAGCGCCTCGTGTTTGTTTGAAGCTATTCACCACACAATCGGAGAATCATGTCTCTGAAAGAGTCCTATCGGAAACACAGAAGGGCGTACTTTATCGCTGCGGTCTGTTTGCTAATCCTCCTCGGTTGGTGGGCCTACGCGCGCGCGAGGTCTAAAGAACCCAAGTACACGACGGTTGCCGTGCGGCGCGGGGATATTACCGCGGCCGTGCAGGCCACGGGCACCATTAATGCCCTTACGACGGTATCGGTCGGATCGTATGTTTCCGGCACGGTGCAGTACATTTTCGCGGATTTCAATACGCGCGTGAAAAGCGGGCAGGTGCTGGCGCAGCTGGATCCGGCGATCTACGAGGCGCAGGTAACGCAGGCGCGCGGGCAGCTCGAAAACGCGCAGGACAATCTCGTCACGCTCGCAGCGAACGTTCAGGTCGACCAGGCCGGGCTGGTAAAGGCGCAGGCCAATGTAAAGTATCAGGAAGCCACTGCGAAGCGATCGCAGGATCTGTTCACGGCAGGCGTTGTTTCGGCGGATGCGAATGAATTGACGCAATCGACCATGGGCCAAGCCGTTGCCGATGTGCAGTCGGCGCAGGCGACGCTCGATCAGGCGAAAGCGACACTGGCACAGGCCAAATCCAACGTCGTTTCGATGGAAGGCGGCCTCAAGGCCGCCGAAACAAGCCTGAAGTATACGACCATCATTTCGCCGATCGACGGCACCGTGGTCGCGCGCAACATCGACGTCGGCCAATCCGTCGCGGCCACCTTGCAGGCGCCCAACGTCTTCACCGTGGCGCAGGATCTGACCCGCATGCAGGTTTATGCCGCGACCGATGAATCCGACACCGGCAACATCAAGGTGGGAGCGCCGGTTACGTTCGCCGTCGACGCGTTTCCCACGGACCTCTTCAACGGTCGCGTCAGCACCGTGCGGTTGAATCCCACGACCGTGCAGAACGTGGTGACCTACAACACGGTCATCGATTTCAGCAATCCGGATGAGAAGCTGCTGCCGGGCGAAACGGCCTATGTGACGATCCCCACGGGGCACGTGAAAGACACACTGGAAATTCCGAACCCGGCGTTGACATTCAAGCCGCCCATTGCCGCGAAGGATCTTCAAAATCTCTACAAGGAGTACAACATTTCACGCGCGGCATCGACCACGCACCTGGGTGGCTGGCAGGTCGTATGGAAGCTGGACGATAAGAAACAGCTGATCCCGGTCGCCATTCAAATCGGCATCACCGACTACAATAATACACAGCTGATATCGGGTCCGATCAACGAGGGCGACACGTTGGTGATCGCCGCCACGACGCCCGCGCAGGGATCATCGGGCGGTCAGCGTCCGCCGGGATTCGGCGGACCCGGGGGCCCGCGGTAGTGCGGGAGGGGATCGAACCATGAATCCAAGAGAGATTATTCGCGTCGCGCTGCGGGCCCTGGCGCGCAACAAGCTGCGGACCGTCCTCACCATGCTCGGCATCATCATCGGTGTCGGCGCAGTAATCTGCACGGTCGCAATCGGTCAGGGCGCCAGCGCGCAAGTGCAGCAGCAGATTCAATCGCTGGGCGACAACATCATCATGGTCTTCGCGGGCAGCGTGAACACCGGCGGCGTGCGCATGGGCAATGGCGCCACGAAGACGCTGGTCAACGATGACGCAGACGCCATCCTGCAACACGTACCGAACGTCACGATGATTTCTCCCATCGCCGGCGCCTCCGTACAGGTAGTGAACGGCAACCAGAATTGGCTCACCCGAGCCAACGGCACTTCACAGGACATCACCCAGATTCGCAACTGGCCGGTCGTTCAGGGCAGCATGTTTTCCGATCGCGACGTGAACATGGCTGCCAACGTCTGCGTTCTCGGCAATACGGTCGCTCAGCAGCTTTTCGGCGACCAGGATCCGGTCGGCCAGGTCATTCGCGTGCAGAATCTTCCCTTCCGCGTCCTGGGGGTCCTTCAGACCAAGGGACAAAATAGCAATGGGCAGGATCAGGACGACATGTTGCTCATGCCCTACACCACGGTCCAGAAGAAGATTTCCGGAATCAGTTGGCTGCAAATGGTCATGGTCGCCACCACATCGCAACAAGCGATGAGCCAGGTCCAGTCCAGTATCGCGGCGCTTCTCCGCCAGCGGCATCATCTGCGGCCCGGCGAAGACGACGACTTCATCATCCGCAGCCCGAATGAAATGGCGCAAGCCGCAGAAGCTACGTCGCTCGTGATGACCTTTCTGCTGGCCGGCATCGCGTCGATATCGCTACTGGTCGGTGGCATCGGCATCATGAATATCATGCTGGTGTCGGTTACGGAGCGAACCCGCGAGATCGGCGTTCGCATGGCCGTCGGCGCCACGGAACAGGACGTGCAGGCACAATTCCTCAGCGAAGCGCTGGTGCTGAGCTCTCTTGGCGGGATTGCGGGCATCGTGCTCGGAATGGTGGCTTCTGCGATCATCTCCAACGTGCTGCACTGGACCACCGTGGTTTCCATTCTTTCCATTGTTGTCGCCGTAGTCTTCTCAGCAGGCGTTGGCATTGTGTTCGGCTATTATCCGGCGCGCCGGGCGGCCCGGCTCGATCCCATTGAGGCCCTTCGATATGAATAGGACATTTCAGGTTTTTGCAGGTTCGGCCATGCTGCTCGGCTCGATGGCGAGGGGCGCCATCGCTCAGGCCCCGCCCACTCAGGCCGGTCACCATGGCGCTCCGCCCAATAGAGCGGCTCCGGCGACGCCAGGCGCAACTCCCCGTGCCGGTGCGCCGCCAGGAACGGCGATGACCGCGGGGCCCGCAACCGGCGGAAACGCGGTGATGCCGGCGAGCGCGTACTCGACAGTGCCCGTGAAAAAGACGCCAGCCGGCGAGCAATTCTTTATCGTCGCGTCACTGGACCTTCAGCAAAAGCAGCTGCTGTTAAAATATCCCACGGAAGTCACGCTGCTTGTGAAGGCGACCGAGCAGACGAAATTCATCGACGACTCGGGAAAATCAATGAAACTTTCCGACCTACGCGCGGGAGACACCGTCTGGCTGACGTCCTCCGGCAGCGGTTCCGACGCCACGGCGCTGAAGGTCCGCAAAGGCGAGATGACCGTCGCCGATCTCCACCGCTACTACCTGGATTATTCGGAAATCAAGTAGATCAAGCCTGAACATAAGACTCGGCGCACGGACGGAATCGAACCCACCCACGCGCCGAGTCGTTCGCCGCCGCGTTACTTGTCTCGCGGTTCAGCCGGAGCAGCGTGCTCTGCCGGTGCGGCGGCATGCGCCGCCGGAGCCTGCCGCTGCTGCAGGTGCTGCTGCGCCGTCTGCTGGCGCTGCTGCAGCTGTTGCGTCTGCTGCGTGTGCCTCTGCTCAAGCGCCTGGTTTTTGGTTTCATCAGCCTGCTGCTTCTGATACTGCTGATGTTCCTTATCCTGCTGCGACTGCAGTTTCTGGCGTTCCTTGTCCTGCTGTTGCGCCAGTTTGTCCTGTTGCTGCTGGTATTTCTGGTCCAGCTTGGCGCTGCCGGTGTTCGGCGCCGCGGGCTTTTGGTACGCGGGCAGATCCTTCGGATGGACCACGGAGTTAGTCGCCGGACGATCCGAGGTCATGGCGTTCGGTTGCGCCGGCCGCGAGGTTTCCGTGTTCGTACGCTCGGCCGCATTGTTCTCGCCTCGCGCCGCCGTCGCTCCGCGGTCTGCCGGGGGGTTGTACGGCGCACCGGCATCCTTGGCCTTCACCACGTTATCGTTGAACGCGCCCGCACGGTCCGTCGCTGCAATCGGAGGCTTGCCGTGATTGGCCGAAGCGCGGAGGTCCTGATTCCCGCGCGCAGCCTCCACCTGCTGTCGCTGCGCCGCCACGGCGTCCACGTGACGCTCGTTGCGCGCGGCTTCTTCCGTGGCGGTCGCACGTGCAGTCACCCCACCGTTGCCGCCGTTGTAGCTCACGTGCGTGTTGTTGACGATGGTCACCTTATCCACGTACGTGTTGCGAAAGCCGCCGCCTACGTGCCAGACCGCTGTGTTATAGAAGAAGTGGCCGCCGTCCCACCGTCCGCCGACGAATCCGTTTCCGAAATATCCGAATCCGTAGTTGATGCCGCCGTAGAAACCGATCGTCGGTCCCCAATATCCGTCCGTGAAAATGAACGCCGCGCCGTTCCATCCCCAATAGCCCGGCGTCCACAGCAGGCCCGCATCGGGCGGCTCGACCCAGGTGCCCGGCACCCAGTAGTAATCGTCGAAATCCGCGTCCCAGGCCCAATATCCCGGGGTCCAGTAGTAGCCGTCACCGGGACAGGCCGGTTGGTCGTACACCGGGATGGCCGGCGGCGCGAAGCCCACCGTGATGCCCACTGCAACCTGCGAAAAAGCCGGAACCGACACAGCCAACATGACGAATGCCAGCAATAATGAACGCATGACCATCTTCTGCATATACGTCCTCCTTGTCCAATGCGCGTACTCCCTGCTTGATGGTAAACTCACACACCAACTGGAAGGATCCTACGAGACGGCGCTCAACCGAATACAGCCGATAGGTTAGGCGTCTGGAGGGACTTGCTGTACGGCAATTATGCCGTGCTGCGAGGCGGTTCGCTCGGCTTGCGAAGCCGGAATTGCGGGAATTCTCCTGGACACAACAGGCGGTCCTCGGCCGCCTGGAAAAGCGCCGACCGGCGACCGCCGCGGACCTCGCCCGCGCCGAAGGCGTCAAGCCCCAATCCATGGGCACGGCCCTGGGGTTGCTCGAGAAAATGGGACTGGTCGAGCGCAAAGCTCACCCTACGGACGGACGCCAGATCAACATCAGACTGACGGCCCGGGGCATCACCCTGCGCGGGAACACCGAGGAGGCGACGTACGCCTGGCTCTCGCGGGCCATCGCGGAACTCGACCGGCAGGAACAGATAACGCTTTTCAAGGCCGGTGAACTCTTCAAGCGCATAGCGGAAACGTCATGACAGCTTGCCGCCCAAATACAAAAAGGAATAACGCATGAAACTCGATCCCCCAAAAACGGCGCTTCTGACGCTGGATCTTCAAAAAGGAGTCTTCGGCCTCGTGCCGGATTCCGAACGCGTGATGAGCGTGGCCGCGAAAGCCGTCGCGTTTGCGCGGCAAAATCAGATCCGCATCATACATGTGGGTCTTGCGTTTTCCGAGGGACACCCGGAGATTCCGGATTCTGAATCCCCGTTTTTGCGGGTCAAACAAAACAATCTTTTCGTCAAGGGCACTCCCTCCGTGGAATTTCACGGCGATATTTTTCATCCGGACGACCTGGTGATCTACAAGCAGAGAGTGGGGGCGTTTTCGGACAATCATCTTGAGC
>Ga0210391_10000393_pt1 | contig 48201 bp, 43 predicted proteins | sample IncBWC12OmetaG_FD_160573 | JGI IMG/M metagenome (GOLD analysis project Ga0210391, IMG submission 160573) | Forest soil microbial communities from Barre Woods Harvard Forest LTER site, Petersham, Massachusetts, United States - Inc-BW-C-12-O ...
AACCGCCACAAGTTTGCCGGTGGTCTGTCCGAAGGCTGGCGGGCGTACAACCTCACAAGCGATGCTGATTCGGGCATCGGTGGCTGGAGCCGGCAGGACCTCGAGGGGTATCTGAAAACCGGCCATTCACTGGACCGCGGCACCGCCTTTGGCCCCATGGCGCAGGCCGTCCATCTGAGCTTCCAGAAGCTGACGGCTACGGATGTGAGCGCGATCGCCGAATACGTACGTACCGTTCCTCCTATCCCGACGCCGGATTTGCCGGCCCCCAGGCTCAAGCCCGCGTCCGAGGATCCGGCACAGGGCCTCGCCGCAGGCTCGAATCCGAGAGGCGAGGCACTGTTCGCGAGCATGTGTGCCGGATGCCACACGTGGACTGGTACGAACCCCTCCGTGCCGCATGCGACACTGACTGGAACGCGCGCGGTGAACGATCCGACCGCGACCAATGTGGCGCTGGCGGTGCTGCGAGGTGCGACGACATTGCCGCCCTCGAGCGACATCGCCGTCATGCCGGCGTTTGGTGCGGTGTGGCCGGACGAGGATATCGCTGCGGTGTCAAACTATGTGGTCGCGCGCTTTGGCGCCAGGGCCTCTGCGATCACGGGCGCCGAGGTCCAGCGGCTGCGGGAAGCCAAATGAGCGACCGCTTCTTGGCGTAGTCAAACTGCAGGAACTCGTGTCGTCCACACGCCGACATGCTTCCGAGCTCTGCCGAATCTCTGGCAGGCGTGCCGGCAACCCGTGCGGTCGCGGGTCGATGTTTGACCTCCGGGAAGCGACCAGTGGGCAAGAGGAGGCGGGCAAACCAAGCTCCGTCGGCCAAGGCGGTATACTGCGAGGCTCACGACACACCCTTCAATACTGACTCAAGCAACGGTTAGGGGATACGGCATGAAAGTGGCACTCATTGGCGCGACCGGCAGAATCGGCACCAAGATTACGGCGGAACTGCTCAAGCGCGGACACGCGGTGACCGCTATCGTGCGCAATCCGGAAAAGGCGCCCGATGCACCGAATCTTCGCTCGGTCAAGGGCGACGTCACCGACACCGACCGGACCGCCGCCCTGGTGCGCGGACACGATGCTGTCATCACCTCGGCCCCCTTCAATCCGGGCATTTCGGCCAAGGTGCTCGAGACCGTGCGCAAGTCCGGGGTGAAACGCTATATCGCCGTCGGCGGCGCCGGGTCGCTCAAGGCGGCCGATGGGAAATTGGTCATGGACAATCCGCAGATCCCGGCCGAGTGGCTGCCTCCGATAAAGGAGGGCGCGGAACTGCTCAAACTGCTGAAGACCGATTCACAGCTGGACTGGACCTTCTTCTCGCCGGCCGTGAACATCGGACCGGGCGAGCGCACCAGCAAGTTCCGTCTCGGCCTCGATGAGGTCGTCGCGGCTCCTGATGGCAAGAGCTCGATCTCGTATGACGATTACGCGATTGCGCTGGTCGATGAGCTCGAACAGGGCAAGCACATCCGCAAGCGCTTCACTATCGGCTACTGAGGAGCGAAGGGTCAGCTGCGCAGATGCAGGTACTTCGCCTTTTGGACGCACAAAGGCTGGAAATCGCATTGGGATGATTCCGCTTCACAGAAACTCCCGGCCACCATCGAGCGCCGGGTTGTGAGTGATTGCTTTGAAGTCTCAAAGACCGCTCGTGCATATAAAAGCGGACGCTGACCGGAGGCTGCGTTCGGGATGCCAGTGCGCCTAAAGGGCTTTACCCGAAGAAGTGCTGGGCAACGAGTGCCAGCAGAATGAGAACTACCGCCATGACGAAATACATGGGATGCGCCGTCCACTGGTGACCCTTCCGGAAATTCGCCTTCAGATCCTCCTTTGATTCTGGGAGTCTGAGTTGGCCATACTAGTCCATTCTCAAGCGCTTCACCGAAGCCCACCCCTCTCAAGACCTTTCTCACTCCAGTGGAACTGTTGCAACCATACGAGACGGTCGTGTGCGGCAGCTTTTGGGAAGCCGCTATGGGCGATGCTGATGACGCGGCATCGTCAATGTGCGACTTCGCTCACCATGGCCTGCACCACATGCCATCGCTGCTGAGCGGGCTTATGTTGGCGCGTCGTGTAGAGGGACTTGAGAAAGGCCCGGTCCCAGTCTGTCATCCCAGCCGGCGCGGCCTGAGGCGTGCCGCCGAACAGCTGCAGAATCGTTGGCGCATCCGCCAGGCTATCCACAGGATGAATCTGTGTGAGACCGACAAGGGCGGTATAGTCCGCCAACTGTCCCAGCGTCACCCCCTTGAGCTGGGAGGCGTCGACGATTACAAAGACCCGAAACAGGTACCAACTGGAATCTCCCGTCCAGGTGTCCCCTGAATAGGTAATGGGGCCGACTTTTGCCGCGTGCACTATCGGACGCACTCCGGATGGCGCGACGGGGGCATCGCGGTACAAAACCCGCACAGGTCCAGGCTTGGAGATGAATTCATCAAGGACCATGTGGGACGGCACAATTGGCGTGCCGTCCATCGGTTCATTAGAAATGCCAAAGGTGAACAGGCGATTTTGCTCGGCCATCATCGTCTTCAGCAGCTCCTGCGGTTGCAGGGTCACCAGGATGTAAAGATTGGGGTGACATTGTGCGCGCGCGAGCGGTACGCGCCCGACGCGTGCGACGTCCGAGACTCGGCCAACGATGAACTCATCTTCTTCTTGGGCAAGGCCGGTCGCGAGCGGACAAACGGGCTGGCTCCAAAGGGGAAGTCCTCCGTCAAACAGCGGTCCGCTAATCTTGCTTACAAGCGCGGTAAGCCTATCTGCCAGTTTGGCGCGCTGCGCCGTGACAGTGACTTCCTGCAGCTTCTCAGAAGTATCAGACGACGTTTCGGCTGAATGACTGGTTGCGGCAGATGGTGACGACCCGTCGGCCGCACCCCATGCCCGGGCTCCCAGCAAACTGGTAAGCAGGATGGCCACCGCCAAGATGTGTGAATCATTTGACACGGGCGCCGTTCTTCGGTCTTTCCGTCAGCACTCTGAAAGTGCCACAGACCTGCAGCGATGACAACACCCGGGACGATACGACCTTTGTCGGCGTCCCAAAGCAAGACAGGACTCCGAGCGAAGCCTTGAAAGCGTCGCTATCGATTCGGAGTGTCCATTCCCGGGCGTCTGTTTGAACTATCACTGCGGGCCGGGGCTTCCCATGGTCGCCCGCCGCGACGACCGTAACGACGTCGCCTCGCTTCACGAAACGTCGAAATCCGCAACGGATTCGATCCAGCGCATAGCCTCACGCTCAGCGGCCGAGTCCAAGGCAGCGGCCTGCTTAGCAACGCGCCGGCGAACAACCCGGGAACGGGCATCAGGCACGGTCAGACGCAACTCGCGCAGGTCCTTGGCACGACGCCGCTCCAGCATCGCCTTCATTCTCTCTGCTGGCTGTGCCATACGGTTGACCCTCGTAACGCGTTACGCTTCGCGGACTCAAGAAGGACAGACTCGTCCAGGCCTGATACGGGCGCACACTGTGGCTATCTGTGCGCTTGGCGAAAGGTGAAAATGCCCCGAGTTCCGGGAAGTACTGGCGCGACATTCGCAAGTACTTGATAGGGTGGCCGGTACCGGGCTTGAACCTGTGACCCCTGCCGTGTGAAACGGTTGTCAGGGCCTTAGAAATCAACGATATGCGAGGGGAGGGGCCAGGTGCAACAGCCACTTAGCGTCACGTGGCGTCACTCGATATCACGTAATGTCATCGGCCAACGGTCCCAAAATGTCCCACACCCAATGGCCGTGACCCGTCATTCTCGGTCGGAAACCCACCACCAGCGAGGATTCAGTCGTCCGGTTCCATGTGCCTCGCGTGACTGCTCTCGTGGCGCTTTCGCGATTTGCACGATTGTGTCAACCTTCCGAGCCGCTGCGCGCTACCTATAACGCGTCAGTGTGCTCGTTCACGGTGGGAGGCTGCCCATGAGTAATGCTGGGTGGTTGCTGATGGTGCTCGCGCCAATCGTCCTCGCGGCTTGTGGCGGGGACCATGACGACTCCTCGGTCGACTCCGCGCCCCCGCTCGGCACGTATGCCAATCTACAGGTGGTGAACACGTCGCTGGGGGCTCCGCCGATCGATGTGCTGCTCGACGGCAAGCCCTTCGTCACCCATCTTGATTACGGCGAGGGGACGGGCGAGCAGCCGATCACCCCGACCTCGCATAGCCTGATCGTTCAGATTGAGACCCCAGGCTCGCCGACCACGGTTATCGGCCCAACCACGCTCGACGCCGCCGCAAACATGGACTACGTGGTGGCGGTTGAAGGGAACGTCGTAAGTCTCCAGGTGCCGGGGGTGTCGTTCCTCATCATTCCGCACCAGCTTGCGGTCGTTCCTCCCCAGTCCACCCGTCTTCAAGTAATCAACGCGTACAGCGCGCCCATTAACCTATATGTGTCAGCGGTAGGGGCCCCTTTCAGTTCTGCGACGCAAGTCGGAACCGCGTCCCCTGGGGAGTCGGTGGGCCCATTAATGGTGTCCTCGAGCGAGCTTTGGCTGTCGGATCCCGAATCGCCTATCGGGCTGACGGGGCCCATTACGCTCGCAGGAGGCGCAGATCTGGTCTACTCGGTGCTGATGCCCGTCCAGATACCCGCCGAATTGTTCGATCAGCCGTGTTGTCAGTATGCCGTGTCGATAGTCGATGCCCTCGGTGATAACAGTTGGCTCTCGGGAGCTGCGGGTCTGCGTGTCATCAACGATTCCGCGAATGCGCCTGCGCTCGCGATCACTTCAAACGGCGATCTGACGGCCCCTGTAATCTCAAGCCTCGCCTTCGAGGGGTCCACGTATTATCTGGGGATAGGGAAGCCTCTGGCTGTCGTTGCACCCGGCGTCTACGGTTATAATTTCGCCATCACGCCAGCGAGCAATCTGAGCGATGTGCTCGCGAGTCAGGCGGTGGAGCTCAAAGCCGGCGCGTATACGTGGTATTCGCTTTATGCACTCGGTCCGCTGGCGCAGATCTTCCCGTTCATCACGCGCGATGATTTCCGCAGTTACTCGACCCAGGCGCGGCTGCGCTTCATCCAGGGATCGCCGTCGGCGCGTCTCGTCGATGTGTACCTCACTGCCGCTGGAGCCGGAATCCCGAACGCCACGCCGACCTACGCAGGGATGCCGTTTGCGACGGACACAGGCTTCGTGAGCTATGTGCAAGGCTCTTACGACTTGACGGTAACATCCGCAGGCACCAAGGCACCGATCATCGGCCCGGTATCGGTCACGCTCAACAACGGTGGGGTCTATACGGCGGTCGCGCGCGATGCGCCCGGGGGCGGCGCACCGTACGGGCTCATCAAGCTCGACAATCTCCTCAACCCGTAGTACTGAGCCGCAGGTCTGCAGTGCAGCCAGCGCATTGGGCTATACATAAGCGTAAGCGGTTGATTTGGTGGGCGGTACCGGGCTTGAACCTGTGACCCCTGCCTGTCTGTGAAACGGATGCCGGGGCCTTACAGATCAGCGATATGCGAGGAGAGCCCAAGCGCAACAGTCACTCAGCGTCACGCGGTGTCATTCGATGTCATTTGGCGTCACGGGCTGAATGTCCCACATTGTCCCAATGATACAGGCCGCCTTTTACCCATTTCCTTGAAAAGCCCGACTTCGGCGCGTCGGACACTGACCGGCAATGCTGCGACCACTGGGTCGAGTGGCACACGTGCGGATTCAGCATGCTCATGCCTGATGTAGACCAAAAGGAATCCCGAGCGGATCGCGGCAATTCGCGAAGCGGCCGAAGTTCGGCTCATCGGTGATCAACGGGTGGGCGTGCCCACCTGCACGCCGAACGGCGTCCATGGCTGCCTCCAGATTCGGGACGCCAAAGAATACGTAGATCTTCGGACCTGGATCGCCGCCGTGCACCCCGACACGAATGCGGGGACCCTGGAACCAACCTCCCCCTTGTGGCACGGGATGGACCTGCCAACCGAATACCGCCGCAAAGAAAGCGAGCGATTTCGAAGTATCAGGCTCGCTCGAGCCAAGCTCGAGAAATGAAACATCGCCATGCATGATTTGTCTTCTCCCGTTCAGCATACAAGTGCCGCATACCAGAAGATTTGGGCGACTCAATAAGGGCCCGGTATCAGGCGCTGCGACAGCCACCAGAAGTTACCGGATGGGTCCGCGACGCCACCTTGTCGATCGTTGTAGGGCATATCCGCGACAGGTCCGAGAGAGTGACCGCCGGCGGCGACCGCACGAGCCATGGCTGCGTCGGCGTCCTCGACGTAGAGGTAGTACGTACCGCGCGATGGTTGAAAGAGGTCGCGGGCCTCGCTGACCATGATCGTGGTATCGCCAAAGCGTACATGGGCATTGCGCACGGTGCCGTCGGGCGATGCCAGTATGTGCAAGGTCTCGCCGCCAAGACCGTGGACAAGGAAAGTCAGATAGTTGCGCGCATCCGTGGCAAAAATGTACGGAAACACGGTCGTGAAGCCGGGCGGGATGTGCACGTCGCCTCCCAGAAGTGGTCGGGGCCTGGATCAATGGAACCATTTCCGGTCGATCGGCGATTGTAGAAAATGGACCCTACCGGGACAGCGGTACGTGATTGAGGTCCGAGCCTTTGAGAGCGAAGTACTGGGCAGGCGTAAAACCTGAGAAACCTCGGAAATCGTGGATGAAGTGTGCCTGATCGAAATAACCGCAAGCGGCAGCCATTTCCGTCCAATTCACTTGACGCAGCGTCTGCACGGTCGCCACGACGGCCTGGAACCGTTGCACGCGGGCATACAATTTTGGCGCCATCCCGACCTCGCCACGAAAGCGCTCGAGGAATCGTCTTTGGGACATACCCACTGCGTCGGATATCTCAGCGATGCTCCTGTGCGATAACGGACCGGATAACTCCCGCAGCGCAAAGTCGACGGCACGATGCCTTGTAAAAGTGCGGGCTGCACATAACAGGAGTCGTTCAAGCACATCGAACATCGCGGCAGGCGAGGATCCAGCCAGTACCTGCTCAACCAGAAGCGCGGCATTCGAGCCCCATAACGCGTCGAGTGAAACTCTGACGTTGTGCAATTCGCCTGCTGGTACGCCAAAGAACGGGAATGCGCCACCGGGCTTGAAGTGCACGCCAATGACCGCTGAGGCGCGCGAAGTGTCGAGCGCCCAATGCTCCGAGTGGGGGCCCACGACCAGCGCCGCTGGTGAGTTCGTCTTCCCTCCAGCCAGATCTATGACGAGTTCTGTCGTCGCCAAAGGCAGCATTCGTTCCTCAGCGTGCGCCCGGTGGGGGGTAACGTAGAGCCAGAGCAGCTCGACAATCTTAGCAAGTACGCCTCCGGGAATGCGATAGTTGCGGCTTTGGGAAAGGCCTAACTCCAATTGCTCGCTCCGGCTTGAAACGGACGATTTCTAGTCACGGTAGGCATCGGAGACCTTCGACCTTTTCGGCTACGACGCGGCACGCAGTGATGAGATCCGCGACGATCCGCTCATCGATGTTCAGATCGCATTCATACTCTCCACGATTTCGAATCTGATGACACTTGTCAAGCACTCGCCAGACTTCCGGACCTGGTCCCAAAGTGTGTGGCAACGCCTGAAACACGATGTAACGTGATGCGCCCGAAATCCTTTGTGACGCAGTGCCGTCAAACACAAACCATGGGCGGCGTCGTAGGCAAGATCAAAGCGGCTCTCCAGGGCGTTCACTGGGTTCGCTGCATCCTTCAAGCGTGCGAGCGCCGAGCGCTTGAACCCCGCGAATTGCTTCGTGTCCGGCGGTTCCGCCGCCAAGGGCTTTCCAGCACCGGCTAGCCGTTCAAGCGGAGAGGTCACCAGCGGCACTATCGAAGTTCTACGGAATGGACTCAGGAGCCCTGCAGTAATAAATCGATCGCGTTGACGATGTCGTTTCTGCGATCCGCAACATTCAGGGTCTCGCGCTTCAGAACGCTGGTTGGAACGGCTGCCAGATACTGCGTAACCATCGAGTGCTCGACGTTGTCGATTACGAACAGCGGGTTGAGACATGTGGCCGCCTTCGGTGCCCTCCCCAGGGGCATCAGTGGCACAACTACCCTGGTGTTGAGATGCCGCATAATGTCCGTCTGAACATCAAGCAGGTAGCCGTCGCCCTCAGGGTTAGGGTAGACACTGAATCTCGACATTCAGAACATCCGGTACTTGGCGAGCGGTAGTCCATGCTTCTCCACGTACTCATTCGAGCTTTGGATTGCGTCCCAGTTTTCTTGGATCCACTGCTCAGCGCGCTTCGTGGATACTGCCTTCGCGAGGCCTTCTTCGGCCGCCTGCGAAACATTGATGCCCAGAACTTTGGCCTCAGCCAAAAGGGCTTCGGCCACCGACACGCTGGTGGTCTTCTTCGGTGCCCTGGCGTAATTGCTCATATTGCAGGGTGTCGATCCGCTCCGCAGATTAGGACAAATGATATCCGAATCCATTATAGTTTACAACATTATTCATAACATGATTTCTGCTGTTTTCTCAGCGCCGTCCTCACCTGCGATGCGCGCCGTGCTGTGTGCTGATGGTGGTGTGGCGCAGGACTCGACGCTGGCGACCGACTCACTGGGCAACCTATAAGTATGTATCGAATACATATATTATACGCATATAGGTCCGAACGATCCGCCAGGTCTAACTGTGGAAGATGATTCCTCCGAAGGAGAGGCTCGCTGGATCACAGTCGGGATGAACGCCGGCGGCGAATTCTTGGCTGATGTTTGGAAGGAGCGCGACGATGTCGAGCGCCTGATCTCTGTGCGACAAGCTACCGGGAAGGAGCGGAAGGATTGTGAAGGCTGAGTACGACGTTTCCACAGGGCGGCGCGGGCAAGCACTGCCAACGAAGAGCAAGACCCGAATTACCATCTACATCGACGATCAGATCGTTACGGCGTTCAAGGCGGAGTCCGCGCGTACGGGTATCGGATATCAGACGCTAATTAACGAGGCGCTCGCGCTGTACTTAGGCACCGCTGAAAAGCCGATCACGGCCGAACAGGTGCGGAAGATCGTTCGAGACGAGATTGCGCACGCGCGCTGACAGCAGGGACCTGCAGCAAAGCACCAACGTAACACGCATCTGCGCGAGGAAAACCGGGCGACGAAGTGACGGCTAGTGGCGGTCGGTAAACTGTTCCAGTTGTAGAACACTGGCAACGAGCCCCGGAACGCTCAAATCAATATGCAAACGTTCCCAGTGAAGTCCGCCTCCGCGACCGAGCACTTCGACGGCCCGGATATCGCGGGGATTGGCATGCTTGAGTTCCGGGATGAGCCGGATTGGAATTTGCAGCGTCACTCCGCTCGTAAGCGCGACCTCAAGTGCGCATATTCGAGACTGGTAGCGTGCGCTCGCCGCTCTGGGTTCTTGCCTGGCAGCCCGACGACCCGCGAGTGAGGCCCGTGCGAAGTTTCGGCGTAACTCGCTGCGGATCCATGCCGGTGCTGGTGTCCGAATCACGATGGTCATCCTTTGCGGCTGTCTTGCTGAGTTCGCGCCGCCGGGGGCTTGTGTGGCTGGCTGTCCCAAATCCGAACGAACAAAGCCGAAGAATCACATGCAAGTGCTTGATTCTATGGTGGGCGGTACAGGGCTTGAACCTGTGACCCCTGCCGTGTGAAACGGTGGTGAGGGCCTTACAGATCAACCATATGCGAGAGGAGGGCTAAGGGCAACAGTCACTTAGCGTCACGCGATGTAATTCGATGTCATTCGGCGTCATGGGCTGACTGTCCCAAAATTGTCCCAGCAGCACTATTAACGACGGGCGGCGGCTCACACGCGGAACGGATTCCAGGAATTCAATAACAGCGTAGGCTGCCTATCTCCCGAGGACGGTATCGATGCCCGCGAGAATGAGCTCAAATCGGCGGCGTGGAATCTTGCGCACGCGCTCGGTGAGCTGCTGCTTGTCCAGGGCGACGATCAGGGACACGTTTGCGACCGAGTCCTGCGCTAACCCCGTTTCGTGACTAGGCAACATGACGTTGCCGGGGGCGTCGGCCCATCTGAGATTACTGGTCAGCGGCACGCACACGGCGGTGCCGATGCGACTGCGGTTGAGCGCGTTGCCCTGGACGACGACGACGGGCCGGCGGTATCCGGCTTCAGATCCAGTGGGCTCATCGAGGTCGGCCCACCAGACTTCCGCCTGTTCGATTACCACTCCACCTTCCGCAGCACACCGCGCGCTGCGCGCCGGTTGAAGGCATCGGATTTCTCGCCGACGTCGGCGATAACGTCGTTCATGGCCGCTGTCACCCGATCGGGCGCGTGCCGGCCCAGATATTCACCGAGTGCACGGCTGTAGATCTCGCTGCGCGAGGCCTTTAGGCGTTTCGCCAGATCCTCGGCTTCGCTGAAGACTGCGTCGGGTATGGAGACGGCGACTTTCATACCAATAGTATTACCAGTGGGTCAGGTGCTGTCAATCACCTGGCTGGCACTGCCTCACAGATCCCGAGGTCGAAGGCGGGCACGCCCCGTGGAGGATTGCGCGCTCGCGCGTGCTGCGCGCGCCGAGCCCGTTGCCCGTGCCACAATGCCGTCATGAAGCCCGGACGCAACGATGCGTGCCCTTGCGGCAGCGGCAAGAAGTACAAGTATTGCTGTCTCTCAGAGTCGGCCACGGTGGCCGAACTCGGCGAGCAGACCTGGCGGCGAGTGCGCGCGGCCATAGACGGCTACGCGGGCGATATGCTGCACTTCATCGCGAAGGCCTACGGCGTGGACGCCATCCAGCAGGGGTGGTTCGAATTCACGATGGGCAAGAGCGAGGAGTTCGTCCAAGGCGAGCCCAATGCTGAGCTTTTCTTCGCATGGCTCTTCCACGTCTGGTCGCCGCAGAAGCTCAAAGGCAACACCATCTCCGACGCATCGCTTTATGGCGTACCGCCTTCGCGCGCCTATCTCGACCGCAAAGCCGGGCGCCTTGATCCGCTGCTGCAACGCTATCTCGAAGCCTGCCTCGCCGCGCCCTTTGGCTTCCATGAGATCTGCGAATGCGAACCCGGAGTGGGCTTTACCACGCGCGACGTACTCTCCGGCGCCGAGCACGACGTGCGCGAACGCTCTGGTTCAGCCACGCTCGCTCCGGGCGACATCATTTTCGGGCAGATCGTAGCGATCTCCGGCATCGCGATGATCGACGCTCTTGCCCCTTACAGTTTTCCCCCGAGCTACAAGATCCACCTAATCCAGGTCCGTGCCCGTCCGGAGCTCGAGCACCCGAGTGACCTCGCGCTACGCGCGATTTACTTCTCCCTCGCGGACGCCTACCGCAATCCACCTCTGCCAAAGCTCCACAACACCGATGGGGAACCGATCGAGCCGCGCACGTTGTACTTCGAGATCGATTCCGCGCAAGGGGCCTTCGATGCACTGAGTTCCCTCGCGCTTGGCAGCACCCGCGAGGAACTTCTGGCGGAAGCAAAGTTCAATGCTAAGGGTGCCGTGATCGAGGCTCAGATCCCCTGGATCCGGCACAACCATCCAAAGCACGATCTTGAAGCTGTGGTGCTCGGACAACTCTACATTGCGGACAGTAAACTGAAAGTGGAGGTCAATTCCGCGGCCCGTGCGAGCGCCTTCCGCAGGCTACTGGAGAAGACTTCTGGTCTGAAAGCACGCTATTTGCGAATGCGCAAGCACCCCGTGGATGTCACGCGCGCGGCAAGGCTCCCTGGGGCTGGCGCCGGATTCACGCCCCGCAGTGCCGAACAGGAAGAGCTCCTTGAGCAGCCCGAGGTACGCGCGAAGCTTGAGCAACTCCAACGTCGTCACTATGAGAACTGGCCGGAGGTGGCACTGCCCGCTCTCAATAATAGAACGCCGCTTGAGGCGGTTCGGAACGCTGACGGGCGTGAAATGGTTGAGGCGCTCATTGCGCAGTTCGAACGCGACAGCTCCAGGATGCCCGTCCCGCCGGACTCGACAGTGTTCACCAACCTGCGGCGTCGCTTGGGTTTATAGAAGGCCGCGCGAGCGACCGCTGAGCCGCAACTACTGTGAGTGGCGGTCGGCCGTTAGCTCGAGTCGCAGAACAGAGGCAACTAGTCTTGGAATGCTCAAATCGACGTCGAGTCGCTCCCAGTGCAAGCCGCCTCCGCGCCCGAGGACTTCAACGTCACGGATATAGCGGGGGTAGCGTGCTTGAGTTCCGGGATGAGCCGGATTGGAATTTGCAGCGTCACTCCGCTCGTAAGCTCGACCTCAAGTGCGGATATTCGAGACTGGTAGCGTGCGCTCGCAGCTCTGGGTTCTTGCCTGGCAGCCCGGCGACCAGTGAGTGAAGCCCGCGAGAAGTTCGGCGCAACTCGCTACGGATCCATGGCGGTGCAGGCGTCCGAATCACTATGGTCATCCTATGCAGCTGCCCCGATGGGTTGGGCCCTTTGGGGCGTGTGCGGCTGGCTGTCCCCAATCCGAACGAATAGAGCTGAAGAATCACATGCAAGTGATTGATTTTATGGTGGGCGGTACAGGGCTTGAACCTGTGACCCCTGCCGTGTGAAAGCAGTGCTCTACCGCTGAGCTAACCGCCCGCCAAAATGAGCGCGCAAGTGTAAGCATCCCTCGGCCGGGAGGCAATGGCAGCCTGCCAAGCTGCTACCATCCCGCCCTCCATGACTATCGTTACTCGCTTCGCGCCAAGCCCCACCGGGCTGCTGCATATTGGTGGCGTTCGTACGGCACTGTTCAGTTGGCTCTATGCCAGGCGTTATGGCGGACGCTTCATCCTCAGGATCGAAGACACCGACCGCGAACGCTCCACGCAGGAGGCCGTTCAGGTGATTCTGGATGGGATGCAGTGGCTGGACCTTGCGCATGATGAGGGTCCGTATTACCAGACCCGGCGTTTCGACCGCTATGCCGAGGTACTCCAACAACTGCTGGCGCAGGGCAAGGCCTATCACTGCTACTGCAGCAAGGAGGAACTGGAGGAGATGCGCAATGGCCAGCTGGCGCGCAAGGAGAAGCCGCGCTACGACGGCCGTTGCCGCCACCGACTCGCCCCAGTGCCCGGTGTGCAGCCTGTGGTGCGCTTCAAGAATCCCTTGGATGGCGAGGTCGTCGTGGAGGATCTGGTCCACGGTCCGGTGGTCTTTCAGAACTCCGAACTGGATGACCTGATCATCGCGCGCTCCGATGGCACGCCCACCTACAACTTCTGCGTGGTCGTCGATGACAGCGACATGCACATCACTCATGTGATACGCGGGGATGATCATCTGAACAACACACCGCGGCAGATCAATATGCTGCGCGCGATCGGTTTTACGCCGCCGACCTATGCCCACGTGGCGATGATACTGGGGCCGGATGGCGCCAAGCTTTCCAAGCGTCATGGCGCAGTGAGCGTGCTGCAGTACAAGGAGGAGGGGTACCTGCCGGAGGCGCTGCTCAACTACCTGGTGCGCCTGGGCTGGTCACATGGCGATCAGGAGATCTTCAGCATCGAGGAGCTGGTGCAGCTCTTTGACATCAAGGATGTCAACAAGGCGGCTTCGGCGTTCAATCCGGAGAAGCTGCAGTGGGTGAACCAGCAGCACATGATGCGCGCGGCGCTGCCGTATCTGGCCGGGGTGCTGCGCGAGCAGCTGCAGCGCTTGGGGCTTGAAACTCAGGACCAGACACTGCTGGAGGGCATTGTCGCCGGGCAGCGCGAGCGCGCCAAGACCATGAAGGAAATGGCCGAGTCCAGCCGCTATTTTTTCGGTGCTGATGTGGAAATCGACGACAAGGCTGGTCGCAAGCATCTGGGAGGCGCGGGCGCGACCATGCTTGAGCGCCTGCGGGCCGGGTTTGCGTCACTGACGGATTGGTCCGCAGCCGGCATCCATGGCTTGCTCACGGACATTGCCGCGCAGTCGGGCGTGGGACTGGGGAAGGTCGCGCAACCGCTGCGCGTGGCGCTGACCGGCACTGCCGTGTCGCCACCGATTGACGCAACGGCGGCGCTGATCGGCAAGCAGCGGGTCCTGGCTCGGCTGGAGCGCGCGATAGTATGGCGTGCGGCGCTTAAGTAACCAGCGCACTGATCACCATGGTGCCGGTCAGCGCCAGCAGGAAGCACACCAGATAGGCGCAAGAGAGCGCCACGAATTTCGCCTGGATACGTCGCCAGCTCTGCCCATAGTAGCCGTGCAGGGCGCAGCAGGAGTACCAGAGCGCATACCAGAAGAGCACCACACCGACAATCGAGGCGACCGGCGCGAGCACCGGCCAGCAGCATCGTCACGATACTGATCAGGAACAGATTCGACTGCAGGTGGTGTCCGGGACGCTGGTGGTCAGGGAGCACCGTCCGAAGAACGCCACGCTGATAACAAAGCACAGACGAAAAGGCGGTACGAAGCGCGCGCGATGATCGGCAAAATATTCCCTGGTCAGGAAGCCCGGCCGCAACAACAGCGCCACCGGCGTGTGCCACACCCGTCCGTCCAGATGGGTGATGAGGTGCCAGGCATCGTGAAACAGCACGTGCAGCGAGCGCGCGCTCTCATGGGCGTGTTGGCCGCACTGCGCACAGTAGGGCCCGCTGAGCGCGGCCGAGCAGTTGCGACGCACGGCGTCGTGGGCGGTCGGGCGGGTGGCGTCCATGGCTGGGCTCAGGCAAAGATTCCGGTATAGAGTGCCAGAGGGGCAAAACGCGTGCGTCCCGGGCAATTTCTGGTATTCTCCGCGCCCGTTGGGATGGGGCGGCCGGTCTTGTGGCGTACCATCCGTAACGCATCTTATCGGGTACGGGGCCATAGCTCAGCTGGGAGAGCGCTTGCATGGCATGCAAGAGGTCGACGGTTCGATCCCGTCTGGCTCCACCAATAAAATCAATACCTTAGTGGCCGATACCCGCTTCTTACATAGTCGAGACTCTCACCGTGGCAAGCAGCTCCGACGCGGCCGAGCTCATCCCTGGCGCCGATCGGATGCAGCGACGACACATCGTGGCCGTCACCATGGGCAATGCCCTGGAATTCTACGATTTCGTCACCTACGCGTTCTTTTCCATCCAGATCGGCCACGCGTTTTTTCCCACCCAGAGTGCCTACGCCAGCCTGACGCTGTCGCTGGCGACGTTCGGCGCCGGGTTCCTGACCCGTCCCATCGGCGCTTTCGTGATCGGCAACTACGCGGATCGTGCCGGCCGTCGACCGGCCATGATGTTGTGTTTCCTGCTGATGGGCTGCGCCATTGTCGCCATGGCGGTGATTCCGAGCTACGCCACCATTGGCCTCGCCGCACCCATTCTTGCCGTCATTGCCCGCATGACGCAGGGGTTTTCCCTGGGGGGTGAGATCGGTTCCAACACCGCCTATCTGTCCGAGGCGGCATTGCCTGCCAATCGCGGCTTTGTGGTGTCCTGGCAGGGTGCCAGCCAGGGTGTCGCGGTCACCGCCGGCGGACTGATTGGCGTGGCGCTTACCAGCCTGCTGCCTGCGACTGCCCTGGATGCGTATGGCTGGCGTATCGCCTTCCTGCTGGGTGCCGTGACGGTGCCCTTCGGCCTGTGGTTGCGGATGAGTCTGCCGGAAACCTTGCACCGCTCCGAGACGGCTGCACCCGCCGCAGGGGCGGCGCCGGCTCCTTCACGGCTTGCGCAGGCGCGGCGGCACTGGCGGATATTCGCCTGCGGCCTGGGTTATCTGGCCTCGGGGACCATCGGCACTTACATTTTCACCTACATCGTCACCTACGCTCAGGACACGTTGCACTTTTCGGCCCGCGTCGGGTTCATTGCCTCCACCGGGGGCACCTTTCTGGGCATTCCAGTCACCCTGCTGGCCGGTTGGCTGTCGGACCGTCAGGGGCGCCGACCCCTCACAGTCTGGGGCAATCTGCTGTTTCTGGCGCTGATCTATCCCACGTTCGCCTGGATCGCAGCCAGCCGCTCCGTATTCGCATTCATCACCGGCATGATTTGCCTCAATGCCGTGTCCGGGATCGCGACCGGAGTCTTCTACGCGGCCCTGGCCGAGAGCCTGCCGAAGTCCATTCGCGGCAGCGGCTTCGGCATGATCTACTCCATCGCCATCGCAGCCTTTGGTGGCACGACGCAGCTGGTCGTGCACTGGCTCACCAATGTCACGGGCAACCCGGTAGCGCCAGCGTGGTACCTCACCGGCGCGGTGGCCATCGGGCAGGTTGCGCTGATTCTCATGCCCGAGAGTGCGCCGGTGAAGCTGGCTAAACTGGCTCAGCGGCCCCGCCAGTAAGGCCGGGGCGCCGGGGTGCACCCGGTCGCGGGATCCCTGGCGTATATAGGGTGTGACCCTGACATCACTACCGCTGCAACTGCCCGCCCTGCAGGCCGAGCCGCAGGCGAGCCCTGAAGCCGATGGGGACTTCGCTGCGGCGCGCGCCGGCGACACGCACGCCTTCGTACGGCTGGTTCGCCAACACCAGGCCCGGGTCTTCAGTCTGGGCTTGCGACTGACCGGGCGCCGCGAGGATGCCGAAGAGCTGGCACAGGATACTTTTCTGGGACTGCACCGCCAGCTGCGCAATCTTGAATCGGCGGCGCATGTACGCCACTGGGTGTGCCGGACCGTCACCCACCGGGCCATTGATCTGCTGCGCGCCCGCTCGCGCCGCCCGCAGCCCCAAGCCACGGATCCCATGATGCTTGAGGTTGCGGTGGAGGACACGAGCGGGGATCCGCTGCTGCACCGGACGCTGCGCGCCCTGCTGCTGCGCCTGCCCGAAATCCCGCGCGCGGTGGTGGTGCTGCGCTTCCAGGAGGACTTAGATCCGCTGGATATCGCGGCCACCCTGGATCTGCCCCTCAACACCGTCAAGAGCCATCTGCGCCGCTCCTTGGACTGGCTGCGCGCGCAAGGACTGGAGATTTCCCGATGAACCTCGGTGACGCCAAGAGCATGGACCGCCTCGAGCGCGCGCTGCAGGCCAGCCTGCGGCCCATCGACCCGGGGGCGGATTTCACGGCGGCCCTCGTGGCGCGGCTGGCCGCCGCGCCTGCGGCTATGGGCGGCCCCGTCACCGTTGTCAGCGCCCGCCGGCGCCGGCTGCACTCGGCATCGCTGGGGCTTGCAGCCTCGGTACTGGTGGCACTGGCCGTCAGCTGGCAGCTGCTGGACGTTCGTGCGGTGCAGCGCGCCGAGCAGACCCGCATCCACGCGCAGCTGCTGCTGGCGTTGGAGATTACCAGCGAGCGCCTGGGATTGGCGCAGCAGCGAATTGAACAGTACCAATCACAGGAGAAGAATCTATGAGTATTTCAGCAGTGCGTTGCGCCTGCATCATGGCTGGGCTGCTGCCGGTTCTGGCCATCGCTCAGGCCGGGAAACTGGCGATACCGGATTTCGGCGATCTGGCCAAGAAGGCCACCGAGTCGGTGGACATCACCCTGGACGGAGACATGCTCAAGTCGGCCAGTAGCATGATGGGGGCGGCTGCACGTAACAATTCCGCGGGCGGGGATCTGTCGAGCCTGGTGGACGGTCTGAAGGCCATCACGGTGCGCAGCTTCACTTTCGATAAGCCCGACATGTACTCCGAGCAGGAAGTGGCCGGCGTTCTGGCACAGGTGGATGCCCCGGGCTGGAAGAAGGTCATTTCCGTTCACGAAAAGGGCGAGCATGTGGAGATCCACATGCGGGAAAATTCAGCCGATGGTGGCCTGCTGATCGTCAGTGAGGAGCCCAAGGAACTGACCATCGTCAACATCGCGGGCAAGATCAACCTGGATCAGCTGCGTCAGCTGCAGGGTCATATGGGAGTGCCGAACATGCCGGGTCTCGTGGGCAATGGCGGCCCGGCGGCGACTCCGGCGGTCCCGGCAACTCCGGCCACTGCGCCCACGCCAGCAACGCCGGCGACTCCGGCAACCCCTGCGGCACCGGCTCGAGCCTATTCGGGTCCCGGGATCTAGCCTGACGCGCGGGCCTTGAACCCGGGCTGCGTTTCTCGGCGATTGCGCACCACAATGCGGTCCTGCCGCAGGCAGGCAAGGATCCGCGGACCTCGAATCAGGTAGCGTCGCGCGAGGCGCCGCGGATTCTGTAACAGCCGGTACAGCCATTCCAGGGTCAGACGCTGAACCCATTTCGGCGCGCGCTTCTCCGAGCCGGTGATGAAGTTCAGCGATGCACCAATGCACAGCCCCAGACCGCGCGCGCGGGCCCTCGATTTGATTTGCACCGCCAGTGATTCCTGCTGCGGCGAACCCACCGCGATAAAGCAGAAGCGAAACGGGCTGTGCGCCTCCACGAACTCCACGCATTCACGTACTGCGGCAGGGTCCTTGATGAACCCCATGGGCGGATTAAAGTGATGGATATTGGACAGCCCATGGAGTTTCGCGAGCCGCTGCGACTGTTCATGCGTGCCGCCAATCAGCACGATGCTGTCTGCAGGCCGGATGACGCTTGAGAACAGAGTGGCGGTCAGGTCAGATCCCGTACACACCTGCAGCGCCAGACCCTTCGTCAAGCGCAGCAGGCGCGCCAGGAGCCTGCTGTCCAAAAGCACGTACTCCGCGGCGGCATAAGAATCGCGGAAGGCACCGTCATCGTGGTAGCGGATCAAGTGATCCACATTGGGTGTCACGACGAATCCGAAACTGTCCTGGCCGAACCCAGCGGCCACGGCGGTGAATTGCGCCAGGTCGTAGTCGTCCAGAAATAGAACGATCGCGTCCTTGGGGGCTGCTGAGGCTGGCGGAGCCATCACTTGACTCTCGCTAGTAGGCGTTCTTGTCGCGCGTGATAACCACAATGGTCTGGCAGATGATCTTCAGGTCCAGCCACGGTGACCAGTGGCTCAGATATTCCAGGTCGAAGCGTACTCGCTCGCGCATCTTCTCGATGGTTTCGGTTTCGCCCCGCAGCCCATTGACCTGCGCCAAACCGGTGATCCCCGGGCGCACCTTGTGCCGGATCATGTAGCCGCTGATGAGTTTACGATACAACTCGTTGTGCGCGACGGCGTGGGGTCGCGGGCCCACCACGCTCATTTTGCCTTCCAGGACGTTGAACAGCTGTGGGAGTTCATCCAGGGAGGTGCTGCGCAGGAAGCGCCCCAGACGGGTGATGCGCCGGTCGCCCTTGGTGGCCTGGGTAACCTCGCTGCCGTCCTCGCAGACGGTCATGCTGCGGTACTTGTAGACCAGAATCTCTTCGCCGTTCAGACCGTAACGTCGCTGGCGGAAAAGTACGGGACCCTTGGAAGTGAGTTTGACCGCCACAGCGATCAAGAGCATGGGCACCGCGAGCACCAGCAGGGCCGCGCAGGCCAGTACCAGGTCGGTCGCTCGCTTGCGGACGGCGTCCATGCCATAGAAGGGTGTATCGCACACTGCCAGGGCCGGCATGCCATTGATTTCCACCAGCCGTCCGTGCACCAGGTCGAAGGCAAACACATCCGGAACAAAATATATCGAGGCGGTGGTGTCGCGCAGTTCCTGAATCATCTCGCCGATGCGCGGTACGTTGCTCAAGGGCAGTGCAATGTAGATGGAGGTAACGCCATGCGTTCGGGCGAATTCGGCGATGTCCTTGCAATGACCGGCCAGCTGGCTGGGATCGATGAGAGTGGAAAGTCGATCCGAGCTTCGGAAGTCAAAGAACCCCAGAAAACCGCTCTTCGGCATGCGTTTGAACAGCTCGAAGCCGGCATTATTGGCACCCACGATGATATAACGCGGGGCATAGACACTGTCGGAGATGAGCCTGCGCGTGCGTTCGCGCATGACATGCGCGCCATACAATGCCACGGGAGTGGCTACCACCCAGGTCAGCATCATGGCCCGCGAGAATTGTCCGCTGACCTTGAAGGCGAAGCCGATGAAGAGCAGGACCGCGACGACGCCGGTCCATTGAATGATGATCCGAGAGAAGGTGGTGGTGAGGGGCTGGCCGCTCGCGTCATTCTGCCGCTCAGAGTGGGCGAAGACCCGACTCACGGTGATGAATGTCACCACGGCAACGGCGCCCAAAGCGGTGTCAAGACGTGCGCCCCACAGGGCGCCGCACAGCAGCAGCATCAGCACTGCGACCACCGGGTCAATATGCTTGAGCGCGGCCACGACGGCCGGCTCGACGCTGCCGAAGCGCATGGAATTCTGGGAGGACAGGCGCTTTGTCGACCCAGGAATCGAATCGAAAATGGCTGCCACCTTAGGTTTCCCCGATCTTCACAATGGGCACCGCGTCCTGCCGGTTTATCGGACCGAGCTTTTCGCAGCAGCGCCAGGCCGAGTTGCGATGGCGATTATCATCATCTGCGGGCATGACTTCAGCATGACTAGGTCTCAGGACTGCGCCATTTGCGCGAGATTGTGAATTCGCTCTCACATTGGCACCCGTCACTTCGCGGCGCGCCGGAGCGGCGATGAAACCCTGCAACCCTGCCACTGAAACCTCCTGCTCTGCCGTGAATGATCGGGGTCGTCTGACGAACCCAAGGACCTGATGCAACTAATATGCCCCGCGCTGTGACTCATCGAAGCATAGGACGAATGGCGCGTAAAATGATGATTTATCGGGATAATCGACATTTGCCCGGTGCCGCCGGCCAGAGGGGCATCATGCCTGGTCTGCGCCAAATGCGCCCCCTTAGCTCCGACACGCTGGGAATCTTACGGTGCACAGGAACTCAAAGCGCTTCAGCATGGTTCGTCCCAGTCATCCGCGATCTCAGTCACCGCGAGTCCTGTGTCGGGCGCCGTCTCGTTCATACACCTCACGCGAGAGGCGTTGAGGCAGGTGGCTGGCATGATGGTGCGAAGTCCTGGTCAAACGTCACAGACCGCAACGGTCGCACGGTATCAGGGCAATCGCACAGGTAGAATCGCCCTAATTACTGCCGAGCTTCGGTGTTGAGTGGACCCGCGATCGACCGACATTTATTCCCCGGGAACCGTCCCCCAGAGCGGCGGGCCCCATGAAACCGGCCGCTAGTCGAATGGCGTTCGCGCGGCTCTTTGGCACGGCGGTCGCGGCCCCCAGCGCGCCGCGGCATGAAACCATTGCGCCGCCGGACAGCCTGTATATCCCCTCCCTGGACGGGATACGGGCGGTCTCCTTCTTCCTGGTTTTCTTCGCTCACGCCGGCCTCGGGAGCATCATCATTCCCGGTGGCTTCGGCGTCACCATCTTCTTCCTGCTCAGTGGCTTCCTGATTACCACGCTGCTGCGCCTGGAATATGCGCGCTACCAGCGCATCAGTCTGGGTAGCTTTTACCTGCGTCGTGTGCTTCGCATCCTGCCGCCCCTGTATGTCACCTTGGCGCTGGCCGTGGTGCTATTCAAGATGAGCGCGGGGCACCCGGCAGTTCCGCTCGCCGGAACGCTATCCCAAGTGCTGCAGGTTTCGAACTACTACCAGATCTTCGGCGACCCTGGGGTCATCATCCCCGGCACCGGAGTGCTTTGGTCCCTCGCCGTCGAAGAGCACTTCTACCTGCTGTTTCCACTCCTGTATGTCTGGATGTGCCCGAGGTTCACCGCGACGGTGCAGGCGGCGATTCTGCTGATGCTGTGCGCGGCCGTGTTGCTGTGGCGCTGCATCCTTAGTTTTCATTTTCATGCCGACATGCTCCGCACCTACTACGCCACCGACACGCGCTTCGATTCCATTTTGTTCGGCTGCGTATTCGCCATCATTGCCAGCCCCATACTGCGTGATCCGCTGCACGGCTGGATACTCAAACAGGTGAAGTGGCTTCTGCCGCTGTGCGTCCTGGTACTGCTAGGCACATTCCTGGACCGCGCCGAAGGTTTTCGCGATACCCTGCGCTACAGCTTGCAAGGGCTGGCACTCATACCGCTGTTCATCGCGGCCATTCACTATCAGAAGGCGTGGCCCGTCGTTTTCCTGAACCTGCCATTCATGCGCTTCCTGGGCGTTCTGTCCTACTCGCTGTATCTGTGTCATCACATCTTCATGGAAACCATCGCCAATGCCTGGACCTTGAACCCGGTGCTCAGCGGGGCGGTCTCCCTGGCCTGCGCGCTAGGCTTCGCCACTTTGGTTCATTATTGGATCGAACGTCCGTGCACCCGAATCCGCAAACGTCTGTCAAAGGCGCTCAAGGGATAGTGGAGCGGCCGAATTTGACCGCATCGCTTTAGTGAGCTGCGGCGCTGGTTCTCAGGTCGGATTTTCAAGACTGAAGGCGGCGTTCTCATCATCGTAGGCGAAGGCCTCGGCGTAACGGCCCCAGCTGATCATGGCCCGCAAGGTGCCCTCGGCGTCATCCTCGCTCATGTAGTCCTCGAGCTCGTCGGAGAAGCGGCTCTTGCGCGCCACATGGGTGGGGCGCTCATCCAGCACCCGGCGGATATGGGCCGCCAGCGGCACATAGTTCAAAAGCTGGCGCGAGAAAATGCGCTTGCGCTCGTCGGACTCGGAGTTGGCAAAGACATTGCCCACTTCGGTCAGGCGTATGTCACCGCCAGCGACCTCGGCGAAGCGCATCATCTGCAGCGTCTCGGCGACCGGGAACAGCTCATCGATTTCCATCTGCAGGTCCGAGGCGATCTTCGGCAGGTCAGCGGTGCCGTAGAAGGGCGCGCTGGCCACCGTTTCCATCAGACCGCTCAACAGGTTCGAGGACACATGCGGCAGCACGGTGCCGATCCCCAGGCCCGGAAAGCGCTCGTTGCGGGTATGCGCCTCCCCGGCCAGGCGCGTGGTCATCACCACATAGATGCTTTCCACCAGCGCCCGAAAGCTCGGGTCCAGGCGATTGCGCGGCTGGGGCAGGGTGACGCGGATTTCGGTAAGGATACGGCCCGGATTGCTGGCGAACACCAGGATCCGGTCGCACATCAGCACCGCCTCCTCGATGTTATGGGTCACCAGGATCACGCCCTTGATGGGCATGCGACCCTCGGTCCACAGGTCCAGGAAGTCGGTGCGTAAGGTCTCCGCCGTCAGCACGTCCAGCGCCGAGAACGGCTCGTCCATCAGCAGGATGTTCGGGTGCACGACCAGGGCGCGCGCGAAGCCCACGCGCTGGCGCATGCCGCCGGACAGTTCGCGCGGATAGGCGGATTCGAAGCCATCGAGCCCGATGAGGTCGATGGCCGCCAGCGCGCGGCGGCGGATCTCCGGCGGGGAGACGTGCAGCGCCTCCAGTCCCAATGCCACGTTCTCATACACCGTCAGCCAGGGAAAAATGGCAAAACTCTGGAACACCATCGAGATGCCGTGGGCCGGCCCATTGATGGGCTCACCGAGGTAGGACAGTGTTCCCCCGGTGGGCTCCGACAGGCCGGCGATACAGCGCAGCAGCGTCGATTTGCCCGAGCCGGAACGGCCCAGAAGGCCCACCACCTCGCCTTCGTTGATGGTGAGGTTCACGCCTTCCAGCACAATGTGCTGTCCCTCCCCGTCGGGCTTGGGGAAGGCCTTGCACACTTCTTTGACCTGCAGCAGGGGCGCGGTATTCATGGCAATTCTCTAAGCCAGCCGGAAGCGTCGCTCGGCGTAATAGTACAGGGGTCGCCAGAAGAAGCGGTTGATGACCACCACGAACAGACACATGGCCACGGTGCCGAGCACTATGCCGTGGAAGTCCCCTGCGGCGCTGGCCTCAGCGAGGTACGCCCCGATGCCATGGGCCTTCACCTGGGTGGATCCCCAACCGATGTATTCGGCCACGAAGGCGGCATTCCAGGAGCCGCCCGATGCGGTAATCGCCCCCGTCACGTAGTACGGGAACACGGCCGGCAGCGCCAGGGTCTTCCACCACTGCCAGCCGCGCAGGTTGAAGTTTTCCGCGGCATAGCGCAGTTCCCCGGGTATGGCCGAGGCGCCGGCGATCACATTGAACAGGATGTACCACTGTGTCCCCAGGATCATCAGCGGACTCAGCCAGATGTCGGGGGTGAGTTTCCAGCGCACGATGGAATAGACCACCAGGGGGAAGAGCAGATTGGTGGGGAACGCCGCCATGAACTGCGCCACGGGTTGCGCAATGGCCATCACCCGCGGCCGCAGGCCCACCCAGACCCCGATCGGCACCCAGATCAGGCTGGCGAGGGCGATGAACACGAAGACTCTCACCATGGTGATCAGGGACAGGCCGCAGACCTCCAGCGCCTCCTTCACCGTGGTGTTGGCGATGAGGTTGGCGGCGATGTGCCAAAGCCCCAGCACCACGATCGCTATGACCAGGACGATGAACAGCCGGTCGCGCAGGGCATTGTCGCGTTCACTGGCGCGCCGGGGTCCGCGCGGCTTGGCGATGGGGAGTTTGGAGCTGCTCCAGCGCACGGCGCCGAAAAACCCGTCCGTGATCAAGGACAGCAGTCGCGAGCGCTGCATCACCGTCAGCGCCCAGGAGGAGGGCGGGCGGCCGGTGGAGTCCTGCTCGAATTTCAGCCGATCCGCCCAGGCCACCAGCGGCCTGAACAGCAGCTGGTCATACAGCAGGATGACCACGAGCATGGCGGCGATGGCCCAGCCGATGGCGACCAGATTGCCCTGCTCGCTGGCCACAGCGATGTACGAGCCGATCCCGGGCAGCGCCAGGGAGGTGTGTCCCACCTGCAGGGCCTCGGAGGCCACCACGAAGAACCAGCCGCCGGACATGGACATCATGGTGTTCCAGATCAGACCTGGCAGGGCGAAGGGCACTTCCACCTGCCAGAATGTCATCCAGCCGGTGAGGTGGAAGGAGCGCGCCGCTTCACGCAGCTCGTGCGGCACGGTGCGCAGCGACTGATAGAAGCTGAAGGCCATGTTCCAGGCCTGACTGGTGAAGATCGCGAAAATGGCCGCGAACTCGGCGCCGACCACCCGGCCGGGCGCCAGCGACATGAAGAAGACCACGGTGATGGAGATGAAGCTGAGGATGGGCACCGACTGCAGGATGTCCAGGATGGGCACCAGGAGCTTGCCCGCGCGCGGGCTCTTCGCCGCCCAGGTGGCATAGGTAAAGGTAAACACCAGGGAAACGCCCAGCGCCGCGAACATGCGCAACGTGGTGCGCGCGGCATAGAAGGGCAGCTGCGAGGGGTCCAGCGACAGCGGGGTGGACTTGAGCTTGGCCAGGGGCTCGAGCAGGCCGCGGCTGGCCTCCCCGAGCGCGACCACCAGGCCCAGCACGATGACGAGCGCGACCGCGTCCCAGCGCGTGGCCAGGTCACGGACAAATGCAAAGGGCTCGATTCTTTTCATCGCGCAGGCTGGTCCCGTATTCCATGATCCGAACGGGTGTCAAACAGCCGCGCATTGGACCACTAACCTGTGACAATCGCTAGCTGAAAAGTTTCGGGAATGAAGGCCTTGGGATCGGCGGCGTGGGATGGTTCCGACTTCAGCGGCACGAATAAGCCTGATTTCGTCGCACTTTGACGACTGTTATACAACCCTGGCGAGCTCTGCAATCCTGGGCTGAATCTCATTGCCGGTGACGCCATTGTTCCAACGCTGCGACTGCATTGCGCCGTCAAAACCGCTGCGCCTGGGGGTCCTGGCCCTGTTCGCAGCGTTGTGTGCCTGTGGCGGGGGCGGCGGGTCCTCCTCGGGCGGCGCCACGACCACCCCGACGACCCCCACCACCCCGAGCGCCGGCACGGACGTGACGACCTACAAGAATGATGTGCAGCGCACCGGCCAGAACCTCACCGAATCGGTGTTGACGACGAGCAATGTCGCCTCATCGACCTTCGGTCTGCTGCGCAATCTGGCGGTGGATGGCAAGGTCGATGCGCAGCCCCTGTACCTCTCGAAGCTCGCGGTGGCCGGCAGCAACCATAATGTGGTCTACGTGGCGACCGAGAATAATTCGGTCTACGCCTTTGACTCCGATACCGGCGCGACCCTATGGCAGGTCTCCCTGACGGGCTCGGGAGAGACCACCAGCGACACCCACAGCTGCAGCCAGGTCACCCCTCAGATCGGGATCACCTCCACGCCCGTGATCGATCGCAACGCCGGCGCACATGGAACCGTGTTCGCGGTCGCCATGACCAAGGATGCCTCGGGCAACTATCACCAGCGACTGCACGCACTGGATGTGACCACCGGCGCTGAGATGACCGGCAGTCCCAAGGAAATCACCGCCACATACCTGGCGACCAGCTTCGCGCCCGGCCAGTACGAGGAGCGTGCCGCTCTGCTGCTGGTGAATGGCACGATCTACACCAGTTGGACCTCGCACTGCGACGATGCGCCGTATGGCGGCTGGCTGCTGGCGTACAGTGAAAGCACGCTGGCGCAAACGGGGGTACTCAATGTGGCGCCGGGCGCAAGCGGTTCGGGCTACTCAAGCCAGGGACCGGCAATCTGGATGAGCGGTGGCGGCCCGGCGGCGGATGCCGCCGGAAACGTCTATGTCCTCACCGGCAATGGCCGCTTCGAGACCACGATGGACGCCAATGGTTTTCCCAGCGGCGGGGACTACGGAAACTCCTTCGTGAAGATCTCCAGCAGCGGCGGGGTACTGGCGGTATCCGACTATTTCGCGCTGACCAACGGGGTGACCGAGTCCGCCAACGACGAGGATCTGGGTTCCGGCGGGATCCTGCTGCTCCCCGACCTGACCGATGCCAACAGCATGGTGCACCATCTGGCGGTCGGCGCGGGCAAGGACGGCAACTTGTACGTGGTCAGTCGCGACTCGCTGGGTAAGTTCAGCGCCACCGCCAACAATATCTGGCAGGAACTGGATGGCGCCCTGCCGGGCGGCATCTGGTCGACACCGGCGTACTTCAACGGCTCGGTCTACTACGGGACCAGCGGCGGCACCCTGAGGGCCTTCTCAGTGACCAATGCGCAGCTGTCCAGCTCGGCGGTGTCACAGACCGCGATGCAATTCACCTATCCGGGAACCGCCCCGGTGGCCTCGGCAAACGGAACCAGCAACGGGATCATCTGGGCGTACGAGAATACGACGCCCGCCGTGCTGCACGCATTCGATGCCTCCAACCTGGCCCATGAGTTGTACAACAGCAACCAGGCGGCCAATGCCCGGGATCAGTTTGGAGCGGGCAACAAGTACATTGCGCCGACCGTGGCGGACGGCAAGGTATTCGTCGCCAGCACCAACAGTGTCGGGGTGTTCGGGCTGCTGAAATAGGGCGCTGCCGGGCCAGCGGCGACCCGCTGAAGTGTGACCTTCTTCACGCGGATTCACGTCCGGGGCGCGGGCGATGTCAAACCGCTGCCTTTCTGCGCGGCGTGCACGAGGATCAGGCAAACTAAGGGCCTACCGGAGGACCTCGTTGACATGTGCGGAATCGTCGGGGCAATTGCCGAGCGCAATATCGTTCCCATACTGATGGAGGGGCTGCGGCGCCTGGAATACCGGGGGTACGACTCCGCCGGCATCGCCGTCCTGAATGGTTCCGGTGGCCTGGTGCGCCTCAGAGCCGTGGGCAAGGTCCGCGCCCTGGAGGAGGCCATCGAACAGTCGCCCACCCGCGGCAAGGTGGGCATCGCTCATACCCGCTGGGCCACCCACGGTGTCCCAAGCGAGCGCAATGCCCATCCGCATGTCTCGCATGACGGACTGGCCATCGTCCATAACGGCATCATCGAAAACCATGCGGAACTGCGCGCCGACCTGATCCAGGCGGGCTACAAGTTCATGTCCGAGACGGACACCGAGGTCATTGCCCACCGCCTCCACTACCACCTGCGCACGGTGAAGGATCTGTTCAAGGCGGTGCGCGCCACCGTCGCTGAACTGGAGGGAGCCTATGCCTTGGTGGTGGTGAGTGAACAGGATCCGGAGCGCCTGATCGCGGCTCGCGAGGGCTGTCCGGTGGTCCTGGGACTGGGAGTGGAAGAGAACTTCATCGCCTCCGATGTGGCGGCCCTGCTGCCGGTGACACGGCGGTTTGTATTCCTGGAAGAGGGCGACATCGCCGAAGTACGGCGCAATGGCTACCGGGTCCTGGACCGCGAGGGCAATGGCGTGGAACGCCAGGCCCGCGACAGCGAGCTATCGGCCGATGCCGCCGACAAGGGGCAATACCGACACTTCATGCTCAAGGAAATCCACGAGCAGCCGCGCGCCGTGGCCGACACGCTGCAGGAGCGGGTCGCCAACGGCAGGTTGCTGGAAGCCGCCTTCGGCGTGGCTGCCACTGAGATGTTCAAGCGTACCGAGCATGTTCACATCGTGGCGTGTGGCACCAGCTTTCATGCGGGCCTGGTCGCACGCTACCTAATCGAACAGATCTGCAAGATCCCCTGCACCGTGGAAGTGGCCAGTGAATATCGCTACCGCAATCCGGTGGTGCCGCGCGGTTCGCTGTTCGTGACGCTCTCGCAGTCCGGTGAGACCGCGGACACCCTGGCGGCACTGAGCCTGGCGCGACAGGCGGGTTACCTGTCCACACTGGCCATCTGCAACGCTCCGGAGAGCTCACTGGTGCGCGACTCGACACTGGTGATGCTGACGCGCGCTGGCCCGGAGATCGGAGTGGCCTCGACCAAGGCCTTCACCACCCAGCTGACGGCGCTGGGAATGCTGGTGGTGGCCCTGGCCAAGCATCACGGTGCGGATGCCGAACGTGAGCGCGGCCTGGTTACACGGCTGGTGGAGCTGCCGTCGCTGATCGAGAAGACACTGACCCTGGATCCGGTCATCCACAAGCTCGCCGAGAGGTTCGCCGACAAGCAGCACACGCTGTTCCTGGGTCGCGGCGCAACCTACCCCATCGCCATGGAGGGCGCGCTGAAGCTCAAGGAGATCTCGTACATTCACGCCGAGGCCTACCCCGCCGGCGAGCTCAAGCATGGCCCGCTGGCACTCGTCGATGATGACATGCCGGTGATCGCCGTTGCTCCCAGCAACGAACTGCTCGGGAAGCTCAAGTCGAACCTCATGGAGGTGCGCGCACGGGGTGGGGAGCTGATCGTATTCGCCGATCCTGAGGCGGGCCTCCAGGACGCCGACGGCGTCACGGTCATCAACATGCCCCGCCATGTCACCTACTTCCAGGAACCCATCATCTACACCATTCCCCTGCAGCTGCTGGCCTACCATGTCGCCATTCTCAAGGGCACCGATGTGGATCAGCCCAGGAACCTGGCGAAAAGCGTAACGGTGGAATGAGACCTTGGTGAGCAAGCTTCTGGTCACCGGCGCCGCCGGGTTCATCGGTTCAAACTTTGTGCACCACTGGCTGCGGCGTCATCCTGCAGACAAGGTGGTCGTCCTGGACGCGCTGACCTATGCCGGCAACCGGGCCAACCTTGATTCGGTGCAGTCCAATCCGCAGCTCACCTTCGTGGTAGGCAGCATCGCCGATAGCTCGCAGGTCGAGGAGCTGCTGCGCCGTGAGCAGCTCGACACCGTGGTGCATTTTGCGGCCGAGTCGCATGTGGATCGTTCCATTCATGGGCCGGATGCATTCATTGAGACCAATGTCGTGGGCACGCATGCGCTGCTGAAGGCCGCCCGCAAGGTGTGGATGCTGGAAGGAGCGGCGCCGCAGCACCGCTTTCACCATGTGTCGACCGACGAGGTGTACGGCTCGCTGGGGCCGCAGGACCCGGCTTTCACCGAGAACACCGCCTACGCGCCCAATTCCCCTTATTCGGCCAGCAAGGCCGCATCGGACCATCTGGTGCGCGCCTATCACCACACCTACGGGTTGCAGGTCACCACCAGCAATTGCTCCAACAACTACGGGCCGTATCATTTTCCCGAGAAACTGATCCCGCTGATGATGGTCAACATCCTCCACGGCCATTCCCTGCCCGTGTACGGGGATGGCCGCAATGTACGCGATTGGCTGCATGTCAGCGATCATTGCCGCGGCATCGAACTCATCCTGACTCGGGGCCGAGTGGGTGAGGTCTACAATATCGGTGGCGGGTCAGAGTGCGAAAATATCCAGCTGGTGCAATCCCTGTGCCGCATCGCCGATGAGCTGTTCGCGGCCAACCCGCAATTGCGCAGCCAGTATCCGAACTGTCCGGCAGCACGCGGCGCGCCTGCCGCCGGTCTGATCACCCATGTCACGGATCGCGCCGGGCATGACCGTCGCTATGCCATCGATTGTCGCAAGATCAAGGCAGAGCTCGGCTACGAGCCATCGGTCATGCTCGAGGCTGGGTTGCGCGCCACGTTCGACTGGTATCTGGCAAATCCCACGTGGTGGCAGGCCGTCATGGACGGCAGCTACCGAAACTGGATCAGGAAGAACTACTCGCCTTGAGCATTAAGGTGGCGTGTGGAGAGGATTGACCGGGTCGTCATTGGGGCGGGGGTGGTGGGCCTGGCGGTCGCCGGCGCCCTGGCCCGCGCTGGGTTTCAGACCCTGGTGCTCGAAGCCGAAGGATCATTCGGCACCGGCATCAGCTCGCGCAACAGCGAAGTGATTCACGCCGGCATCTACTATGAGCAAGGCTCATTGAAGGCGCGATTCTGCACCGCCGGCCGCGATCGGCTGTACGAATTCTGCACCCGCTACGGAGTGCCGCATCGCCGCTGTGGCAAGCTCATAGTCGCCACCTCGCTCGCTCAGGAGTCGAACCTTCAGGCCATTCAGCAAGCCGCGGCGGCCAATGGCGTGACGCTGACCCCGCTGGATGGCAAGCAGGTTGCGCGGCTGGAACCCGAGGTTGTCGCCAGCGCCGGGTTGCTCTCACCCCTGACCGGCATCATCGACTCGCATGCCTATATGTTTGCCCTGATCGGCGTGCTCGAGAGTCATGGCGGCACCGTGGTCTACGGCAGCAGGGTCAGTCGCATGTGGCTGCAGGAGGATGGCATTGCGATCAGTGTGAACGGCGAGCCGCCTGAGCTGTTGGCAGGGGCGGTGGTCAATTGTGCCGGTCTCGCAGCCACCGCCGTGGCGGCCTGCGTAGAGGGCTTGCCGACGGCCGGCTTGCCGACCAGCTATCTGGCCAAGGGCAACTATTTCACCGTTGATGGCCGTACGGCCTTCACGCATCTTGTCTATCCCATCCCAGAGCCGGGTGGACTGGGGATTCATCTGACGCTTGATCTGGCAGGCCGCGCCCGCTTCGGACCGGACGTGCAGTGGATTCAGACCCTGGACTATGCGGTGGACCAGCGGCGAGGGGATGCCTTCTATGCCGCCGTGCGCCGCTACTGGCCGGGACTGCCGGATGGCAGCCTGCGTGCCGCCTATGCGGGCGTGCGTCCGAAGATCTCCGGGCCAGGTCAGCCGGCGGCTGATTTTCGGATCGACGGACCACCCGGGCCGGATGTGCCACTGGTCAACCTGTTCGGCATTGAGTCGCCGGGGCTGACGGCCTCGCTGGCGATCGCAGAGCATGTCACGGAACTGCTGCAAAGCGCGGGCTTCGGGCCCAAAATGTGATCGCAAGTTCTTGATTTAATTGGCGTCCCCAACGAGATTCGAACTCGTGTTACCGCCGTGAAAGGGCGATGTCCTGGGCCTCTAGACGATGGGGACGCGAGAGGGGCCGGCAAGAGTACACGGGCCGCGCAACCCGGACAACGCTAGTAGGCGTTCTTACTGCCGCTCACGAGTGTCCACACGGTCTTGAAGAGAATGACGATGTCCAGCCAGGGGGACCAGTGGCGCAGGTACTCGAGGTCGATGCGGACACGTTCGGCCATTTTGTCCAGCGTGTCGGTCTCGCCACGCTGACCGTGCACCTGTGCCAGACCGGTGATTCCGGGGCGCACCTTGTGGCGGATCATGTAGCCGCTGATGAGCTTGCGGTACTCCTCGTTGTGCGCGACCGCATGAGGCCGGGGTCCCACCAGACTCATCGTGCCCTGGAGCACATTGAACAGCTGGGGCAACTCATCGAGCGAGGTCTTGCGGATGAAGCGTCCCACCGGTGTTACCCGCGAATCCGAGCGCGTGGCCTGCCTGATCACCGTGCCATCGTCGGTGGTTATCATGGACCGGAACTTGTAGACCATGATCTCCTCGCCGTTCAGGCCATAGCGCCGTTGGCGGAAGATCGCAGGGCCCTTGGAGGTGAGCTTCACGGCGGCCGCGACCGCCAGCATGACCGGGCTGAGTAGCACCACAGCAAGGCCCGCGAGGGCCAGATCCATGCTGCGCTTGAGCACCGCGTCCATGCCATGGAAGGGCGTGTCACAGATCGACAGCGCCGGCATGCCGTCGATCTCCACCAGCCGGCCCTGGATCAGATCGAACGCGAAGGCATCCGGCACGAAATAGACCGAAGCTGTCGTGTCACGCAGTGCATTGATCAGCTCGCACATCCGCGGCACATTGGAGATTGGCAGCGCGATGTACACCACGTTGACGTTGTGCGCCCGCACGAAATTGGCGACGTCCTTGCAATGGCCGCGCAGTCCGTCCGGCTCCAGCGTATGCGCCAGGCGATCGAAGCTGCGGAAGTCGAAGTAGCCGAGAAAGCCATGGGCGGGCAGACGCTTGGCCAGTTCGAAACCCACTTGATTGACGCCGACGATGATGTGCCGCGGCGCCTTCGCGCCGTGCACGGCGAACCAGCTGGCGCGCCGCCGTACGGCCTGGGCGGTCGAGAGGGCGATGGGAGTTGCGATGAACCAGGTCAGCACTACGCGGCGCGACAGGTCGGCACTGACCTTGAAGGCAAATGCGCCAAACAGCAGGATGGCAACCACCGTGCCCCACTGCACCAGCACCCGCGCATAGGTGCGTGAGAAGTCCGAGAACGATTCCTTGGCCGAGTGGATGTCGAGCAGGTTGAAGAAGTGGCGGACGACGACGAAGGCCAGGGTCGCGTAGGCGCCGAGAGCCGGCGTGTAGCGGTCGCGGTAGGCGAACTCGCAGATGAACAGGCACAACAGGACGATGAGCGGGTCAAGCTGCCGCAGTAGCGCCACGGCGGCGGGCTCGACGTTGCCGAGCCGAACGCGTCGATGCGCAAAGGATTCCGCGGCACTCGCCATGACGATAAACGACCCCGGACGCATTGCGTCCAAAGCAAAGGCACTAGACCCCGGAGGACCTGGGCTTAGAATTGCTTGTCGCAACCCAGCCGACCGGTGCTTCTAGTCTGGCCATAACGTCTCTGCTAGGCAAGGGTGTACGCGCCGTGGCACGAAAACTGCGATCGCGCGCACAGAGGGCCCGTTCCCGGCGCCCCCAGCCGCTGAACCTCACCTATGGGGATGTGTGTAATATGTTAATGCATACAGTCATCCCGGGTCCGGCCGACAGCAGGTTGCGCCAGGGGCTGACAGAAATTGACACGAGGAAGCTCCAGCTTTTGCACGTTACACTAGGTCAAAACCCAGGGTGCCGGTGCTAGGGCGGCAACCCGTGCTCACTAACGCAGGACAGAATAAATGGCAGGGAGTTACATGCCGCTCGATAGGCCGATGCGAGCTGGGGCAACGATTACGCTGTTGGCTATGGCTGTCTGCCTGGGCCCCCGCGCGGCGCATGCTGCGGACCCGGGTTACGAGGTCCAGGTCGGGGTGGCCGAGTCGGACAACATCCAGCGTGTGGCCTCAGGCGGCAGCGATGAGACCATGGCCTTCGAGGAGCTGGACCTGACCTGGCACGACAAACGGCCGTGGTACGACGTCGACATCGATTCTGACCTCAGCCATGTGAGCTATCTGCAGCACACGTATGGTGACCAGTTCGTCGGCGATTTTATCGGTGCCTCCAAGATCAACCTCGCCGCGGATTTGCTGTCCTGGAACATCTCGGACAATTTCGGGCAAGCCCCATTGAATCCGATTGCGCCGATCACGCCCGGCAATCGCGAGAACATCAATTACTTCAGCACCGGTCCGGTGCTGACGCTGCCCCTGGGGCGGGAGCTGCAGCTGATTGCCAGCGGTGAGTACGGCAGAGTGGACTACCAGCAATCCCCGCTAGACAGCAATCGCATCACGGGCATCGTCAGCCTGGCGCACGAGATTTCCAAGGCCACCACTATTTCCATCAATGCCAAGGATGAGCGCATCGATTTCGAGGATGACGCGCTCAATCCCGACTACGACATGCAGGAGGCCTATGCGCGCTTCGACACCAAGGGCAGTCGTACCGAGATCGCAGCCGATGTGGGATACGGTCGCGTGCAAATGCCCGGACTGAACGGCGGTAACTTTATCGCGCGTCTGGACATCACCCGACGGATTTCGCCCACCTCAACCATCGGGGTGTCATTCGGTCGCGACTACTCCGACGGCGCGGATTCGTTTCTGCTCATTCAAACCGTGGGCGGCGCAACCCTCAACACCCCGACGGCGGTTCAGGCGGCGGCTCCTTTCCTGGTCACTTACGGAACCCTGGCATGGAACTACCAGCTCGATCGGACGATGATCGGTCTGATGGCAGCCTATTTTCACGATGATTACCAGATCGACGAAGCCCTGAACAACAACCTGACGATGGCGAGCATACGCGCGACCCGCCAGATAAGCCCCGTGCTGCAGCTGGCATTGACCGAATACGTGGACAGCGAGCATTTCGACACCGGGGGTGTAACCGCCACCGAAGCCGACACGGGTTTGCAGCTGACCTGGCGCGCGGGCAGAAATCTTTCAGTCTACTTTGCCTATTATCTGGCCAAGGGCCTCAGCGATTTCGAGGCGGATAAATTCACCGAAAACCGTCTGTGGCTGTCGGTCGGATACGGCCGTGCCGCGGTGGTGCCTGCGGGACCTGCGCCCGTGAGATTGCCCGGAAACATGTGAAATTGCCCGGCAGCAACTGATCCCCGCGACCCCGTCGGCGCCCCCGGAGCCCGCCCGCCCCATGTTGCCGATGGTATCTTTTGCGATAGATTTGGCATATTTAGCCGCGGACGCCTGTTATCTTGGGTCCCCCGCACCCAACGCGGGCAGAACTATGCACGAAGTGAGGATCCATGGATTCGACAGCTGACGGCGGCCGACCCACGCCCAGGTGCCGGTTCTGCGCTGCGGAACTGCACACCACGTTCGTTGACCTTGGCATGTCGCCGCTGTGTCAGACTCACATCGAGCCCGCGGATCTGAACTCAATGGAGCGGTTCTATCCGCTGCACGCCTGGGTGTGCGAGTCATGCTTTCTGGTGCAGCTGGAGGAATACGTCTCTCCGGATCAGATTTTCAGTGACTATGCCTACTTCTCCTCATATTCGGACAGTTGGGTGGACCACGCGCGACGCTACACGGACATGGTCACGCAGCGCTTCGGTCTAAACGACCAATCGCTTGTCAATGAAATCGCCAGCAACGACGGCTACCTGCTGCAACACTTTGTGGCGAAAAAGATTCCCTGTCTCGGAATCGAGCCCGCCGCCAATGTCGCCAAGGCGGCGGTGGAACGCGGTATCCGAACCACGGTTCGCTTCTTCGGCGTGCAAAGCGCGCGGGCGATAGCCGCCGAGTTTGGTCGTCCGAACCTGCTGCTCGGCAACAACGTGCTGGCGCACGTACCGGACATCAATGATTTTGTCTCCGGCATGAAAGCGCTGCTGGCCCCGGGTGGTGTGATCACCATGGAGTTCCCGCACTTGTTGCGGTTGATGGACGAGAACCAGTTCGACACCATCTACCACGAGCATTTCTCGTATCTGTCGTTCTATTCAGTGGAGAAGATCTTCGCGCACCACGGACTGCGCCTGTTCGACGTGGAGCAGATTCCGACGCACGGTGGCTCGCTGCGCATCTTCGGCTGTCACGCCGAGGACATCAGTCATCCAAGCGGACCGGCAGTGGCTGCGCTGCGCAGCGAGGAAATCGCGCGCGGCCTTACCAACGCTGCGACCTACAGAGAGTTTGAGGCGCGCGTCAAGGACACCAAGCGCAAGCTGCTGGCGTTCCTCATCGAGGCCCGCAACGCCGGCAAGACCGTGGTGGGCTATGGCGCGCCCGGCAAAGGCAACACGCTGCTGAACTACTGCGGCATACGCACCGATTTCCTCGATTTTACCGTCGATCGCAGCCCGCACAAGCATGGGCGTTATACCCCTGGCACACACATCCCAATCCTGCCACCAGAGCGGCTGCGCGAGATGCGTCCGGACTATGTGCTGATATTGCCGTGGAACCTGAAGCAGGAAATTACCCAGCAGCATGCCTACGTAAGAGAGTGGGGCGGCCGCTTCGTGGTGCCGATTCCGACCGTCACCGTGCTTGATCCGTGAGGAGCGTGTCTTGAAAGTACTTGTTACGGGGACCAATGGCTATATCGGCAGCATTCTTGGCCCCTATCTCATCGAACGCGGCATCCAGGTCATCGGCCTTGATACCGGTTTTTACCGCGACGGCTGGCTGTACAGCGACAACAAAGCAAGTCCCCGCACACCGCAGACGATCAACAAGGACCTGCGTGAGGTCTGCCGCGAGGACCTGGACGGCGTGGATGCCGTGGCGCACCTGGCCGAACTCTCCAACGATCCACTGGGTCAGAACGATCCGAAGATCACCTTCGAAATCAATCACAAGGGTTCGGTAAAGCTGGCCGAACTGGCGCGCAAGGCGGGAATCCGTCGTTTCGTCTACACCTCATCTTGCAGCGTGTACGGCGCAGGCACCGGCGACTTCCTCAATGAGAGTTCGCCACCGAATCCGCAGACTGCCTATGCGGAGTGCAAGACACTGGTCGAGCGCGACGTCGGCAAGATGGCCGGCGATGATTTCTGCCCGGTCTTCCTGCGCAATGCCACGGCCTACGGTCCGTCGCCGCGCATGCGCTTCGACATCGTGATCAACGACCTCTCCGCCCTGGCCTGGACCACCAAGCGCATCGCCATGGTCAGCGATGGCAGTCCCTGGCGCCCGGTGGTGCACGTGGATGACATTTGCGAGGCGATCTATCGCAGTCTTGTCGCACCGGAAGAGGCGGTGTGCGGGCAGATCTTCAACGTCGGTCAGAACTCCGAGAACTATCGCGTGCGCGAGCTCGCCGCCATCATCGCCGCGGAGTTTCCGGGCTGCGAAGTGACCACCGGACCCAGCGGCGGCGACAACCGCAGTTATCGCGTGAACTTCGACAAGATCCATAACCAGCTGCCCGGCTTTCGCTGTCACTACACGGCCCAAGACGGTGCCCGACAGCTGCATGCGCTTTTCGGCCGTATCGGATTTACCGACGAGGTCTACAAGTTCCGCGCCTTCACCCGATTGAAACAATTGCAGTATTTGCAAAGAACCAAACAAGTCGACTCGGAACTGTTCTGGTGTTGAGATGCGCTTCGAGCCACTCACCCTCCCAGGCGCCTGGCTGATCACTCCAGAACAGGTCGAGGATGAGCGCGGCTTCTTCGCACGGACCATCTGCGTAAGGGAGTTTGCCGCGCGGGATCTGAACGGCACTTTTGTGCAGTCCAGCATCTCCTTCAACCGGCGCCGCGCGACCTTCCGTGGCATGCACTTCCAGTGGCCGCCCTCACGCGAGGCCAAGCTCGTGCGCTGCCTGCGGGGCAGCGTCTGCGACATTCTGCTGGACCTGCGACCCGACTCCACTACATATCTGCGGCACATTCAGGTTACGCTGGACGATTCTTCCAGGAACTCGGTCTATATCCCCTCAGGCTTTGGCCACGGATTTCAGACGCTCGCCGATGACGCGGAAGTGCAATACCACATGACCGACGAGTTCCGCCCGGACCTCAGCGGCGGCTTCCGCTGGGACGACCCGGCGTTCGCCATCCCGCTGCCGCTGCCGATCAGCGTCATGGCACCTCGTGACGCGAGCTATCCGCTGTTCGACCGCAATGGCTACGAGGCGAGGTTCAGAAGCGCACTGGTTCAATCCTCCCGCACATGAACACGCTGGCCTCAGATGCGGAGCTGATGGGGCTGGCCACGCGCCTGTATCCGATTTGCCGCAGCATCACCGGCGCCGGGCTGCGCCAGACGCTGCGCATCCTCGGGCAGAGCATTCCGCTGCAGCTGGTGGAAACGCCCTCAGGTACCGCGGTATTCGACTGGGAGGTGCCGCTGGAATGGAACATCGAGTCCGCGCGCCTGCGAGCACCCGATGGCAGCACGGTCGTGGACTTCGCCGACCACAATCTGCACCTCGTCAACTACTCTGAACCGGTGTCGGTGACATTGCCGTTTGAGGAATTGAAGACCCGACTGCATACCAGCCCCCGTAATCCCGACTGGATCCCGTATAAAACGAGCTACTACCGGCGCAATTGGGGGTTCTGCCTGCGCGAACGCGATTTGCAACGGCTTGCTCCGGGCGATTACCGCGTGGAGATTGCAAGCTCGCTTGAGCCCGGTTCGCTGACCTATGGCGAGCTGCTGTTGCCCGGCGCCAGCGCGCGCGAGGTGCTGGTATTCACCCATGCCTGCCATCCTTCGCTCGCCAATGACAATGTCAGCGGCCTCGTTATTGCCACGGCGCTGGCGCAATGGCTCGGCGACCGCCCACGCCGGTTCAGCTGGCGCTTCGTGTTCGCGCCGGGCACGATCGGCTCGCTGTGCTGGCTGCGTAACAACGAGCAGAACCTCGGTCGGGTCGAACACGGTCTGGTGCTGGGTCTGCTCGGCGACCCGGCGCCCTGGACCTACAAGCGCAGTCGCCGCGGCGACGCCGCCATTGATGCCATCGTGCCGCACGTCCTGCACGAACTGGACCCGCACAGCCGGTCGGTGGACTTCGAGCCTTACGGCTATGATGAGCGCCAGCTGTGTTCACCCGGCTTCAATCTTCCGGTGGGCAGGCTTACCCGGTCGGTGAACGATGGCTACCCCGAATACCACAGTTCGGCCGACAATCTGTCGCTGATATCCTCGGCGGCGATTGCCGGCAGCCTCAATGCCTGCAAGGCCATTGCCGAGGTGATCGAAGGCAACCGCCGGTATATCAATCTGCATCCCAAGGGCGAGCCACGTCTGGGCAAGCGCGGGCTATACGGCGCGATGGGTGGCAATTCACCCGCCAGTACGGAAATGGCAATGCTCTGGGTGCTCAATCAGTCCGACGGCGAGCGGTCGTTGCTGGATATCGCGAAGCGTTCGGGCCTGGATTTCGGGATGATCCGAATGGTGGCGCAGTCCCTGGAAGCTGCCGGACTGCTGGCCGAACATTCAATTGGGAGTAGCGATCAATGAAGGTTGTAATTTTCTGCGGCGGTCTGGGAACGCGGCTGCGCGAGCACTCGGACACAATACCCAAGCCGCTCGTGAGCATCGGTTACCGGCCCATCGTCTGGCACCTGATGCGTTATTACGCCCATCACGGCCACAAGGACTTCATCCTTTGTCTGGGCTATCGTGGCGATCTGATCCGCGAGTACTTCCTGAACTATCGGGAGGAGATGACCAATGATTTCACGCTCAATGGCCGTGACCGGTCCGTGGCGCTGCATTCTGACGACATCAGCGACTGGAAGATCACTTTCGTCGATACCGGACTGCATAGCAACATCGGGCAACGGCTGCTGCGCGCGAGGAAATACCTGAAGGGGGAGGAGATGTTCCTCGCCAACTATGCGGATGGTCTCTCCAACGTGCCTATCGACCGCCAGATCGCGGAATTCTCCGCCGCCAAGGCGGTCGGCAGTTTCGTCGCCATACACAGTTCGCAAAGCTTCCACGCAGTGCAGATGGAGCCCGGTGGCCTCGTCACCGCCATGGGCGCGATGCCTGACCAGGCGCTACTGATCAACGGCGGATTCTTCGTGCTCAGAAATGAGATCTTCTCGCACATCGAAGAGGGCGAAGAGCTGGTCGAGAAGCCCTTTTCAAGGCTGATTGCCCAGCAGCGCCTGATTGCGTTTCGCTGGGATGGCTTCTGGCAGTGCATGGACACGTTCAAGGACAAAATCACCTTCGACCGCATGGAAGCCAGCGGCAAGTGCCCCTGGAAGGTGTGGAGTTCCGGCGCCGATCCGCTGTCGGGTTCGGTCTGATGCACGGGCTGACGCTTCCGGCCGGTGGTGAAGCGCGGCGTGTGCTGTGCATCGGTGCCCATTGCGACGACATCGAAATCGGCTGCGGGGGCGCGCTGCTGCAAATGCAGAAGAACGGCGGCAAACTCACTATCGACTGGGTGGTACTGACCGGCGAGGAGGCGCGCCGTGCCGAAGCTACCGCAGCGATGCAGCTGCTGGTGGAACCTAGGTTTCGTGGTGAATTGGTCTTCGGCAGTTTCCCTGATTCCCGTCTGCCCTCCATGTACGGTGAACTGAAGCAGTTTTTCGGTACGCTGCGCGCTCGTTGCCAGCCGGATTTTGTCTTCTGTCACCAAAGAGATGACGCTCACCAGGACCACCGGCTGGTCAACGAGATGGTTTGGGGCGCGTTTCGCGATCACTTGATCCTGGAATACGAGATCGTGAAGTGGGATGGCGACCTCGGGGCGCCCAATGCCTACGTGTCGCTGGACAGGGATGTATTGGAACGGAAAGTCCAGGTACTGATGCAAACCTATGGCAGCCAGCGCAGCAAGGACTGGTTCACGCCGGAAACCTTCCAGTCGATCGCGCGCATCAGGGGCGTGGAATGCCGCGCGCGCCAGGGTTATGCCGAGGCCTTCTACGTCAGGAAGGTTGTCCTGGAAGCCGGTGGATGAATTCTCTGCAGGGTAAACGAGCGTTGGTAACCGGCGGCAGCGCCGGAATCGGTCGTGCAATCGCCGCGCAGCTGGTGGCAGGCGGGGCGCAGGTCGCCATAGCGGCCCGCACCCAGTCGGCGCTTGAATCCGCGGCGCTGGAGCTCGGTGCTACCCCAATCGTCGCGGACCTGTCCTCGGCGCAAGCCGCATCGCAATTGGCCGCGGAGGCGCTTGATAAGCTGGGTGGCCTTGATGTCCTGGTGTTGTCATCCGGCATCTATCTTGAAGGCAACATCACGGCACTCGCGGCGCGCGATCTGTCGGATCTGCTTGGCGCCAATGTGATTGGACCCACCGCGCTGGCCAAAAGCCTGGTCCCTGCGCTGGTTGCCTCGCAGGGAGATGTGCTGATCATTAATTCCTCAATCGTACGTGCGCAGAACATCGCCGGACGTGCCTACTATGCGGCCGGGGAGCAGGCGATGAAGGCCATCGCCGATGGTCTGCGGGATGAGATCAATGCGTTGGGCGTACGTGTGACCAGCATTTACCCTGGCACCACTGCAACGCCACGCCAGGAACGCCGGCATCGGACGGCAGGCAAGCAGTATCAACCTGAGCGGCTTCTACAGCCCTCAGACGTTGCGCTCATGGCACTCGCCGCACTTTGCCTGCCAAGCACCGCTGAAGCGACCGATATCTACGTTCGACCACGCCTGAAATCCTAGGCCGAGAGATTATGTAGCGGCATTCAGCGCGGCTCCTGCCCTCGGCAAACAGTAGCTTGGGAGATCGAGGAGATGGTATTCTTTAAGTAACAGAAGAAAGCAAGTTGAAAGGTGCGCTCTTCTGTTGAGGATTCGGAGCTCCACTCCACGGCCATTCAGATTACACGCCGACGTCTCCGCTCAATGGCGTGCTCCGCCCGATTCCGCGGAACCTGGTGCGCCACTGCGCGCATTTTGGCCACAGAAATTTTCACTTTAGGCTCGATTGCCGTGGCGATATGATTCGCAAGAATATCCTTAACAACAACGACGCACTGTCCCACGGCTTCATACTCAGCAACGGTGGTCGCGGCATCAAGCTGCACCAGCGGCGCCAAGCGCAGCTTGCAGGCCGCGTGAGCGGGCAACGGTGCCTCTTATGGGCGTCCGGCGCTTGCGCATCAACCGTTTTCCCTACCTGCTGATGCCGGGCATGGTTCTAATGCACATATGAGAGTCAGCTTTTACGGAAACTTTGGCGCCGGCAATCTCGGCAATGAGTGCACGCTTCAGGCGATCATCGAACAGATATTGCAGTACCAACCCGATGCCCAGATGCTGTGCTTCTGCACCGATCCAAAGGACGTCCAGGCGCGCCATCACATTGCGGCGCTGCCGTGCGCGGTGGTACGCATGGGCTCGTGGGGGGGAAGCAGTCTGAGGCGATTCTTGCGCATATTGTTTCGCTGGATACCTCTGGAGATTGCGCACTGGGTCAGATGCATTGGGCCCCTGAACCGTTCTGACATGTTCATCATCGCAGGCACCGGGATCGTTAATGACTACCTGACCGGACCGCTGGGTTGGCCGTACGAAATGTTCCGGCTGTCGGTCCTGGCGGCCATCCTTCGCACCAAGGTCGTTTTTCTAAGCGTTGGCGTCGGGCCCATCCACCATCCCTTGAGCCGTTGGATCATCAAGCGCAGCCTCGCGGCCGCCAGCTTTCGCAGCTATCGCGATCAGGCTTCCCGGGATTATGTGGAGAAGATTGGTTTCGATACCAGCCGCGATCATGTGTATCCGGACGTGGTTTTCGGCCTCTCTCAGCAGAATCTGCCGCAGCAGATCGCCGCCACTGGTGAACGGCGCATCGTCGGGCTCGGACTCAAGGACTACTACGGCTCACCTGATAGCCCTGATGCGGGTACCCACCGGCAGTATCTGCGTACGACGGCGGAATTCATTTCGTGGCTCCATGCCCATGGGTACAGCGTTCGGCTGCTGATCGGGGACATGCAGTACGACAACCCGGTGATCAGTGAATTCGTCAGGCTGCTGGGAGAGCTCGGCATCGCGACGCAAGAGCCGCTATTGATGGTCGAGTCGGCGCATACCGTCGCAGATGTGTTGCGCCAGATTGCGCAAACCGAGGCGGTGATTTCGGCGCGCTACCACAACCTCGTCATGGCGCTCATCCAGGGCAAGCCTGTCATAGCGCTGTCCGATCACGCCAAGCTGGATTCGGTGGTGGGGGATTTCGGCCTGGCGAAGTACCGCCTGCCACTGGAAAACCTGCGAATCGATGCTTTGATCGAGCGGTTCCGAGAGCTGGAAAGTGAACGCGACCGACTCAAGCCCTATGTGCGCGCGGGTGTGGACAGGTATCGGCACGAACTTGACCAGCAGTACGCAGCGCTGTTCGGCGAGCGGCGCGTTGCCGTACCAACTGCCCCGCTCACCCGCTAGGTTCTGCGCGGTTGAGGAAATAGAGATCCTTTGAAAAATACTTGTTTATCAAAGAGTTACAAGCTATTTCGCATTAAGCACCGAGTATGATGCCAGCTTCCTGGAACTCAGGGGACTCGTATCGCCAGCCGACTCTGCGAGGGCTCGCAGGCGTTCATCGCGTCTGAGCAGCGCTTCGGTCGGAGACAGGCCCAGCGTCGCCAGGACGGTCTGGAACCGATGGCTCCAGTCGTGACGCAGGGCGGATTGGCGGATGTTCTCGCTGCGCGCGCGCTCCACTCGCTGCGGATCTGTGTTCAACTCGGCCAGGATCCGCTCGATGTCGGGGGAATCGAATGGCAAGGGGATTACGGCGTCCCGCCAGTTGAATTGCTGTGCGAAATCCTCAGACCGTGGCGCCTCGCCGAGCACCACCGTCCCGGCGGCGGCGCCTTCATAGAAGCGACTCGAGATGACTTCCTGCACCGCGAGGTCGGCTTCGTTCACGCGGCTGCGATTGGCGATGAAGTATTGGCTGCGCTGCAGGAGACCGGCCAGCAGCAACCGGTGCTCGGCCGCACTGTCCACGTGGAACGTGCGTTGCTTCAGCCCGGCGCCGCTGGCGGCGATCGTGTCGTAGTAATAAAAGATGCGCCGCTCGCGGGCCAGCGTCATGAGTGCCTCATGCGTGACCGGCGATCGGCGCCCGATGTTGCAGACGTCAATCATGCGTGGCGGTGGCGGTGGCAGCGGCGCGAATCGCAGTACGTCGGTGGCCAGCGGCAGGTAGCTGCAGGGGCACCCGACCGATCTCTGCACCTGCTCAGCACAGGGGCGCGAGCCTAGGAAGACGTGGTCGAAGTCCGTCAGCAACTCGAGCAGTTCCGTGGGCCATAGGTGCGCCCAGATCTCGTTGATGAAACACGCGGCGAGTCGGCAGCGCCGGCGCCAGTCCGGCACCGTCGCCAGCGCATACAACTCGTGCGGATTGTTGAAGATGGGGAAGAACAGATCGTAGTCTTGCGCGAGCCGTACTGTGGAGGGACCAGGGGCCCAGGCACGCGCCAGCCGTCGCGAGCGAGATCCGACGCGCAGCAGCTTGTAGGCGCGCCGCGAGAACTCAAGCGCGCGGGTATCGTCGGCCTCGACACGATCCGCGCCGGTAACGGCGGTGACCACGTCCTCAAATTCGTATTGTCCGCAATATGCGGCCAGTGTCGACAGCCGCCGCATCGACAGCAGCAGGACGCGCCCACCGGATCCCGGAATGAAACACGTCTTCCCCACCGACCTTCGGTCTCGCATGTGCAATGATAGCTGCTATCCCAGGGAGCGCACAAACCAGCGTCTGTCAATCAGGATGTGCGAACTTGCGCTGGCCGCAACAGGCGACCCTACCGGTTGCGCGCCAGGCTTGCGGGTTGCGGCTGCGAATGCCAGAACCGCTTCAGTTGCAGGAAGAATTTCTCGAAATACTCGAAACTCAGCCACGCAATGCCCATCGAGGCGGCGATTCCGCCGACCGCCAGAATTCCCAGCGCCGCCAGCCGGGAGCCGATCAGCGCTCCCAGAGCCACGTCGGTGGCATGGGCCGTGAAGTAATGCGAGAAGAAATGGTGGTAGACATACAGTCCATAGCTGTACTTACCGAGCGTGACCATTGGCCTGCTGCAGAAAAAGCGCGACCAACCTGATGTGGGCGGGGCCAGCAGGGCCTTGAGCAGCAGGGCGGTCAGCAACAGGTGGAAAGCCCCGCTTCTCACCGACTCCACCGCGTTGCCCGACGTGGTGAAGTGTCGCAGAGCGAATTGCACAAGCATCACGGCGATACCGGCCAGCGTCAATGGCAGGACCGCGCGGCGCGCGCCGGCGGCTGCGTGCGGATCCCGCAGGTACACGGCAAGAAATCCGCCGATCGCCAGTGCATCAAGTTCGAAGGGCGTGAGTACGGTGGTTGCAACTGAGCTGACACCCATCAGCGAGGCGACGATCCGGCCACCGAAAGACGCCAGCGCCGTCGCGAGCGAAAATACCAGGAACACGCGTCGGTTGGCCGCGAGCAACCAGACCATGAAGGGCCAAACGAAGTAGAACTGCTCCTCCACCGCCAGCGACCAGAAGTGTTCGATATACGACAGCACCCAGCCGTTGTGTATCGCCAGATAGATGTTGACGCAATACAGCCATGCCCATGCCTGGTGGCTCCTCAGCTGCCCAATTTCCGAATCCCGAAGGGCGGGAATTGCCGGCACGACAAAGAACACGATGATCAGGACGCCGTAATACAGCGGGAAAATGCGCAGCACGCGGCGCATGTAGAAGTTGCGGAAATAGGCGGGGTCGTTGCGCGAGTCGTAAAGAATCCCGGTTATCAGAAAGCCGGAGAGGATAAAGAATAGATCGACCCCCAGGGCGCCGTAGGCGAATAGCCAGGTTATGGCCCGGTCGGCGAGGCCCGTTGGGTTCGTCGGCGCGAGAAAGTGAAACAGCAGGACGGCGAGGATCGCGAGACCGCGCACGCCATCAAGTGCCGGCAGGTGACCACTGATGATCGATCCGGGCCGCTGCTTGGCGCTATCGACCGTGGGGATGGCGGCTGGCGGGGTTGGGTCACTGCTCGAGATCTGGATGGCTGCCTCCGGAACTGTAGACACAAGCGGACCTGTCCCTGATTATGATCAATTGCTTGTCGTTGACCCCGGAATACCGGGCAGGGCCATTGACCTTGTCGGTCGGGTCTGGATACCTCCGCAGAACGATACCGGAGCGCGCCAATAGGCGCTATGCAAATGCATCCAATTCCAGCCGGCAAAGAGTCCAGCCAGGGGCTCACGCGCCCCTTGGCACCTCCGGCGAGGGTCGGCCGGGAAAAGGGAACTAGATCGACTTTGGCAGGGAGGTCTTGTGGTTCTCGAGTGACTTCGCGGCACCCATTGTGGCTCAGCCATGCGGCCGGTGGCGGCACTGGCTGACTTGGGCGATCGCGTCCGTCAAGGGCCTTGCCCCCGGCTCGCCGCTGTGCCGCCCTAAAAAGGCGGCACAGCGAGCCCGTTCACCCATCCTCAAGGCACAGTGTTTGGGGTACCCGCGGCATATCGCGCATAGGCCGGCAGGGTGGCCGTAGTTCCCGTCGTGGGATCGACCCACGGCCAGGTGTTCGAACCGAAAAACGCCGGTGTGCTCGTCAGGTAGAGTGAATTCGGCAACGTGGCTGCTGTGCCCGTAAGCCAGGTTTGCTTTGCAAGGCACCAGTCCCAGTTACCGTCACGTATTGCCGTGGCCGCTACCTGTGTGTCGACGGTCCAGGGAACCACGTCATTCCATCCCAGGAGCCATATGGAGCTTCCCGTCCAGGTCGTCGAGGTCTGATCGTCCACATAGCCGTTCGCTGTGGTTGTCAAGCCCTTCTGCCCCAGCACGTTGCCCACGTAGGACATCGAGTAGCTGTAGCTCAGAGCACCGATGGCTCGCTTGGGGCCGTTGCTGCCCGGGATGTTGTTCACGTCATCGATCACATCACCGGTGTAATCGCTCGTGAACTTGCTGCGTACGGTTGTTGTCAGGTTGCGAAAGAACACGAGGTAGGTTGCGTTCCCGTGTGTGTCATCACTGTCGATGTTGAAGCTTTGGTTGCCCTCGAACAGCACCATATGCGAGCCCACCATGTGCGAGGCGTTCAGGCCTATCTCCTGCCAGCCTTCGTCGGTGGCGATGTATCCGTCGTCCATGTAGTTATAGCCGACCACAGATCCTGCGCCCGATGAGCGGGCGACCATCACCTTGTTCGCCCTGATCGAAATATTGTTCTCTATGAGAACCTCAGAAGAGCCAAGCGCCAGGCTGATGGCGTAACCTGCGCCGCCCGGTTCGGGCCAGCTTGCATCGTGGATGTAGGAGTCCCGCAGTTCGTCCCGGAAGCCGTTCTCGATGGCTACTCCCTCGCCCCACCATTCCGTCACCTCGATATTCTTGGCCCAGGAGTACCTGGTGTTCTCGAAGCGCACCGCGCCATCGCCACCGCCAACCAAGGTCAGCTTCTCAAGGCCCGCATTCTCCACCGGGGCATTCGACCCGGTATAAGTCGTGACCTCCGCGTGATGGCTGGCACGGTAGGCCTTGGTTAAAGGCGATGTGAATGTGATCGTATTGCCGCTGACGCTGGCGATTTCCTTGATCTCGTTTTGCGGGCGATCCTGACGCGAGAACCAGCACGCCGCATCGCTCCCGCTGCCCGCACCTGCGTAGTTGTTTGATGCCGCAGGCGTCACCCCGGCTTGGATTGGGTCATCCCCCACCGTGGCCGGGTTGTGCAGCTGCCACTCCACCGCATAATCCGGGGAGGCCCACACGGAGGTTGATCTTTGGGTCACGTCCGGCTGCCACGCTGCACCCGAGGTCTCATCTACCAGTACCATCTGGCCTGCTGCAAAAATGGACCCATTGGCCACCGTAACCGAAGAGGATCCCTGCACCCCATCGGCGGAAAGCAGCTGCATGTACGCGGTCTGGTACGCCGTCGGACCCTGGCAGCGCGTGTCGCCGTCCGCATTCACCCAGCGTCCCGGCCCGACAATCACGATCGGAGTGGAATCTGTGCCCGACTGAATGGTGGCGGTGGCAAATGCGTTGCGCGGATTCTTAAGGATCGTGGTACCGGCGCCCGCCCCACGTAATACCACGCCTTTGTCGATGGCAACGTAATCGCCCTGGCCCATGAGAAAAGTCCCGGCTCCCAGCTGTACCACCGTACCGGCGGCGCATGCATTGATTTCGGCATTGATCTGGGCGCTGTCATCACTGCCGCCGCTGGGTTTAAGGGGGTTCGAATTGCACACTGGCCAGCTGGCCGATGGGATTCCGCCCTTTGACATCAGGCCGGGATTCCAGGCCGTAGTACGGCTCGCGGGCAGGGCATATGTCGAGCCGCTGACTGCCGCATTGACTTGGACGGAAAACGCCGCCAAGGAGGCTGTCTTGTTGCCGTCGGTGACGCTGATCACGATGTTGGAGGTCGTACCCACGCTGGCGCTCGAGGGCGATCCGTAAAGCATGCCAGTCTGGGTGCTGAATGATGCCCAGGCTGGCTTATTCGAGACGGCGAAAGTCAGCGTCGCGGTAGCCGAGGTATCCGACGCCGTCGGCTGGAACGAGTAATTATTGCCCACTGTTACGGAAGCGCCCGGTGTGCCGCCGATCGAGGGAGTCGACGAGGTTGAGCCGGTGGACCCTGAGCCGGAGGAGCCTGAGCCGGAGGAGCCTGAGCCGGAGGAGCCTGAGCCGGAGGAGCCAGATCCGCTGGAACCTGAGGTGCCGGAACCTGAACCCGTGGTGGTGGAACCTGAACCCGTGGTGGTGGAACCTG